>Ga0209348_1000447_pt1 | contig 22040 bp, 27 predicted proteins | sample ETNvirenome_2_30_FD_184065 | JGI IMG/M metagenome (GOLD analysis project Ga0209348, IMG submission 184065) | Marine viral communities from the Pacific Ocean - ETNP_2_30 (SPAdes) (version 2) | ecosystem: Environmental > Aquatic > Marine > Oceanic | place: Pacific Ocean | collected 2013-06-22
CGAGTTAAAGAGTCAGTTCATATCAATTATGAATGACCCAAGGTTGCAAGACTTGGAAAAGTCTGCTCCAGATTTATATTCTCAAATTCCCTACTTCATGTCTCACGCTGTAAATAGCATATACGGGAGAAAGCCAATAAAAAGAGAAGGCAAAACAATTTCAAAAAAATCGTTAAAGCTAACTCCTTCTAGTGGTTCAACTCCAGCTTCTGCAATGTCTGAAAAAACTGAAAGACCTTTAGGCAAGGCTTTGAAAGAACATAGGAACCGATTTAAAACATCTGGACGAAAAGACGATTTCATCACTTTAAGAACCTTACAATTACAACATAAATAATCATGGCATTCTCAGATACATTTGATACCACAAATCCCGGTTCGGCTGTTTCCAATCGTGAGGACCTGATGGACGTTTTGACCATCTTGGCCCCCGAAGAAACTCCCGTACTTTCATCCGCATCTAAATCACGTGCAAACGCTACGTTTGTTGAGTGGACAGTAGACAGCCTTTCTTCTCCTAGCACTGCTGGGATTGGGGAAGGTGCTGACGTTACTTCGTTTACCGACCAATTCAGTGGCCGCGCGCGTCTTGGCAACTACGTTCAGAAGTTCCGCCGCGACTACATGGTTTCCGACTTACAGGAAGCTGTTGACTCCGTTGGACCTGCTAAAGTAGCACAGGCCGAAGCAAAGGCAATCCGCGAACTAAAGCGCGACATTGAAGCCACTCTCTGCTCTAACAACGACCGCGCTGCGGAAGATGGAGCTGGAACGGTTTACAAGTTGCGTGGACTTGGTAACTGGATTGATTCCTCAGGACCGTCTGACGTTCCTGCTGCATTCCGCACAGCTTCTGACAGCATTCACGGGACTGGAACTGATTTTACAGAAACAGTTCTTAACAACCTAATTACATCTATTTTCCGTGTTACGGGAGCTAGCAATGGTCTAACTTTGGTTGCTGACACCGCTTTGCGTCGTGTTATTAGCGACTTTGCTCGCCTTGATCCAGATGGTTCTGGTGCTGGAACGTCCATCCGCAACGTCAACTATAACGGCGATGTAGCTCAGATTAAGCTTTCTGTTGAGGTTTACCAGTCCGATCACGGAACGGTTTCTATCGTCAACGGAAATCCTGACTGCATGCCTGACACGACTAATAAAGACACTGGCTATTTGGTACACCCAGAATACTACGGTATTTCTGAGTTGATCCCAATGGGTAGCGCTCGTTTGCCAAATCTTGGCGGTGGCGAGCGTGGATTCGTTGATTGCGCTCTTACGCTATTAATGTACCACCCCGGTGCTCACGGTAAAATCACAGCTCTAAGCTAAAACATAGGAGATATTATATTATGGCTATTCCTACAGTTAATGAAGCAAACGGTGACTTTACTCACTACGCGACTATAACATTCAACGATCTCCAAAAGAGCGGATTTTTGTCCACTATTGGAGCTGCGAATCAAGTAAAACTTGCCACCATCCCTGCGGGAGGTGGAGTAGTTTACGCTGTCGCATATGAGGCAGAAGCGTTTGCCGGAGCCACTGACATCACTCTTGATGTTGGAACGACTACCGGAGATCCAGACGAGTTCATTGATGCCTTGGATGTTGATGCAATGTCTGCTCCAGTTGCCAACACTGGCGACTTATTTGTTCAAGGAGCTGGAAACACCACGATTGCTGGTGGAGCACTTCCAGTAAAACTTGTTCAAACGGACACCGACATCATTGCAGAAATCAATGGTACTCATGCTGACCTAACTGCTGGCAAACTCTTCATTGGATTGAAGATATTAGATCCCAGCAAGTTTGTGTAAGCTTATAAAATTATTAATCAAAGGGGAGGTTGGCCGACGCTGGCCTCCCTTTTTTTATTATGAATATTATTAAATGCCAAGGAATAGACTGTGATGTTAGATTATCTTGCAGTAGATATTACCCCTTGGGGGTATCCGATGGAGAAGGGAAATCGTTTATTTTTTTAGCAAAAAACCTTCATAAATTTTTTAAAAGTTGTTTGTTCTTGAAGAAGAAATGAATATTATTACATCAGTACCGAGGTATAGTGACGGTGAAATCAATCGGGCATTTATGCGTGAAATTGAAACTGGCTTTAAAATGGAGAGGGCCAAGGAACAAGACCGCATCAACGCTACTGCTAAAGAAGCAAAAACAAATGCGGGTAAAACTCACCCAGTGTTAGGTAAATGCGTTGCCAACATTCCAGCCAGAGATTACTTTAGACTGGTTAATAAGTATGGAGCAGAAACTGTAACAAGCACAGAGTTTTTGAAATATTATAACAAGAAGTTTCCTGAACTTAGTCCTAATAAAGCGTAATGCAAAATAGAGCTAACAAAGATTTATTTGATTTAATTTCCGCACTTGCTGGTAATTCAGATTTTACCACACAGGAAATATCTCATCTGCTTTCATTGGCTAATAGAAGGTTTTCTCAAGCCTACAACACCACTCCATATTGGGTTAGGTATTTAACTGTTGGTGAAGAAAGAACTATTGCAAATTCTATAGTTCCTTTTACCCAAACAAGCAAAACGGATATTGGAGAGTTTCTTAAAATTAATAGGGAAGAACCTTTCCTGAGAAACTCAACTATTGATTTTGAGTTTTTTGTAGAGAGCGACGGAGCACATGTAATTAACCTTACAGCTTCTGATGCTACAAGTGTTTTTGTTACTTATAGAAAACCTCTTACACTCCTAACAACTTTAGACAATAACGGAACAGGTGGAGAAACTGAAGTTCCTAACGAATATTTTTTGTTTATGGCTCATGCAACTTACGCTGATTTCTTGCGTATGGATGGGCAACACTCAAAGGCAGGTTTTGAAGAAGAATTTGCCAATGGATTTTTAGCCGAATCACTAGACAACCCACAACAAGTTTATAACAACAACACAGTAGGACAGCGTTTTAAAACGTATGTCAGCCAACAATCAAGATAAATGAACACAAGGACCTCAAACTTATACATTGGGAACGTAAACCCCAATGGATCTCCACAAAACCTATCAGCAGCAAACTCGGGATCAGGAGTTGCTTTTTCTGCTTTCCATATTGACACTGATTATGTAGTCATTGATGTCCAAGACAACAATGTAATTGTTACATTTGATGGGTCAGCTCCTGGAGCAAGCAATGGTCATTTGCTTGTAAAAGAACAAGGACTTATTGTACTAAGTAAGAACGCCGCTAAAGGAGCCAAGTTTCTTGGATCTGGTGGAGCTTCAGTAATTCAAAGCACCGAGTTCGTAGATTAGTCCTGATGAGAAACGTAGGACTTAAAAATATTCTTGAGTTCTTACGGGCGGGTCGCGTAGGAGCCAGGATAGGCACAACTGGGCCAACAGTATTTGAGAACTATACTGTTAATAATGGTGCTGGTGGCTTTCAAAACTACACTGTTTCTGATGGCTCTGGGGGATACGAAATATTTAAAGTAAGACAATCATAATGGCATACGAATCAAGTTTTCAGGGGACGGCGGTAGATCAGGCAATAACTGATGTACAAACTATGCCAAACTTTAAGGCTGAGGCAGCAAACTACGCTGCTTTGCCTGGTAGTCCATCTACTGGTGATGTTGTGTTGGTTCGGACTGCAAGTACTGGGTACGATGCAGGTCTTTATCGTTACAGCGGGTCGGCTTGGGTATATATGGGGAACCCCAGACAAGATGCCGACGATATTGATGACACTTCAACAACTCACAGGTTTACTACAGCCTCTGATATAAGTAGGCTATCTAACACGAGCGGCACAAACACAGGCGACCAAAACCTGTCAACGTACCAGCTTAAACCAAGTGAGGGAGCGTTTGCAGATGGTGATAAAACTAGGCTGGATGGCATGGCCGATAATGCCGATGTGACCAACACGACTAATGTAACCAATGCTGGGGCGTTAATGGACAGCGAGGTTACCAATCTTGCTCAGGTCAAAGCTTTTGCATCATCTGACTACGCAACGGCTGCTCAAGGTGTTAAGGCCGATAGTGCTATGCAGGATCTTTCGGATGACAGTAGCCCACAACTTGGTCAAAATTTAGACGTTCAGGCGAGAGAAATAAATACCACTACAAGTAACGGCAATATTAAGCTAAATCCCAACGGCACAGGGTGTGTAGAGGCTATGGGTGATGGCACAACAAGTGGCACTACTGGAGCAATACAGCTAAATTGTTCTAACAATAACCACGGGGTTAAAATACAGTCTCCTGCACATTCTGCTGGTGCAACCTATACTCTTACTCTCCCAACAGCGGTTGGTAGTAACAACGCTGTTTTGGCAACAACTAGTGCAGGGGTTTTAAGTTTTACAAACAATCCTACACTGACCACTCCTATAGTCACCACCCTAGACATGGCTGGTGCTATACAAGAGCTAGTTTACACAGCTAATGTAACTGGATCTTATACATTAAGTGCTGGTAACGGAACCATACAGAACATAACCCTTACTGGAAGCGTAACTAGTGGCAATGTTACGGATAGCTTAAATGACGGTGAGGCTATAACATTAGTAGTAGACGATGGTTCTGGTTACACTATAGCTTGGGGAACCTCAGTAGATAAATGGATTGGCGGATCAGCCCCAACATTAGATACAACTAATAAAAATGTAATAGTTCTTTGGAAGGTCGGGTCTGATCTTTACGGAATGCTTTCGGGGGTAGCATCATGAATATACTAAAACTTACAGACGGAGTACCTAAGCCTTATTCAGAGTCTCGCCTAAAGCGGGACAACCCTCAGGTATCTTTTCCAAATCCTTTAAATGACAGGGTGCTGGCAGACTTTGATTGCTACACGTACACCATCGACCCTAAACCAGAGTACGACAACACTCTGCAATGCGTTCAGCAAAAGTTTGAACAGCGTGACACGGGCTGGGTACAGACTTGGGATGTTATAGATTTTGAAGAAGATACTGCAAAACACAGACTTAAATCAAGAGTTACATCTGACCGTTGGGACATGGAGCAAGGTGGCGTGGAGTGGTTAGATACTAATTTTGATCTGTGGCTAATAGCCACTGATGAGAACAGTCAAGTTAAGATGACATCAGTTTTAAGCGTTCTTAATTCAAATCCTTCTTTTGCGGGGTACAGCAATTGGAAGGCCAAGAAACAGGTTGAAGTAGTTGAGACTTATATTGACGAAGATGGCAACGAGATTGAATTTACTGAACAAGTTTGGGAAACGCAATTTCGGCAAACCACTCTAGAAGAATACAATGAAATGGTGGCATTGGTTAGCACCCACATTGAAAAATGTTTTCAGGCTGAAGCTAATTGCTACACCAAAATCCACTCTGGGGATCTAACTGTCACATTCCAGAGCGAGTACGACAACCTCTGATGCTACGCTGGAAATCCAGTTTAAAACCTGCTGCGGCAGCTAGCGGCTTGCAAACCCCAACCTTGTTAGGCATCCGTAACCCAACTGGCACCAGCAGCAGTAGCACTTCTATTGACATTTCATCAGCTACTCAAGGTGCGTTGCTCCTTGCATCAGTTACGGCAAGGTCGACTCAAGGAAATTTGTCAGCCCCAACTGAGGGAGGCTGGACTTTGCTGGCAAGCGTTGACAATGGCAGCAGCTCAACCAGACCCCTGAACCGAGTTTATTACAAAACTGCTGGTGCAAGCGAGTCAACAGTCACGTGGACGCATGACGCTGACTACACAAGTGCGGTTGCCATTGAAATAGTTGGAGCCGACACATCTACGTTGGCGGTTACTACTAATCAATCAAGCCCTATATTGGGGGTTGTAACTGTTCCAACAAATGGTTTTGTAATTGCGGTTCATGCAAAAGGTGCTAGTGGCGACACGAGTTCTTCTACTGTTAGATTAGCGGATGGTGTCACGGATCAGACTCAGTACACTACGCTGGGCGATGCGTATGGAACAAAGCGTTCTGGTACATTCATGGCGGTGGGCGATGTTGGGGCAGGTGACACAAATGGAACTGACAAGATTGTGGGTGCAGGCAACGGCAGTAGTAGTGCTACACACCACATTGCAATCAAGCCAAGCGGAGCCACCTCTTACAAAGCCACCGTTCTAGCAGACAACCCGTTGTTCTACTACAGACTTGGCGAGGCTAGTGGAACAGATGCCTACGATGAGGTTGCCGCGGCTAACAACGGCATGTATTACAACACACCAGACTTGGGAGAAACAGGTGCAATATCAGGGGACTCCAACACGGCTGTAAAATTTAAAGAAGCTAGTAGCGAATACGCAGAAACTGTTACACTTAGTTCGGAAACATCTTTACTGCCTTGTACCATAGAATCTTTTGTAAAAACAGACGGGGCGAGTGACAGCAATGCGGGCATTGTTATGATTAGGGGGACTACGCCTGCCTCCGGTCTCAACATTAAGGGATCTACGTTAGGAAAACTCGGCTACCATTGGAACAACGCATCAAGCAGTTGGGGCTATAGCGGAGGGCCAACACTGTCGGACGATACTTGGTATTATGTTGCGCTCGTTATTGAGTCAACCAAAACTACTTTTTACGTTATAGACGAAAGCGGAACACTTACAACTGTTGTCAACACCGCTACGAATTCTGCTATAAATGTTAGCAGCAATGGTTGGAATATTGGTCGCGACTATGGTTACGCTGGCAGATCGTTCCAAGGCACGATAGACGAGGTTGCTATATACGACCAAGCCCTATCACAAAGCACAGTTGTGGCACACGCTGCTGCTGCTGGGTATACATCATGAAAACACTTTTAGCAGCTCTAATGTTTACAACGACGACTCTTTTTGGAGCCGATCTAGTTTTGACGTGGCAAGATAACTCTGACAACGAGGATGGCTTTGAGATTTGGCGGCAGCAAAATGGAGGAGAGTGGCTTCTCATTGCTGCAACAAACGCTGATGACGCTACCTTTACGGATGGTGTCATTCCTATTGGAACCACACTAGCGTATCGGGTAAGGGCTTGGAATCAGTTCGGGGAATCGGATTACACTAACATTGTAAGCATTAGAACATATCCTCCAGCAGCTCCTACTAGCCTAAAGGGTGCAGCAATTAAAAGCGAAGAGGTTAGTTTTAAGACAAAACCTACACGCGAGGCTAGGATTAGAACTTACAGGGATCGGTACGGGAGGCTGGTTATAGAAAAATCATGAGGACTGTAACTAGGATAGGTGGCTCCAACGGAGATCGGTTCTTAGATCTTAGTGACTACGAAAGGGTCTTGGGTTCTATCTGTGAAGAGAACGAATGGGAGTACGAAACCTTTAGGGACTACATATTTTTTGACAAAGAATGTTTCAATATAGATAACAGGCAAGACCTTAAGAGTGATTTGGAAAGCAGAAGGCTTTCAATTAACAAGATTAAGGAGTACGCCCTAAATTACGACAAGTGAAAGACATGGTAGAAAGATCATTTATTGGGGTGCTAGGATCGGGAGCAGGTCTAGCCCTAGCAGGAACAGACCAAGTGCTATCTGTGGTGGCATCGGCATTTACTGTGGTCTTCATGAGTCTTTCTATTTTAAAAATATTAAAGGAGATTAGAGACAAGAAATGACATCAGAGTTAGTGGCAATGCTTGGAGGTGGAGTCACGGGATTTGTAATGAAACTAATCTCAGCACAAATGAATATCCAAGCAAATGCTATTGATGCGATGATTAAGAAACAAGGAGTATCAGATGATTCCGCAGATAGAGCAGCAAAAAGAACAGGAGAAGGAGGAGCGTGGATTAGACGTTTCATTGCAATCTGTATACTTTTTTCAGTCGTATTTGCTCCCTTTGTCATGGCGTTCTTTGATATACCAGTAACCGTTGAGTCCAATAAATTAGGAGTATTAAAATTTTTAGGAATAGGAGTAGATAAATGGAAAAACTTGGAGGGGTTCGTATTGTTGCCAGAAGTGAGGCAAGGGATGCTGGCTTTACTGGGTTTTTATTTTGGGAGCTCGCAAGTTAAATAGGAGATATATATGAACTACGGAAAACGCAAAAAATGCCCAATGGGGAAACCTATGAAAAAAGGAGGAAAGCGATAATGGCTTACTCATACAAAAAACCAAAAGGTAAAGGCAAAGGCAGAGGAAGGAAGTAATTAGTTATGGGAATGAACGTAAAGCACTATTCTAAAGACGGTAAGGAGCACAAGGGCGGCTACCACAAAATGCCTGATGGAAAATTGCATTCTGGAAAAACGCATTCCCGTTCTTCTAAGCCATTGTATCATTACGGAGAGTTGTCTAAATCTGCTCAAAATAAAGCTAGAAAGTCTTGGAGGGTATAATGCCAAAGAAAAAAGCTAAGAGCGGAGGAAAAATTTGCTCAGAGGGAAAGGCTTGGGCCAGAAGGACGTTTGACACGTACCCTTCCGCTTACGCTAACTTGGCTGCATCTAAGTATTGTAAAGACCCTAACTACGCTAAGAAGTCTAAGGGAGGAAAAAGGAAAGGACGCTAGTGGCTCAACTTAAACAGTGGTTAAAGCAAGACTGGGTAAGGATAGGTACGGATGGATCTATCAAGGGCAAGTGTGGCACTTCTGCTAATAAGAAGAGGCCGGACAGGTGCTTACCTAGACGCAAAGCTATAAGTCTGACTAAGGCTGAACGAGCTGCCACTGCAAAGAAGAAGAAAAGAGCAGGAGCAACCGGGCAAACAGTTGTAGCTAACACACCCAAAGCAAAGGTTAGAAGTGGCAATAGATAAGAAAAAAATGAAGTGCAACAAGCCCCGCAGAGAAGTGTCTGGCGGGAAGAAGTTTGTCGTGAAAGCTTGTCAGGGTGGTAAGGAAAAAATTGTACGCTTTGGTGATGCTAACATGAGCATCAAAAAGAATAACCCGGCACGTAAGAAAAGCTATTGTGCTAGGTCGGGTGGAATAAAGGGTAAGAGTAATAAACTGTCTGCTAACTACTGGAGCAGGAGAGCTTGGAATTGTTAAATGGCTAGATATGACACATATGGGCAGGCCGATGATCGGGTTGTAGAAGATTTGGACCAAGGTTTTCTAGGCTTTAACAACAAGCTTAGACCAGACCTTTTGAAGGCTGGCACTCTTTCTGAATCTAATAATGGTCGCATGGATTTGAACGGAGAGTGGCAACCAAGAAAGGGTATGGAAATATTCTCCACTCCGTTTAGTCCTTCTGTGTTTAAGTTGCCATTCAGATTACATGACAGTCTTCCATCTGTTTCTAGTTACAATAGATCTTCGGAGACCTTTACAGTTAACTTTAGTGGAGTTCATGGGATCACCACTGGAGACATTGTAAACTTAAGCGGATTGAGCACTACGGGAACTGTCGATCCAAACGGAAACCACTCTTGCACAGCCTCAAGCACTACCCAGATACAGATTACAATAACTGGATTAGATGCCGCTCCTTCAGGAACACTAACTGTTACCGGACCTAAGATAGACTCTTCTACATCTAGTTCTATTCACGCATCTTGCGAGTTCTCCGATCCAAACAATGCGGCTACGTCTTACATAGCAGCTGTAGGAACACAAACTACAATACTGGTAAAAACTTCAGACAGTGGAGCAACAACAGTTACTCTAACTTACCCAGCCGGGGAAACGGTTCCAGAGGGGTCTAATGTAGTGCAGGTTTTCAATAAGCTTTTTATCTTCAGGAAAGGGAAGATAGCTTTGCAGTGGGATGGGGACATTAGCACCACTACATTTTCTTTGGTTTCAAATGGAGCCTACACCCAACCTACACCCATATCAATTACCGATCTTGATTTTGCATCAGGGATAGCAACAGCTACAGTTTCTAGCACAAGTGCTTTGTTGGTTGGAGATGTTCTTACGGTAACAACTGCTGGCACTTCGGGCTATGCTGTCGGGGACACTGTAAGGGTTAGGGAGGTTACCAACTCAACAACTTTTACATTTGCCACCGACAAAGCAGATGCAACTAACAAAACTGCAACTGTTGAAAAGGCCATATCTATAGGTCTTGGGTTTAGTCACATGCCAGCTCCTGAGTTCGGTGTACCACATCAACGTAGGTTGGTAGTGCCATATCAGTTTGATATTACTGGTTCCTCTGGGTCTGCTACAATCACAGACAGAAACATTTTAGACGAGGCTATATTCTCGGATATACTTGACCAAAACACCTATGATAGAGTTTACGGACAATTTAGATTTAATGCTGGCGAGTCTGATTTCATTGTGGGCTTTCACTCTTTCTCAGATGACCAACTAGTTGTCTTCAACCGAAACAGCATACACACTGTAAAGAATAGTTTAGACTTGGGAAGCAGCGTGTCTCAAGTTATTACAAGCGACATAGGATGCTTGGCTAGAAATAGCATACAGCAGATCGGAAACAAACTTATGTTCCTATCTGACAATGGAGTGTACGCACTGGACTTCGTTGATCTTTACAATCTGAGGGGGCAGGACGTACCATTGTCTTCTTCCATCCAAGGAACTATTTCAAGGATAAACAAGGATCATGCAGACAAAGCTGTTTCTGCATACTTTGACAACAGGTATTACATTGCTGTTCCACTAGATAATTCTACCACAAACAACGCCCTTCTGATTTACAATTTTCTTAATCAACAATGGGAGTCGCTAGACTCTATATCCGATAATGATTGGGAATATACCCATTTGTTGGTTGGTGGATCTGGGGACAAGAGAGGTGTTTACGTTGTAAACAGAACTGGTGCTGTTCATAAGTACGAGGAGCGATCAGATGACTCTGATAGATTCATAACCATTCTTGGTGAATCATCAAAAACATCTATCGTCTCTGCATCGGCTGTAACTAGGATGTTTACAGTAGGATCTATAGACCGGAAGAAATGGAACAATTTTGAGCTTCATTTACAGTCTTCCGAAAACAATGTCTCTAATGCAAACTTGGAGGCAATAACAGAGAATATTGATGGTACTATTGATCTTGGATCTGTTTCTCAGCTAAACGGGCAAGAGCTTGCTATAGATGAGGATGTGTCACTTAGAGGAAGATTTGGTAATAAACGAGCATACGGTTTACAATTTAAACTAACAACAACAAAGGGAAGACCTAGACTGAGAGCACTAAAAGTTGCAGGAGCTGTAACCTTCAGGAGCTTACAAAAGGCAGAATAAAATGGCTATTTTAAGCAAAGGCACAACATACGCAGACGGCACTCAAGTCACTGCCACCAATCTCAACGCGCTGGTAGACAGTGCTACATTTGCATCCGGTGCAGTCGATGATTCAACCACTCAGCTTTCTAGCGGTGCAGTAATTGTAAAAGACCTTGGCATCGCTACCGGAAAAATTGCAGCAAGTGCTGTAACAACTGCCAAGATAGCAGATAGTAATGTAACAAAAGCCAAGATAGAAAACGTAGCCAACCTTAAGGTTCTTGGCAATGTTTCTGGTAGTGCTGCTGCACCTGCTGAGGTGGCAATATTGGATGAGGACAACATGGCCTCTAACTCTGCTACGTCATTAGCTACACAGCAGAGCATCAAAGCTTACGCTGACTCAAAGGTAGACGGCACAGGGGCTGGATCGTTTACTACGCTGGCAGCATCTGGCGATGTTACGTTTGATACTACAACACTTAAGGTGGATTCATCTAATAACCGAGTGGGGATTTTAAATGCATCTCCCACGGTTCCATTAGATGTAAACGGTTCTGCTAGAGTGGTTGGAACTTTTTTCGTTGGAACAGACGATACGGACCCTAATGGGCTAGTTGATGTGTACGGTGGTGGTACTGGTCAAGACGAAGGTGGAGAAATAAAACTCCGCACTGCTGCTGACTTTGATTCTACATACAACCATTACTTTATAGATGCTCATCAAGATGATTTTAGAATAGGTAGAGAAGGAAATACTGACATTGTTTTAAATTCCTCTGGCAACGTCGGTATTAACACGGCAGATCCAGACTACCTATTAGATATAAACGACGATGCCGCAACGGGTGTAGGCATCCGAGTTACTGGCGGCGGTGGTGGTGGGCCACTTGCTCGGTTTATTAGGGATGTTAGTTCATCGGGAACTGTAGAGATAAACATAGCTGGAGGCGATCCTCAGTTTAAATTAACATCATCTGGTAGTGATGTAATGACAATCGGATTAGACGGGAGTGCAAATGCTTTTCAAGTATGTGCTGGTAGTGGCGTCGGGTCAAACGAAGTCTTGGTTGTTGGCATAAACGGCAATGTAGGTGTTGGAGAAACTACTCCATCCGCCCCATTAACCGTAACATCCACAACAGGTGGTGTGCTTATGCCTCGCATGACTACCACGCAAATGAATGCAATATCTTCTCCTGCTAATGGAGAAATGATCTACAACACAACTGCGAACAAGTTTTACGGTTACGCTAGCGGAGCTTGGGTAGCACTTCATTAATATGATTACAACCGAACACGTCACTCAAGAATCTTTACCTGAACTGTCGGAATCTATGTTGGCTGACGACCACAATGTGGTTATGCCAACTCACATCTTCCGCAAGGATGGCGACATCATTGGCTCTGCTAGTGTTGGTGCTGCACCACTTCTTTGGTGGTGGATGGACAGCAAGAGAGCAAAGGCGTTGGACAGTGTTCGGGCCATCAAGAAACTTGAGGGCGAGTATGCCTCTCATGGCATTCACCGTTTTTTTGTTATGTGCGAAAAAAGCAGCAATTACTATACTAAGATGGAGAGATTGGGTAACAAGAAGATAGGTGATTGCGTCTTCTATTACAGAGATTTTTAAAGAGGAATAATTATGTGTTTCGGAAGTACAACAATACAGGCACCCACTCAAACCCCGGTTAATGTTTATGAATCTACTAGGGACTATACTAGAGGTTTAAGAGACGCTGTTCCAGACATCATTGCTACTGAGCAAGCACTGCGTGGACCCCTACAGCAGCTTGCCCTTCAGGATTACCAAACTGCATTGTTTGGTGGGGCTTCACCCGCAATGACTAGAGAGCGGGACAGAGCGGAGCAGGCTTTTAATCAAGCAACCCAACAGAGACAGTCTTTGGAGAGAGACATTCAATCAAAGATTGATGAAATTGAAGGAAGAGAATTTAGCGTTGAAGGTGAAAGGGAAAGGTTAAGTTCTTTGCGTGACGATTATCTTGGTTTCATTGGAGACACTGATAGGAATACAAGCATTTCTGATGAAGAAAAAGAAAACATTAAGAACCAATATCAGCAAACAATATCAACAATTGAAGCTGAACTAGAGTTTTCTGATGACCAAATTACAGAAAGATTCGGACAACAGTTTAAAGACAAGCAGGAAAGAGATCTTGAAACTGTAGCTAACGAACTTAATTCTCTGAAAGAAAGTGGTAATCTTAGTGACGCTTCTCTTGCCTCATTAGAGCAAACTTTTAACAAAGCAGCAGATGATATTTTAAAAGAGAATCCGGGCATTGTTGAGCTATCTCAGAGGGCCGTTGAAAGTCAGTTTGAGCTTGGTGAGAAGTTAAAAAAAGCTGCGACAAACAACGAATTTGATACAATATCTGAACTAGCTCCTGAGCTAGTTGATATGTACAAGAATGCAGATCCTGCATCAAGAGACTTAGCTAAGATAGCTACCCAAAGAGCCGAACAGTTATCAACCGGAACACCAACAGAAGCTCAAACAAGCCTTTCTAAATTAGCCACGCAAGTTGGAGCTAGAGATACTGGTGTTGGAGGAGCACAGGAAACCCTTCAGGCTGCTGGAGCCAATCTTGGTCAAGCTCAGGGTGATCTTGCAGGTCTTTCTCAGGATGTGTCTGGTAGGACTTTGGGCGGTGAACTTGGAGAAACGGCCAGATCGGGAGCCCAAGAATTGATGGGCCGAGAGGCCATGGGTCAAACAGCCGATCAGCAAACTGTTGCTGGTCAAATTCAACAACTGCTTCAAGGCCCACAAGCTGGTGCAGCAGAACAGCGTTTGCTTGAAGCTGCTGGAAGACCAGCTTCGGCAGAAGCTCAGGCTCTTGGTCAGTTTGGGCAACAGGCGTTGCAAGCTGGTCCTAGAGGAGAATCGGGCGTTGAGCAAGCGTTGCAACAACAAGCTTTACAGCAACTAGGTTTCCAAGCTGCTGGTGCATCTCCAGAAGAGCAAGCCCTTCAGCAACGTATTGGTGGCTTAATTGAAAGTGCAGGAACACTTTCTCCAGATCAGCAACGTCAAGTGGAACAAGAAGCTCTGGCTTTAGGTCAACGTCAGGGTAGGGTTAGAGACACATCCACTGCGGCTGGTGTTGCTGGTAGATTGTCAGAGGCTCGCAGAGCTGATGAAGCCCAAGACCTTATGGCTGCACAGCAGCTTCTTGGTCAGCAACAAGCCATGCAGCAAGCGCGTACAGCAGAAGAATTGCAACGTATGGGCATGGGTGGTCAGTTTGCTGGAACGGCAGAGGCAATGCAGCAGCAAAGGCTTGCTGAACAAAGAGCCACGCAGCAAATGGGCATGGGTGCAACTGGAACCGCTGCTGGTTTGCAGGCACAGCAAGCTGGATTGTCGCAACAAGCCCTGCAAGGTGCAGGGAGCTTGGAGCAGGCTCGCATGGGTCAGCAGCTACAGGGAACCGGACTAGCTCAGAACATTGCTCAAGCTGGCTTTGCCTCAGATATGGCTGGAAGAGAACAGCAGCTTAGGGAATTTGGTGTTGGAGCACAAGAGGCAGCTCGTTTTGCACAGCAGCAGGCTCAACAGGATGCAATGCGAGGTCAAATTATAGGGCAGCAAGCGGGTCTTGCTGGTCAACAAGCAGGTTTTGCTGGACAAGAAGCCCGACTAGCCGGGCAGCAATTTGCACAGCAAGCCCAACAAGATGCAGCTTTGGCAAACTTGTACGGGCAGCAATTTGGTATGGGACAACAAAGAGAGGCCATGCAAGGACAAGCTATTGGTCAAGCATTTGGAATGGAAAGGCAACTTACTCCAGACATTGGAGCGTTCTTTGGTCGCCCCGCTTCTCAAGCAGCAGGGCTGCAAGTGGCTGGAATGGGTCAACAACAAGCTCAGTACGGAACCTCTCCACAAGCGTTTGATCCAATGGGTGGTGTCAACTTGGCCCTACAACAACAAGCTAATCAAACAAATTTGGATATTGGTGCAATGAGTGCAAATGCTCAACAAAGAGCTGGATTCTTTGGTGGCATAGGGAACATTGGAAGAGGTATTATTGGTCTTTGTTGGGTAGCCAGAGAAGTGTATGGACAAAACAACCCAATGTGGTTGCTGTTCAGGGGTTGGCTTTTGGATGAAGCTCCTTCTTGGTTCCGCAATATTTACATCAAATATGGTGAGCGGTTTGCTAAGTTCATTAGCAACAAACCATTTATTAAGTCTTTCATTCGGAAGTGGATGACCTCAATAGTTAAAAAATATTATAAGTAGATAGGGAAAAATTATGGCAATGATAGGTAGCACATTAGATCCCCGATTGGGGGCCGTAAGCCCTGCGGCAATACAGGCACTCTCACAAGCTGGAGCGGCAACGGGGCAGATGTATGCCAACCTTGGCGGTTCCATTGCTGGTGTCATCCAAGATGCTAAAAGCAGGAGAGACGATTCTATTTTACAAGACGCTTTTTCTAAAAGTGCAGAATATGACGATGATGGAAAAATGTCTTTTAATAAAGAAACTTTTTATAATGAAACTAGTGGAAAGAAGATTAACTCTAAAGTCATAGATTCTTTTTATAAAAACAAGTTAGCAACAGCGGTAATGGAAACCGACATGGCTATACAAAAGCAGTTAGCCGATTATGAGGGAGATAAAGTTGACATATCAAGAGCAGCCGAAAGTCGGTTAAGTGTACTCCAAGATAACCAAATTGAGTTGGGAAATAAGGAATTAAATTTAAAGGCTTATGAAGTCTTGTCCAATGATTACAATAGGGTTGCTCAACTTAAACTTCAAAGAGATCAGCTTGCTCAGGCCAAAGAATTCAAAGAATTAGACTTGGGCTTGGTATACAAAGAACTTAATCAGAAAATAAAAGAAGCCGATAGAGCTTATGTCCAAAAAGTTGCTGAGTTTGCAAAAGATAACGGTTTAACGCAGGCACAAATAGGCGCCCTTGGAGCTGAAAAACTTTATAAAGAATCGCAGACCGCTTTAACAGATTTGGAAAGCCTTTCCTATGAAGACCCCGAGGGTTTGATGACCAATGAAGCTGCTCTTATTAATGGAGCAGTTGATATACTCCGAATGGAAAAATCCGATTTTGAATCTTTGAGCCCTATGGAAAGAAAGGCATTGCTAGACTCACGTCTTAGAAGAATAGGAGAAGAAGGAAATCCAAACGCTGAAGATATACAGCCCCTTAAAAAACTTTCTGATTTTTACTTAAACCGAGGCCTTGCTAGTATGACTGATGAAGAGTATGCTGCATATAAACAACAGCAGCAGCAAGCTCCAGAAAACCTTTCTTATCTTGCTCAAGCGGATAGATTTTTTGCAAATAGAGCCAGCGCGCGGCAAAATTGAGAAAAGAAGCACTACAGTCATCATTTTAAAATTTTAAAGTGGCATATATAAATCCAATAACTGGTAAGCCTGAATACCAAGACCAAGAGTCTGGTGTTGGCTCAATGATTGGTGGCCTCGGTGCTGAAGTGGGCATAGCTGGAGGCGCTCAAGCTTTAGGTGCAGCTACGGGCATTGGCTATATACCAATAGCTTTTTCTGGCGGCTTTGCTGGAAGCTTAGCCAACCAAGCGATAAACGATGAGCCAATAAATTTTGGCAGGGCTATAGCTGCTGGCATGGTAAACTTGCTTCCCGGTGCTGCTGGTATAAAGGCAGCAAGTAAGGCAGGTAATGTTACAAAGCTTTTAGATAGTGCCGCAAAAGGGTTGAATAGGTATGGGTCCAAGACCATTCCCGGTGCAATAAGGCGTGAAGCTTTCCGTGGATCAGCTCTTGGTGTCTCTGAAATTACTGTAGAGAATTTGATAAACGATGCAGACCTTCCATCCATAGATGAGGTGCTTCAGTATGGTGCAGGAGGTGCAGCTTTTGGTAGTTTATTCGGAGGTATATTAGGTAACTCAATACAGAAGTCTCTTGGTAAAAACCTAGATGAAGCATCAGAAGTTTTTACTGATGAGTTGCAGGAAAGTTGGTCCACAATGGGATTGTCTAGGAAGAAGGAGCTTCTTGATGCGTTGAAGCTCAATGTAGACGACAAAGCAGTTAATATAACTCCTCAACAAAGAGCTTTTCTTCCTGCCAGATTATCTGTCTCAGAAGACGAGATGGACAAGGAGTTCAATAGGCTGTTAAATTTAGGACGTAGGAATGTTGCTAGTGAAATGGCATTGAGGGCTCTTATACTTGCCAGAGATCCAACAACGGGGGCGGATGTTTTTCAGGCAAATAAATTTACTAAATTTATAAATAAGTATGCTCCTTCTACTGTTTTTGGTAGACAACTTAGCAACAGGGTTGCCGAAATTCAAGGAGTTGTGGATGAATCAGAATCTCTTGGTAATAGAATCAGGAATGACATAACATCAGAACTCAAAAGAAATCCAAACTCAACTATCATGGATGACATAAGAAGATATGTCACATCGCCGTCTGAGGCTGGAGAGTTTGTTGAAGATATTCCCGGTTCAGAACATTTACTAAGGCACGGGTCTGGGTCACGCATGGGTGGAAGGTTTGTAAAAAAATCCAATCTTCCTCCAGAATTACAGTATCTCAAAGGAGATCTTGATCAGTGGAAAGAAACTAGGTCAAGACTGCAAGCTGAACTTCTTGAGTTTGTAGACCCCAAAACTATGGACGGTTTTGTTGGAGGCGAGGAGGCCATAGCCTTGCGTGAAATAATGAATGAGGTTGGGGGCGATATGTCCACCAAAAGTAGCATCATTGATTCAATGAGACTTCAGAACTACCTGACAACAGAGTATAGGTTGTTTGAAGATGCCACTTATATTCCTAGTCAAAAATCCAAAGACAATTTAATTAACTGGATCTTAAAAAACGATAAATCTTTTAAGGATAAGTTTAAAGAAAAAGATTTTATTGATGCAAACACTGGAAAGAAAGAGACAGATCCAGACAAAATACTTAAACTTAAAAAAGCAGAAATAGAGAAATATATAAACAAAAAATATTTAACAAAGGCAAGAAATCCTGAGGCAAGAATAAAGGCTCCTGCTAAAAAAATTGGAGAAGTTGAGGAGTTTATGACAAGCGATATTCTTCTTAACAGAAAAGAATCCCTTCCAAAAGTTCTTGTTGAATTTCTTGGTGGAGATCTCATTAATCCGTTGACCGGAAAGGCGGATACAGTTGAGCAAATGTTTGGAACAATCAGCAAGATTTCAAAGCGTGTCGCTGGACTAAGAACTCAAGAGGTTTTGTTGCGAGATCTTCAGCAACAAGGAAAAATTAATGTACTTTCTATAGGTGGTGTGGATCAAACGGCTCCGAAAATAAATTTCAAAGATGCAGAGCAACTGAGTTTATTTGGTGGAAATGTAGTTATTGAAGCACCGAAGCCAGTGTATGAAGCAATGAAGGAGATTGAACATTCTGGATTTGCTAAAAATGTTGCTGATGTAGCAACAGATGCAACAGATGCTTTTGGTAACACACTAAAACAATTATATGGTATAGGTGTTGCTGCAAGTAAAGCCGTAAAAGTTATAGCTAGTCCAATAGCTTACTCAACCAACGCTATGGGCGGGGCAATTGCAGCCTTAGCTTCTGGAAATTTTAATCTTATAGGTAAGGACTTGTTTAATGGGATTAGAATGGGCCTTGATGAGTTTGGAAACATTGAGGGAGTAGCCGAACCTTTGGGGAAAATAGTATCTAAAGCAGGTAGAGCAGGGCTTAAATCAAAGCAAATGCAACTATTGCTGGATGATATTGGCAAGATGCGTAGATATGGAATGATGGGAGCGGATGTTTCCACCACTGATACGGTAAGATCTTTGAGCGATGGAAGCATGTCAAAGTTTGTAAACAAGGCATTTGACCCTCTCAGTAAGGCATACCAAGTTACAGACAACGCCTACCGTTATATTGTTTGGAAGGGCAACATAGAGAAGATAAAGAAGATTTTTCCAAAGCCAGCGGGTATGTCAGATGGCAGATACTTAGCTGAGGTTGAGAGAGCTTCAGCTTTCCTAACGAATGATACCTATCAGAACTACAACAAGCTTAGCAAAACTTTTAAGAAAGCTTCTACACTTGGTATAGCTCAACCATTTTCTGCTTTCACGGCAGAGCTTTATCGCAACACATTTAACAATGTGAGAAACATTGTTAAGATGAGTAAGGGAACATTCGGAGATGACTTGGGACTGAGCCAAGAGCTTCTATCAAATGCCAACACGTCTGCAATGCTTGGAGAGGGCGTTAAGCGTGGGGCAATTTTGGCAACTCTATCTGCTGGCTTTGGGTATGCCGTTAAGAATTACAATGAAGCAAACGGAGTTGACTCCGAGAAGATGGAGGCACTCAAGAACACTGTCATACCACCCTATGACAGGGACAAGGACTTGATTATAAACATGAACCCAGATGGAAAGTCGGGAACATATATAAATGCTTCCTATATAAACCCTTTCTCTGAGTTCAATTCCATTGCTAATGCAGCGTTGAGTGGCAAGGGGACGGTAAACAGTATAAAGGATGTGGCTGCTGTCTTTGCTGACAGGTTTGTAGGAGAAGGTTCTTTTGTTTTTCAAGGTCTTGGTAGCGTAACTAGAAACCAAGATGAGTATGGTAGGCCAATTAGTTTAAAGGAGGACGGTCTTGGGAGGGTTTATGATCGTGCGACTTATTTTCTTAAAGAGTTGTTTACTCCTAGTGCTATTGGTGAACTTGATAAGTGGGTAGAGACACTTAATGGAACCGGAGACTATACAGAGAATCAGCTTATTCTTAGACTGATTGGTATCAGGCAAACTTCTTTCAATGTTGACGACGACACAAAGTGGAGCATCAGACCATCCAATGAGAACATGAGACTGATCAAGGGTCGATACAATAGTCTGGACGAGAATACTCCAGAGGATGTACGCCAGAGGGCTTATCAGCAAGCCAACGAGAACAGAGACGCATCAATGAATAAGTTGATAGGCGTATATGATTCCTTGAAAACGCTTGGTATTAGCGACGATGAAGCTATTAAAATATTTAAAGATAGCAACGTATCCAACTCGGACATAATTCAAATATCCCAAAACAAAACTAAGCCAATTGATTACGTCAAAGCTACTACAATGTCTGATGCTTATGAAGCCATTGAGGGAAGCACGTTCTCTGAAACAAGGAGAAACATCTTAGCCAATACCAAGGGCAATATCAAAGTACGCAAGGCTCTCCTGTCCAAGCTCAGGCAGGAACAAACCTATGCTAGAAGAAACATAAGCGAGTTTGACAGAAGCTTACTCAGTTTGGGGGTTTCCGAAAGGGCTGAAATGCTGATGAATGTTCTTGGTGTGGGACCACTGAACTCTGTATTGATTAACGAGTATCGCAGGAAGGGCATCATTACTGACGATGTAATGAAGGCCATGCGGCTTAGAGGTTCACTGGCCTCTTACTAAAAAAATAGAGCGGGCCGCTGTAACGACTCGCCCTACAAGAAACCGAAGCCTCCAAGTTGGTAATACACCCTCTTATTTTAGAGTGAACGTGTCAACTAAAAATTAAGGGCCGAGAATAACCTCGGCCCCGACGGGTTTAATGAAAGGTGAAAAAGATAAAACACCATTTCCAGAGATTACTCGTCTGGATTACCGTCTAAATTTTCCTTTGGTGGATTGAGTTGATTGTCTAGCTGTTCGCACTGATCATCACTCATCTCGTCAATGGCTTTTGCAGCTTGTTGTTTTAGAACATTGGCACATCCGACAACAGTCAACGAAGAAGTTAGTAAATCCTTCACATGGTCTATCGTTGCTGTGTTAATTAGGTAGTTGGAGTAGTCTTGTTTTAGTTTATTCAGGTCCATAATATTCCTCTCGTTGTATTTTAGTTTCAAGGAGAGCCAGAGCCCTCCACGCCACAGCTACATAGTCCTCCTCTAGGAGGTGTCGCATAAGGCAGTCATGGTGATCGTTAGATATGTTTGGTTCCCAGTGAAGAGGTTCAAGGGGATCGCAATGTTTCTCATTGCCAGCATAGGATTGCCGAGCCACTGCTGCAATGGCATTTGGGAAAGGGGACAGTACCCCAGAATAAATGGGCCACTTTTTTCTTTCATGGCTCTCTTCGGGAATCAGTTTCACTCTGTGCTGTGGATTGGATCTGAAAATCATAGCTCTACAAATTTAACTAGGTTCATTGGCGACATATAGAATGATTGCACCATATCTTCATAGCGTGAATCTTTTTTAGTTTCACAATACCAGCTCTTGTGTGAGCTTCCCATTACTACGGCTGCATGGGTTTCGTTTTTGTTTAGGTAATAGTATCGGTATGGTTTTGGTTTGGCTCTTTCAAATGAATGCTTGGCACACACAATAAACTTAGAACCGAAAGGCCAGTCACGTCTTCCGGTAAAATCAACCCCTAACTTTTTCACCTCAACCCTTTGCCCAACATATAAGTCTCCGTCATCAGCATACTCCTTCCACTCCTCATGTGATGGAGCGACAAAGGTTGGTGGTATGTTCACCGGATAACCCATTGAGCTGATGTAGTTTGCTACCTTCCATACTGGCCCGTGACTTTTGGCTAGGTGCTTTTTAAATCTTTCATTGTCGTTCATTTCTTTTTTCTCTTTGCGTTCTCTTCCTTTGTCTTGGCCTTGTGTGCTTCCTTGCTAACTGCCTGCAAGTTTTCTTTTCCGCAGAACAATCTAGGAAGAAGCTCATTCCAATTGTATCCAAGCCACTTAGTTTTGCGTCCCCACTTCTCTGGGATTACGGGGTCGATGTGATCTACCTGCATATCCTTTGCCGGGAAAAGCTCCTTGGTAATAGCACAGCGATACATCTTCCGCATCCTGCCAGTCTTGGGGTTCTTCTGACTCTCAACAAATGCTTCGTTAAGGGTCTGATAT
>Ga0209348_1000448_pt1 | contig 22022 bp, 34 predicted proteins | sample ETNvirenome_2_30_FD_184065 | JGI IMG/M metagenome (GOLD analysis project Ga0209348, IMG submission 184065) | Marine viral communities from the Pacific Ocean - ETNP_2_30 (SPAdes) (version 2) | ecosystem: Environmental > Aquatic > Marine > Oceanic | place: Pacific Ocean | collected 2013-06-22
ATGTCTACGCTACACAACCAGTGTATACACATCCCGAAATGTTTGATGAAAATGGGAATATTCTTCCCGATGAAATAGTAGCAGTACGATTTGAAAACGATTATGGCGACTACGACGAAGACGAAGACGAAGGTTGAGTTACCGCCCAACCCTTTTCTTTTTGAAATTCTTGAACTTGCAAGTAAGCAACGAGCTAAAGCAAAGAAAGTTGAGGTTCTTCAGAAATATGAAAATGATGCATTAAAAAGCATCTTCATTTGGAACTTTGATGAGACTGTTATTAGTCTTGTTCCTGAGGGTGAGGTTCCATATGCAGATGGTAATGATCAATCTGTTTACTCCGGAACCTTATCTGAAAATCTGGCACGGGAAGCAAAGGGTGGAGAGTCTGCAACAGGACAAGATCTGGACGGTAGAGGTAAGACTTCACTGCGTAGAGAGTATAAAAACCTCTACAACTTTGTAAAAGGTGGTAATGATTCTCTCAGCAATATTCGTAGAGAGATGATGTTTATCAATCTTCTTCGTGGTTTGCATCCACGGGAAGCTGAGGTTCTTTGTCTGGTAAAGGACAAAAAACTTGCAGAGAAATACAAAATAACTTATGATGTAGTCAAACAGGCATATCCTGACATTCAATGGGGTGGACGCAGTTGAAGATTATCAAAGAAGATTGTGATCCTAATGTGGACAACAAGACGGATCTTCCTAATAGCTGCTACCTTGTCACATACAAGGTAGATGATGTAGAGCACCACGATTTAGTTGTTGCAGCAAAACAATCGAAAATCTTTGATGCTTATTATGATAAGTATAAAGAGAATTTTGTAACCATGGTACAATCTGAGGGAAGGGCTAATCCAAAACTTTGGGGCAATCCTCCCCCAAAAGAAAAGAAGAAAAAATAATGAAAGGGTTCAAAGGATTTACTAACGACTCTGATAAAGATGGAAACGTTAGGTTTGAAATAGACACTGATGAAGTTGGAAAACTCATCAAGAAATATAAAAAACTAAAGAAATTTCAAAAATCAAATATCGCTGAATTATCTAAACTCTCTGGAATCGAAACAGAAGTTGATCGCTTGATTAATGAGTATGGTATCGACTCAGAAGCAATAGAATAATGGGAAAGCATTACCTCCTCAATCTTTATGGATGTGATTTTGACTATCTTAACAATGAAACATATCTAAGAGAATTGTTGGAGATCGCTGCTGAAGCAAGTGGTGCAACTGTTATTCAGACTATTTCAAAAAAGTTTGAACCACATGGCGTAACTGCTGTTTGTCTTCTCTCTGAGAGTCATATCAGTATTCATTCTTGGCCTGAAAAAGGAGAAGCAGCAGTGGATATATTTACATGCGGTAACGCTGAACCTAAGATAGGTTGCGATATTATCATTTATCAGTTAAAATCGGAGAACCATAACCTTAGTTACATTGAGCGTTGATCAATAACTAAATATCCACATGACATCTTAATTATGACTTACAAACCTTATAGTCCTGAGTGGCATCGAAAAAGATATCTCAAAGAAGCAATCGACACTTACTTCGATGACTACGTGGATAATGAAATAATCTATAGTGATATCATGGATATCCTTGGTGCGAGGATGACTTCTGCTATTGATGAAGTCAATAAGGTTTTAGATCTAAAAGACAAACTCAAAACGAACTAACATGCTTTCTACCGCATACCGTCTTCGTCTGGAGTCTATCTGTCGTTGCATTGCCAACAAAGAAGATGTTCCATTGGAGGATATGATTTGGGCAGAAAAACTTGCCAAGGCACACACCCTTGCTAGGGATTGGTTGAATAAAGCACGTCGCCAAGCCGCTCATGATATTGAGGAGGGAAGTGTTGATGATTTTATGAATAGGATGGGACTAGGTGATCCCGATCCATCCAATTATAAAACGGGATTCGATAGTGCAGATGAAATTGTAGATTGGTTCAAGCAAGATAAACCTGATGATTGGAGACAACGTGACTAACATTATTACTAAAATGGACATTACACTTTCTAGTGAAGAAGCAGAACTTCTATTAAACCTGATGATTAATTCGCATATGGATGATAAAGATGATACCTTTCTAGATTATGATTGTTTTGGAGATTTAATGAATAAACTTCTGAATACATGCAGAAAATTTGATGAGCAAGCAACATGATTGATGACGACTTTAAAAAATTTGCTGTTGAAACTCAACTAGATAATGTGTGTAAGATCTTGGGTGGGGAAGTAAAGCATTATATTTGTTGTGATAAAACTACCGAACACGAAAAAATTATAATCAAGTATAACTGCAAAAAGAAATGACATCATTGCCCATTATTTTAGATGATCTAATTGATGAGGATTATCAGGATCAGATAGAAGATTGTATGTTTGACGTTAACTGGCGTTTTAATAATGATAATGTTCTTGGAACAAGTACTTTTGATTCTAAGTATCGTCAATTTGTAAATCCTCTAGAATATGATGTTGCCCCAGGTGTTGTTGCTGATTTATTGACTCATTTAAATTCAAAGGTATTTGAAAAAATACATTTGATGATACGTGATGTATGTGATAAAATCAATTTTAATATTGAAAAGATAGAAAGATGTCAAGGTGCTATAGGAGCTTTCATACCCAACAAAACTAGAAAAAACACAATTCATACAAATCGTGATGTTCCGCACTTAGTGTTGCTTTATTATGTAAATGATTCTGATGGCGATACCATCATATATGACAAAACAATAGATGATATTCCTTATTCAGTGCAATATCCAGATGAATATTGTGATATGAATATAACTCACAGTGTCACCCCAAAGAAGGGCAGAGTTTTGGTTTTTGATGGAAGATATTATCATGCACCATCAAGTCCAACAAAATCATTGAGATGTATTATAACTCTTGATTTATTTGGAAATTTTTTGGATAACAGTTATTCTTTTCCTTTACCAAAGACACGTAAATTTACTTATTCATAAAATATCATACAGGAGAAAAAAATAATGCAAGCATGGATCTACAGCAACGGAAATCAAGAATGTGAAAGGGCTGCTATGCTTCTTAAAAGTATTCATAATGATTTCCATGAATATCTTTTAGATGTAGACTTTACTGAAGCACAATTCAGAGCAGAGTTTGGAGAAGGTGCAGAGTACCCGCAGATTGCTATCGGAGTAAAGCATCGCGGAAGTCTCAAAGAGACATTAAATTATCTTAACAAGATCAACTATAAATGTTCGTGTTGATACCAACACATTTGACTAAATAGAATTGAAAGTGTATACTACACTTGTCGTTCATCTCATGCTCAGTATCTTACTGGCATTAACCCTTGCCCATCATAATGACGCTAATCCTTACGATTGGCATATGTCTTGTGAAAGGTTTCTACAACGATCAGTTGAAATTCAAATGGATTTCAATCTTGATCGCCAATCTAAGTATAATCTTATAGGTTACCTTAGATCGAAAGTCGCGGGGGAATGTAGGGGAGCATACACATGAGACGCAAGTAAGTCGCGGAACGGATCGTTCATCCGTCTTTGACGGACGCAAACGACTGAAGGAACGGGAACTCGGATCACCCTACGGGGTTAAAGGAGCAAAAACCCACTTCAGGAGAAAACAAATGAACACCCTTCAACTTATCAAAGAGCAGATCAATAAGCAATCTGCCACTCATGATGCACAAATCACTCTCACCAAATATCGTGGTGTAGATTGTGAAGTTCGTAAGTCAGGAAAAGCACCACATGGCACATTCTGCTATCGTGGACGCACATACACTAAGTGAGGCACTTATGGAAGCACTACAAATCACAAGCGTAATTACCTTGGCATGTGTTGCTACTATGTCTTTACTTTATGGAGAAATCATCCTTCTTCAAAATATTTGAGGAGGAAATAAATGCTGAAGATCAAATTAGAATATGATCTTCCAGACTATGATCCCAAAGTTCATGATCCAGATAAAGCCTTTGCGCTTTTAACTTATCGTGGAGTCAATTATGCCAAGTGGGTATTTTTAAAATCACGCGGTATTAAAAATTGGGATGTGTTTAGTTGACTTACAGACAATGTAATGATAAAGTGGGGGCACTCGCCCCCTTTTTTAATGGAAGCAGAACAGCAGGAACGACTGAAACTGATCGTTCGCAATCTTAAGTCTCTAGTAGAAGCATTGGAGTCTGAGGTATATTCTGACGTATCTAAATATAATAGTGAAGGTAGTGCAGTTATAACTGATTACGATGAGATCTTTGATGACGACGATGGTTACCCCGATTAACTTCTATGGAAGAGTTATCTCTCAAAAAAGCAGCAAAGAAAATTATTAAAAGAGCAAAAAAACATCCAGAGTGGTATTCCCAAGGGGATGTGACTTATGCTAAACTTGTAAAAAAAGAACTGAAAGAAAGTGAACGACGTAAAACTGATCAGTGTAACTCCTGATGCGGAGAAACACATTGCATATTGTGCTCGCGTAAGTAATCCTCAAAATCAAGAGAATGAAAAGTTCTCTGGATTGTTGAAATATTGTATCAAACATCAGCACTGGAGCATTTTTGAACAGGCATTCATGACTCTGGAACTGAACACCAGTCGGGGTATCGCGGCTCAGGTGCTTCGGCATAGGAGTTTTACATATCAGGAATTTTCGCAAAGGTATGCTGATGTAAACTGGTTGGATGCTGGTATTCCTATTCCCGAACTTCGTCGTCAGGATGAAAAGAATCGTCAGAACTCTATTGATGATATCGATCCAGAACAAACTAAGTTTTTAAATCAACGCATTGAAAACTATTTCAATGAGGGTATGGATTTATATAATGAACTTCTTCGTGAAGGAATCGCAAAGGAGTGTGCTCGCTTCGTCCTTCCCCTTGCTGTGCCCACAAGACTGTACATGACGGGTTCCATCCGCTCATGGATCCATTACATTGATTTGCGCTCTGCAAACGGCACACAGAAGGAGCACATGGATATCGCTAATGATGCTAAGCGTATCTTCAAAGAGCAGTTCCCTTCCATTGCAGAAGCATTGGAATGGTGAATAAATATAATATCGTGAGTTAATTTCTATGGCTACATATCCTGTTATTAATAAAGAAACTGGTGAACAAAAGGATGTCAAACTTAGCGTACATGAATGGACTCAGTGGTTAGAGGACAATCCTGAATGGCAAAGAGATTGGAGTGATCCAAGCACTGCACCTGGCTGCGGTGAACTTGGAGAAGTTTATGATAAACTTAAAAAGTCTCATCCTGGATGGAATGATGTTTTACATCGTGCATCTAAGTATCCCGGTTCCACTGTCAAACCTGTCTAATCTATGCCTGCAAAAAGAAAAAGAGATCAACCTATTGGTGTCGGTTTAACTGCAAAGCAAATGAAGCGCCGCAAACCAATTAACACTGAATTGATGAGGAGTATTGATCCTCTCACTGATAATCAACAAAAACTATTTGACGCTTACTCTGATAATAAAAACTTAGTTGCATATGGTGCAGCAGGCACAGGTAAAACATTTATCACTCTTTATAATGCATTGAGAGAAGTTCTTGATGAAAGATCTCCATATGATAAGATCTACATTGTTCGATCTCTTGTAGCAACTAGAGAGATTGGATTCTTACCTGGTGATCATGAGGATAAGTCTGATATCTATCAGATTCCTTATAAGAACATGGTAAAGTATATGTTTTCTCTTCCCTCAGAGACAGACTTTGAAATGCTTTACGGCAACTTGAAGACTCAAGGAACAATTAGTTTTTGGAGCACCTCTTTCATCAGAGGAACAACTTTAGACAGAGCAATTATCATTGTCGATGAATATCAGAACTTGAACTTTCATGAACTTGATAGTATTATTACTAGGGTTGGTGAAGATACCAAGATTATGTTCTGTGGTGACGCAACTCAGACTGACTTGGTTAAACAGAATGAAAGAAATGGTATTCATGACTTTATGAATATTCTTAGAGTCATGCCCTCTGTTGATATCATTGAATTTGGTGTTGAAGATATTGTTCGCTCTGGACTATGTAAAGAATACTTGCTTGCGAAAGACGAACTTAATTTGTAATATATTATGCAATTTTATTACGATGATTCTTCATTAAAAACAGACTCTAAATTTGATTTGTGTTTTCCCACTCCAATTTATTCCACCACCTTAAGTCCATCTAGAGAAGTTTTTGATCAAATGCTTTCTTCTTCCATTATTCATGGAGAAAAAATGAATGAAGGCGGACTTATTACTGGCGATCAAACTGGTTCCTATACCATACATAATAACTCAACATTTTACTGGTTAAATGATGAGATTAAAAAACATAGTAAAATATATTTAGATTATTTGGGTGTTGATACTGATCTTGTAAATCTACATGCACAAAGATCTTGGATAGTTCATTGTGACTCAAACAGTCTAGGTGTAAGGCCACATGTGCATACCAATTGTTTGTTGAGTGCGGTTTATTATCTTCAGTGTGATAAGAAAACTAATGGCGGCACGCTTGACTTTTATGGTACTTCTCCTATTTTAAAACTACCGATTCGTAACTATAAAAAAACTAAATTTTCTTTGAAAACAGTCAGTTACATACCAAAGGTTAATAAATTAATTATTTTTCCGTCTAACATTACTCATTCTGTTTCTAAATATATTTCAAAAGATAAAATTAATAGAATATCAGCGACATATGATTTAATGGTTACAATTAAACCCTCGATAGATATTGTTGAGGGTTGGGTGCTTGATCCATCTAGTTGGAAAAAACTTTAATTTTTGAATTATGATTTCTGCTTTCTGTGTCGATAACTTTTATGAAAATCAAGATTCAGTCAGAGACTTTGCATTAGGTTTAGATTTTAAACCTGCTAGAAGTATAGAAAATTATCCTGGATTTAGAACAAGATGTTTATCCCGAATTGATAATGATATTTTTAAATTTTCTGTAGAAAGATTTTTATTATCTTTTTTTGATTTAAAATCAATCCCAGAGTGGAGTGGGAGTACACATTTTCAAAAAATATATACGTTTAATTCTGATAGACATCATCCAATGAATGAAGGATGGGCTCATAGAGATGACAAAGGTACTTTGGCTGGGGTTGTTTATTTGAACAAAAATACTTGTCTTGATTCTGGTACTAAAATTCTTAGTCCTAAAAAAGAATATGAAAATCATACTCTTTCTAATGAAGATATATTAATACGTAGAAGTTTATATCACAAACATTATTTCGGTAATAAAGATGTAGATCAAAATTTGTACTCTAAAGCAATTGAAAATCATAATAGTAAATTTGACACCACTATAGAATTTAAAAATGTTTATAACAGGTTAATTGCTTATAATGGAGAATTATGGCATAAACAATCTTGTTTTTGGGTTCCTGAAGAATTCAGATTAACTCAGGTTTTTTTCATTAATTTTTTACATGACGATCATTCTTTAAGAAAAATTTTTTCTAACAATTTTCCCAACAAATTACAGTATTCATAATGCAATTTATTCATCATAATTATCTCGGTGACATTGAACTAAACAAAAAAGAAACACAGGGAATTCGCCTCTATAATCTTCCAGATGGACAATGGGTTCCCTCCATCACTTCCGTGACTTCTTTTTATAATAGAGAAATCTTTGCAAAGTGGCGGAAGCGAGTTGGTATTGAAGAAGCGAATCGTATCACGAAGAAAGCAACTGCCAGGGGAACTGATTTTCACGAAGCGGCGCAGGCATATTTGATGAATCTGCAACTGAACTGGGAAGAGTTTCGTCCTATGACTCAGTTTATGTTTCATCATGCTAAACCATATCTTGACAAGATAAATAACGTACATGCTATTGAAAGAACTCTTTATTCAGAGTATTATGGACTGGCTGGTAGGGTTGACTGCATTGGTGAGTACGAAGGAGAACTAGCAGTTATTGATTTTAAGACATCTGAAAAGATCAAACCTGAGAAATGGTTGGAAAACTATTTCGTCCAAGAAACGTTTTATGCGTGTGCATACTATGAGATGACTGGTATTCCAGTTAAAAAACTAATCACTCTCATGGTAACTCCAAGTGGTGAAGTAGAAGTATTTGACAAAAGAAACAAAGGCGACTATATTAAGCTTCTAGTTCGTTACATTAAAGAATTTGTACATCACAATACTAGGACAGAGAATGGAGAATGAACTAGAAAAAGCACTAGAAAAGAAATTCTTCTGCCCGTCAAAATTCGCGCAGGATATAGAGAAACTTGTCCTAGATAATGAGGACATGAGTTATATCGATGCCATCGTTCACTTCTGTGATCTGAATTCAATTGATGTGGAGTCCGTCCCTAAACTTATATCCAAACCTCTGAAAGAGAAGTTAAAGTACGAAGCAATGGAACTTAACTTCCTTAAGAGAACATCTCGTGCCAAGTTGCCCCTCTAACCAAAATTAGCTTTTAATTTCAAAAAAGGGGCAAAAAAATTTCCGGCAAAATTTTCGTCTGTAGGGTTTTTTAATATGAATTTTCAAATGGAAAAACTGCAGGAAAATTGTCCCGTTATGATTATCAAAATTCCAGAACTGATTTTAAAAGAAATCGATGTTTGGGTTGAGGAATCAAAAAAAATTAAAGATCATCCCCTTGCTGAACTTAAAGCAGTTGAAAATGTCGGATATCTTTCTTTCGATGGGAAAAAACATAATTCATATCAAACATCCATTCCTTCTAATCTGGTTGAAAATTCATTTTGGTTGCCATGGGTTTTGAGATTAGTATCAAAAAATTGGGGAGGACATCATCTAAATTACTCTCTGGCAAAACTTCATGGACATTTTCATGGATGCGATATTTGGACTAATTTTTCATATAAAGGTGATGATAATCCATCTCATTCTCATTATGGATTTCTTTCTGGTGTAATTTATCATAAAAACCATAATCATGAAACTTTTTTTGATGATTATGGTTTAAAATACGAGGGATTTGATGGAACAATGATAATGTTCCCAAGTGATACTCTTCATCATGTGAAAAAACAACTATTAGATGAAGAAAGAATTACCATTGCATTTAATATTATTTACGCTGATAATTCAAAAAAGAAAAATTTTTTATATCAATAAAGTGATGCCGTTTGATGCCTATAAATCATATCTCTCTTTAAAGAATCACTTCACTAAAGAGAAATATGATTATCATAAGTATTGTGGCAAAAGTCGTGCCACAGTAAAGTCTTTTTATAAACGCAAAGATAGATTCTGGTTTGAAAAATTAGCCCGCAACAAATCAGATAAAGAAGTAATTGAATTTTTTGTATCTAATTTCATCGATTGCACTGATCCTGCAAAACTTTGGATTGGTGAGATGATTAGGGAAGGTGAAGGTAGATACATGTCATGGAAAAAACGCACTCAGTCTCTTTCTTATCTTTTTAAGGAAGAAACTAGTAAAGTATTCATTGACAATAATATAGATTCAATGTTTGCCTTAGATGGATCGAAACATCCACAGATTCTTAAAGAGTATTTAAGGGGTAACGTTTCTATTGAAACTATGGTAATATTAAATCTTATCCTTGGATATAAAACAAACTGGGATAAACAACTGACTGATCCTGTATGGACATCAGTAAGTTTAAAACTAAGAAAGTACACACCTTTCCTAAATATAGATGTATTTCGTTACAAAAAAATATTGAAAGAAGTAGTTTTAGGAGAAGCATGAGTTTTTTTGATTCTGATGTAGTCCGCGCAGAAATGACGGAAATTCAGGAACTTCAAGAAGAAGTTTATAGTAGTGTTTTTAAGTTCCCCTCTATGAATACAGAGGAGAAAAAGTTTCATGTGTCTCTTCTGGAAAGACTTCTGGATAAACAAAAGGTTCTCTATACGAGACTGAGTTTGTCCGATGATCCCGAAGCAAAGATGATGAAAACCCGTATTGTAGAATCTGCTACAATGATGGGGCTTCCGAAAGATGTTGACATTAGTGTCATCTTCTCCAATATGGGAAAGATGCTCGACGCCATGAAGAAGCAGATTGACACACAGGGTTTCGACGTGTAGAATAACGAAGTACCCAAAAGCCAAATCTCACAAATACAAAAATGTCCTTTTCTGATCTTAAAAAGCAATCCTCTATTGGTTCTCTGACTTCTAAACTTGTCAAGGAAGTAGAGAAGATGAATAATAGTGGTGGTGGAGGTGATGATCGCCTCTGGAAACCCGAAGTAGATAAAGTTGGTAACGGGTTCGCCGTTCTTCGTTTCCTGCCTGCCCCTGAAGGAGAAGATCTCCCTTGGGCAAAGATGTACTCCCATGCCTTCCAAGGCCCCGGTGGTTGGTACATTGAGAATTCTCTCACAACTCTGGGACAAAAAGATCCCGTATCAGAGCACAACCGCGAACTATGGAACAGCGGTATTGACTCTAACAAAGAAATTGTTCGTAAACAGAAGCGTAAACTGTCTTACTATGCAAATGTTTATGTTGTGAAGGATCCTACTAATCCTCACAACGAAGGTGGTGTATTCCTTTATAAGTTTGGTAAGAAGATCTTTGATAAGATCATGGAAGCAATGCAACCTGAATTTGAAGACGAAACTCCTATCAATCCCTTTGACTTCTGGCAGGGCGCAAACTTCAAACTGAAGATCGTCAAGAAAGATGGTTACTGGAACTATGACAAGTCTGAGTTTGAAGCACCTGCTCCTCTGCTGAGCGATGATGATGCTATGGAAGCAATCTGGAAGAAACAGTATTCTCTTGCTGGACTGACTGCTGCAGATCAATTCAAGTCCTATGAAGATCTTGAGCGTCGTCTTAAGTATGTCTTGGGACAGAAGTCTCGTACTCCTTCTCCTGCTGATGAAGAGACTGAGTATGATGATTATGCAGCAAAGGAGTCTGCAGAGCGTCAGATTCAAGAATCACTGACACGCTCTAAGCCTGACTTTAATTCTCCTGATATCACTGTATCCACACCAGTTGCATCAAAGGATGAAGACGAAGATGATGCACTTTCCTACTTCCAAAAACTGGCAGAGAGTTAATTAAACAATCTAATATCTTCTCCTTTCTTCAAGGTTCTGCTCACATACTGAGTGGAACCTTTTTTATATTGCATCAATCTTTGCGTATCCTCAAGCACAAGTTCGATATAATCTGGTTTCAGTAAGTAGATGTTCCTCTTTGCTTCTTCTTTACGAACTTCATAGACATAGTTCGTAACTGCATCTACTTCATTGGTTCTAATAACATATTGTCCTCTTTCAACATCAAAATATTCAACTTTATAATTCTTAGGAACATTCAAACCTTTAGGTGTTATGATCTGTCCAGAATCATTCTTTAATTCTCTGGTTTCATAGTGATGAATATTCTGTGTCTTCTCAATACTTCCATATTTTTTTATTAAGAAATCTTCAAACGCAGTTTGGTTCATTGGCCACTCATTCTGAATATTGACGATATTATTAGAAAGAAGAACTAACCAATCAAATGTTTCGTCGCCATAGACATCAAAGGCAACATTGTCAGGACGATCATCCCCAACAATTTGATATTGAGTAAAGTATGCTAAGTTATCAAGAATATCTTCACGAAGTTTTACTCTTTTAAATAAATTTTTTACAACCTGATAGTCACCAATGCTCTTGCCATCAGAGTCTCTGTTGACATAATCGAATTCTGGAACTTGTCTGAAATAACTTGCCATTAGTAACCTATGTGATTATTTGGAATACCTATACCTAATTCCTCTTCAATTGTTGGAAGCAACATGAAATTTTCTGCGCCTTCTAAATCATCAGAATTTCCATAATCATCTTCAGTAATTGGATCAAGTTCTTTGAATGTCATATCCATTTTATAAGTCGTCATTGTCCTGTCAGGATCATCAAATGTCATGTATGTTGATCCATTACCATATGTTGTATTTAGATCAGTCAATGCACATTCTTTAATTCTTCCTATTGAAGGATGATCTTCGTCAGTCTTGCCTAATTTGTATTTTATTGTGAATGTATTTGGACTTAACACAAAAATATTACTTGTTGATCTTTTTACAGACATCCCTTGCTTGAAAAATCTTATAATTTTTTTAATTTGAGTTGCTTCTTTTCTACTTCTTGCTGACATTGTGAATGAAAAGTTAAAAGTTCTCATTCCAGGTGCTTGAAACAAGAGTTCTAAATTAGGATTTAGGACACCACCACCAATTCTGGAAAACATTCCTTTTCTTCCCACGGCCGCTTGCGCTAGTCCTATACGCAATGCTGATATTAAATTTGAACCTCCCTCGCTGCCTAGAGCTTTTCTAAGTGCATCTGGATCTGAGTTAAGTGCTTGATTTAGTAAATTTGCACCCCCCTCCAATGCTCCCACTGGATTTAAAGCAGCACCAAATCCTAAAGCACCTAATACATCAAGAGAGTCATTATCAAATTTAACATTATTAGAATCTGAAATGCCTCCGGGGATTGGGAGCGTCACAGATCCATTGATACCTGTAGTAGTTCTTTTTCCTAAACCTAAACTTCCCCCATTTCTTAAATCAAAATTTATATCTCTAGAACCCGAAATATAACGCATCGAGAATACTATTCTATCTTGTTTTGAAGAAGCGATGCTTAGTGGATAGTAAAGATTATCATACTTTAATCTTCGTCTTCCCTCAAAACTAAGAGGAAGATTTTTTGAATCAATTTTAAAACCTATTCCGTCTAAAAATTCGTTAATTCCATCAACGGTATTTTTGAATGTTGTTTGTTGTTCTTTAAAGGTTGAATCTGTTATTCCTGTCGCTTTTTTTATAACATCATCCTCACCTACATCTAGTGCATGAATTAACGAATTTTTACCTCTTTTTTTAAATTTTTTTTGAAAATCTAGATCTGCATAAATTGTATCTGTAAACTCATATTCATCTTCAGAGTTTTTTGATCTATTGCTAACTACTACGTAAAATCCATCAGATCCTTTCTTTACTAAATCTGGAGTTGTTTTCAATCTTTGTTCATAAACGTCTTTGTCAATTTTTTCCTGATATGACGTATTGGATATCTTATTATTTTCATACGTTGTAACTGTTCTGAAAAATCTGGCAGAACCATCAATTTCAAAACGTTGTGCTTTTGTTGCTGTTTCTTGTGCAGACATTATAGACAAGATTTTTTTTATTTATGGGTTAGTGAGATAATATGCATAAGGTATATCAAGTAATGATTGAAGTTCACTTGTTCTAACGAGATGCAAACTGCCTGGTATCTCATTCCAGGTATAGTTTCTTACTTGATTCCAGTGAAAATTTAGTCCGCTAAATCCCCATCGATTTACACTAGTCACAGCGACTAATGGATGTTGATCATATTTAAGTTTAGGAGTTTTTGCGTTGTAGATATATGTGTATACTTCACCAAGATCAGGGATAACTACGGTTTCATTCAAGATTGTCATTATCTCAAGCATCATTTCTTCAGGATCACCTAAGTCTCTGATAGAGTCTTTTTCAGGTTCAATGCGATTGTTACCTACCTGTCCTTCAAACTGAAATTCATCTGCAGATTGTCGTTCTTCGCGTTTTAGACGCTTCTCTTCTTCTCTTGCATCAATTTGTGCCTTCACCTCTTCATAAGAAGGCCCACCTGCTCTTCTTCGTTTAGCCCTTCTTGCCATAATTGATACCTAACTCGTCTTCCGTGATGATTTTAAATTCGATCAATCTATCAGCACACCATTCACGAGCTGCATTCCACTTTGCTTGATTAATAGCATAGGTTTTGCACTCAAACAAAGAAGACTTACTAGTTGGTTTTTTAGTCTGCTTCTTTGGTTTAACCTCAATAACATATGTCTTCACCTGTCCTGTGCTTTCCTTCACCTTTATGATAAAATCAGGAAAGTATCTGTGAACTCTTTTATCAATTGGTGACAAGTATGGAATGAAGAATTCTTCACTGCCCCATTCAAGGATGTTTTCACTCAAGTCACACCACTTACAGAAACGCCTTTCCCAGTTGCTTCTGCAAATAATATTGCTAGCATTTCCTTTATATTTTTTAGGATTAGAAGGGTTGTAAATACTTTTCTTACTAACTCCCATACATAATATATACGGTAACAACTATTTAGATGGCAACGGCAAAACCGACTAGAAAAACAGTTGCTGATTTAAAAACAAATATATTAAACCCAGCACTGACATCTACTTATGAATGTCACTTTGTTTTTCCGAAACCTGTTCAAGATTGGGCTAATAGTACATCTGGAGTTGGTAATGGGATAACCTTTGATAATGTGGGTAATGTTTCAATCGCTTGTAGAGAGGCATCACTTCCTGGCACCTCTTTGGCAACTCATGAGATGTTGAATGATTTTACTGGCGTAAGAGAAAGACATGTATATAGAAGACAGTATGATGATACTGCATCGTTTACATTTTACGTTGATGTAAATTATGACACAATTTTTCTTTTTGAAAATTGGATCAATTTCATAGTTAATCAAGATAGTGGTGATAAAAGTACAAAAAATTCAAACTATTCTTACACGGTTAACTTTCCTGATGAATATAAATCTAGAATTTTTATAAGGAAATTTGAGAGAGATTATGCCGGAAGAAATCTTGAGTATTCATTCTATGATGCATATCCATTGTCAATAAACACGATGCCATTGAGTTATGATGCATCTCAGGTTCTTCAGTGTACGGTAAACTTTTGTTTCTCTCGTTATACAATTAATGCACCAGACGGATATACGGCTCCTCCACCAGAACCGGGGGCTTCCACTTCGTCATCACCCTCGACTCCAGAGAATTCATCTAAAATTAATGATGCATTTGTTGGTAACACAAGTGGAGAAGATCAAAGATTTATTCCAACTGATAGTGCCACAGGATATAGGGGTGATGGTAGTGAACCTCTACTGCTTCCAGATGGATCTCCTGTCCGTGATGCAAACGGAAACCTTAGAGAAATGTTCTAAATACTCATACTGAATAACATATCATGCCTTTACCAAAAATTGCTACGCCAACTTATGAGTTGGAATTGCCTTCAACTGGAAAAACAATCAAGTTTCGTCCCTTTCTTGTTAAAGAAGAAAAGTTATTAGTTCTTGCCTTAGAAAGTAACGAAACGAAAGAAATCACTAATGCCATCAAGGCAGTATTAAAAGATTGTATTCAAACACGAGGTATTAAAGTAGAAACCCTTCCTACTTTTGATATTGAATATTTGTTCCTTAATATTCGTGGTAAGTCTGTTGGTGAAGATATTGAGGTAAGTATTCTCTGTCCTGATGATGGTGAGACTTATGCTGAAGTTCAAATCAGTATTGATGATATTAAAGTAGCAAAGGATGATAAGCATTCAACTCAGATTAAAATAGATGAAAATTTAATGATGGAGATGAGATACCCATCATTAGATCAGTTTATCAAAAATAATTTTGATTTTGAATCTGATAATCAAGTTGATCAGTCATTTGATCTTATTGCCTCTTGTGTAGATAAGGTTTATTCTAAAGATGAAGTATGGGCATCAGATGATTTCACTAAAAAAGAAATCATGGAGTTTTTAGAGCAAATGAATTCATCTCAATTTAAAGAAATTGAAAAGTTCTTTACGACGATGCCCAAGTTAAGTCATGAAGTTGAGATTTTAAACCCAAAAACAAAAAAGACTGGAACTGTTGTTCTTGAGGGATTGTCTAGTTTTTTCGCCTAGCACTCTCCCATATGAATTTGGAGAGTTACTATAAGTTAAATTTTTCTTTGATTCAGTTCCATAAATACTCATTAACAGAGATTGAAAATATGATACCTTGGGAGAGAGACGTATATGTCGAACTTCTGAGATCTCATTTAGAGGAAGAGAAACTTAAGATGCAACAGCAGCAAGGGCAATGAATCTAGACGATCTTTTAAAGTCAATCAGAGAAGAAGATGATGACTCTAAAGGAGGGAAGGATCTTGATGATTTATTAGAATCTATTCGTGAAGAAGGTGTTGAAACTGATAAAAAACTAGACGAAAAAATAGAGTCTATTCGTGAAGAAGGTGTTGAAACTAATAAAAAACTAGACGATCTTTTAGAATCTATTAAAAATGACTCTAATGGTAAAAAGATTGATGCTACTAAATTTTTAAAAAGAAAAACCTTTGAAAATCCTTTAAAAGGACAGAGATTTACTGCACCCGAAATAATTCAAACTCGCCCCACTACATCTAAGGTTGATATTGATAAATTAATACCCAAAGATGCAGTTATAGGTGAAGAATTTATTGAAAAACTTGATGAACTTATCTCAGTAATTAGAAAAGATAATCAGTTAGAAGAAGAAAGACTTAAATTAGAAAATTTAGATGATGAAAGGGAAAAGAGGGAAAAAAGAGAAGATAGAATTGAAAATAAGAAGCAGACAAAATCATTTTTATCAAATTTAAAGAAAAGCACGGGAACACTAGGTGGATTTTTTGATAAACTAAAAAGATTTCTTACATTTGCTTTATTAGGAGGAGTTCTCAGTACTCTTTATAATTTCATCATGGATCCCAAGAATGATGCGATGATTAAAGCAGTACAGGGATTTTTAAAAGATTGGTGGCCTGCTCTCGCCGCTGGAATAGCATTTATATTAACTCCATTTAAGGGACTTATTGCAGGAACAATTAAATTCCTTGCATCCACTACCTTAAAGATATTAAAATTATTTGCAACTAATCCTATTTTTGCTATTGCAGTAGGAGCTGGAGTTGCTGGCGTCATGGATTATTTGAAAGGAGAACAAAGAAAAGCTAAACTTAAAAAAGAAGTTAGGGAGTTAATGGATAAAGAAGATATAAGTGAAACAGAAGCAAGAAAAAGGTTGAGAGAGCAAAAAGAAAAAGAAAAAGAAGAAATTGGATTCACCGCAAATCCACTTGATGAAAGAGTTCAAGAACTTAGAAAAGAAGTGGAACAATTGCAAAATATTGATTTTGAAAGAACAAGATATGAGGGATTACCAATTCCTCAACCAGTAAATAGAGCACCTGGTTTTGAAAAAGAACTAACAACTGATCAAGAATTATTCATTAATCCTGGTACGGGAGCAGGACAAGTTCCTTCTATGAAAGCATTTAGTGGTGGTGGTTTTGCTATGGGGACAGATACTGTTCCTGCTATGCTAACTCCTGGTGAGTTTGTAATGAGTCGTGGTGCTGTTAACATGTTTGGCACAAACACTATGATGGCAATGAACAAAGCTGGTGGTGGAACCAATCGTCCAAAAGTTGGAAAGGTGATGGGATATCAGGGTGGTGGATTTGTTATTAGTCCTGAAGAAAGAAGAATGCTCGATGCTATATCAGGTGCAGAGGGAACTAAGGGATATGGAACTCTTTATGGAGGAAAAAATATTCCAGAACTTACTAAAGGTGAAATGACTATCAATCAAGTTCTTAATATGCAAGAAACTGGTTTATATAAGGGAATGAGTGTTTATGCAGGAGGTAAATATGCCTCTGCTGCTACTGGAAGATATCAATTCATGCCAGATGTGTTGAGAGAAGAGGCGAATAGATATGGATATGATTTAGACAAAACGAAATTCACACCTAAACTTCAAGATGAATTAATCTTGAGAAGGATTAGAAGAATGAGAGGAGTGACTCCCGAAATTCTTAAGTCGGAAGGAATGAGTGATAGAGTTATTGATATGCTTGCTCCAGAATTCGCATCATTCCCAAATCTTTTTGGGCCTGATGCTCAAGGAAGATATGGCACAAATTCAAGTTATTATGGACAACCTGGAAAAAGTGCCGAATATATCAAAGGTTTGTATAACAAATCTGATGGAAAAGGTGAAACCAAATTACCTCAACTCCCACATATTCCTAATTCTCCAACTATGAAAGGATCATTAGGGCCTGCTTTTGATTCTGATTCAAATATAAAAACGCAGCAAACAATAAACAATAATTTTAATAACATCAGACAAAACTTATCTAATCCACTTGAAACTTTTGTTTTTACTCCACTTAGACGTGCATTAGGGGTAGGAACTCCAAATATTCCTACAGAGACAAGAAACTTCATGATGCCACCAGTTGAAACTCCTAAACAAAATCAAAGTTCAAATCAAACTGGTGATATTCCAGTATTTAATATTTCTTCTGGAAATAGAATGAGAGATCTTGTCTCTAAAGATCTTGGTATAGATGATCTGGTAGGTGCATCATCATGAGATTAACTGATTTCGGTTCAGTAGTAAGCACATATAAAAAGAACTTTCATCTAAGAGAGAAAAAGTTTATTAATGATAGAAAAAAAATTCTTGATGAAAGAAGAAAAGAAAGAGAGGATCAGGTAGAAGCAGTTAAAGCAGTTGAACCTCTTGTAAAAACAAATTTGGGAAAAGGTTCTAAACCAAAGAATTTTCTTGGAGGAATTCAAAGATTTTTAGGTTTTGCTTTGGCAGGATTAATAGTAAGCAATCTTAAGAATATAATACCTATTATAGCGGAAATCTATAAAAAGATAAAAGAAATTTTCAGTGGCATAGGCAAATTCGTATCAGGCACAATAAGTGGATTGCAGAGTTTTTATGATGCATCAACTGAAAAAATTGCCGAACTTAACAAATATATTGAAGATTTTAGAGGAATTGATCAATCCGAATTTGGAAAATTTGAAACTGAATCTGATAAGTTAGGTAGGGGTGCTTTAGCGATTGCTAGTGTGTTATCAAGTGCGAAGTTTATTACAGATATTCTTGGGTTGGGTAAAAAATCAGGTTCTGGTGCTGGTGGAACAGGCCCTGCTGCAAAAAAGGGACGCACTACCACACCACCTCCAAGAAGGGGAACATCTGTAAGATCAAGATCACGAGTTAGAACTCCAGCACCTGTAAGAACTCCAACACCTGCAAGAATTCCAACACCTGCAAGGGCAACATCTGTAAGATCAAGATCAAGAGTTAGAACTTCAGCACCTGTTAGAACTCCTGCACCAACTCCGGTGGCAACACCAACACCAACCCCAAAACCAACAGTAGTACCTACTGAACCCAAAGTACTTGTAGGTGCTGGAACTGGAACTGGAAAAGGAACTGGAACTGGAGCGGGAGGAAAAAAATATTTTGATGATTTGATTAGTAGAACAGCTAAACCAGGTGAAATGGCATCAGATTCTCAAACAAAAATGATGAAGAATTTATCTGATCTCTCTGATCAGAGTTTGAAGGCGGTTGCAGAGGATGCTATAGATAATTTGAAAAATCTTACTAGTAATGATCCCCAAGTAAGAGAAAATTATATAAGAGGAATGCAAGATAAAGGGATACGTGTAAGTGATGAATTAGTAGGTGCTGCTGGTGATGCTGCAGCAGTAAAAGCAGGTGCCTTACCTTCAGAAAAGTTGGTTGGATATACAAAAAAATTCAACAGTGCAATGGCAGCAGAAACCAGATTAACTGCTGACTTAAGATCTCAAGGAATTAAAATCGATAGTGAGGGAGAAAAATTTGTCAAAGAAATGATGGAGGAGTATAGTGAACAGTTAAGGAGAGACAGATTACAAAGATTTTTAGGAAGATCAACAACATCTACTAGAACTGGTGGGCAAAGATTAGGATCATTAAGATCTAATATAAAAGGACAACAATTCAAAGCACCTAGTATCCCACCAGCACGTCAAAGGGCAACTGGTAGAATGATGGGAAAAATAATTAATTTTTTACGTTTTCTTGGTATTTCTTTAGGTGCTGTATCACTTTTATTATTGGCAAAGGAATTAGGAGAAGATTTTCAAAGAGGAGACATGAAATCAGTAGTAGTCAAATTATCAGCAGCAGGTTTTGGAGCCATAGCATCAACATTTGCATATACTGTAGGAATGGGTATAGCAGCAACTGATGAATATGTTACTGGATCTGGTGTTGGTTTAGTTAAAGGTGGTGCTATCATTGCAGGTGCGGCTGGCATCGGTATTGGAGTTGAAGAAGGTATAAGGAGAACATTCCTTGGATCACCAGAACAAACTCCTTCAGAAGTGACTACCGCACAACCATCGTCCTCCCTATTACCACCATTACCACCAACTAATACTCTTCCGGGTGGAGTTCAATCATACGGTGCTGCTCGTCCTGGCGGTAGAAAACATGCTGGAGTAGATTTTGATCCTGCCGATGATAAAAACAGTAAATTCTTCTCACGAATTGGTGGAGAGGTAATTTTTGCAGGAAATACTGGTGGTGGATATGGTAATGTGGTTGATATTTACAATAAAGAATTAGGATATACTGAAAGAATCGCTGAGGGCAATAATATACATGTTAAGGTTGGTGATGTTGTAAACCCTGGCACTTTAGTTCAATCTGGTTCTGAAATGACTGGAGTTTTTCACTATGAAATTCGTAAAGGAAAAGCAGGAAATTCTGGATCTTTTAAGGGAACAGTTAATCCTCTAGAATTCCTTAAGAATATTAAACCACCAGAAGAAGTTTCAATGAAGTCTTCTTCTTCTTCTAACCTAACTAGTAGTGCAGGATTAAATCAATCTACTACATACTCGGAGGGTGGTGTTGCATTAAGACGAGAAGTTAACAACATCATAATACCAATCGCTGCTTAATATGCAAGGCAATAAACCCATAATTTATAGAAAATTAGAAGTTTTTTCTAATGAAAATAATGACTCTGTAGACATCAGAGGTGGTGTTCCTGTGCTTGAATATCGTGAGAGTGTCCTCAGTCCTTATATAACGATAGATTTAAGTATTATAGATGCAGGAACAGCACTCCCGGCAAAAGATAAAGATGGATCAAGAGGAACTATAGGATTATTAGAATCAATTAAACTTCAAGCAGATGAGAAGTTTAAAATGATACTTGAAGATCAATATGGTAATAAAATTGATCTTTCAAAAGATACTGACTTAAAGGTAGGAAAGACTGCTTTTGCATCAACAAATAACAGGCAATCTACAGTTGTAATACGAGTTGTGTCAAAAGAAGCTTATGACAATACTCTTTTAGAAAATAGAATGGTGAATTCTTATCTTGGAAAGGGTGATGTTATCATAAAAGAAGCACTTAAGTCACTAAAGACTGAAAAAGATTTATTTGCAGATACAACACAGAATGACATTCAATTTAATGGTGATAAAAGATATCCCTTTGAAATGTGTTTAGATGTTCAAAAAGTATCAATTCCTGTAGGTGTAAAGAGTGCTGGATTTTTATTTTGGGAAACATCTAAGGGATATAATTATAGATCTCTCGATAAAATGTTTGATCAGACTGGTAAAACAATCAAAAAGTTTGTAGAGACTGGATTTGCTAGTCAAAAAGTTCTGCCTGGATACAATGGAAAAATTTTGAAGTCAAATTTTTTAAGAATCAATGATACTCTTAAACAATTTGAGGATGGCGCATATAAAACAGAATTAGATCTTTTTAATCCCTTGAATAAAACGTTAGCATTTCAAACGCTTGACAGTTTTGATTACAATAAAAATAGTACAACCGCTGGGAATGATACTCCAGTAATAAGCAAGGATTATAGAGATGAGGAAGGTAAAGCAAAAGCAACTCTTGATTTACACGCAACAAAAGATGTTGGACAGAAAATTAATCCAAGAGGAGGATTAGCAGATATTGATGATACAAAATTTGATATTGTCAAGACTTCCGTACAATCACTACAGAATTATAGGCAAAAATTCAGTATATCGCTTAATATAGTAATTGATGCAGATCTTTCATTGAGTGCCGGTGATCTTGTTTACTGTAAGTTCCCTGAGACATCTCAGAAACCATCCGTTACAGGAAGCACAAAAGATAGTGGTATATATATGATAGCGGATTTGTGTCATTATAGTACGCCAACTCAGGCGTTTACAGGTTTAAATTTAGTACGAGATTCTTACGGAGAAAAGTAATGGAAAGCGTCGAAAAGCACATCCAAAAAGACAAAGAGATCCTCCAAGATCCTACAACGTCTCCACAACAGCGCCGCCACATCGAAGA
>Ga0209348_1000449_pt1 | contig 21944 bp, 26 predicted proteins | sample ETNvirenome_2_30_FD_184065 | JGI IMG/M metagenome (GOLD analysis project Ga0209348, IMG submission 184065) | Marine viral communities from the Pacific Ocean - ETNP_2_30 (SPAdes) (version 2) | ecosystem: Environmental > Aquatic > Marine > Oceanic | place: Pacific Ocean | collected 2013-06-22
AGGCATAAGCTAGTGCGATACCAATAATAACTGGATCACCAGACAATAATAAATAATCATCGTCCACAAACTTTTGCAAACCTTTTGCTATACGACGAACAGTAGGTTGTGTGCTGTAAGCTATTTGTTCTTTAGCAGGAACTAATACTTGTAAGTCACCAAACTGTATAGCATCAGTAAGGTCACGACCACGTACTTCCTGTGTTATGTATACCGTCAACGCTTTCTCCCGTTATTACTTTCTACAGCTAGCCTACACTTTTATATATAGGAGTAAAAGTAAAATGTAATCATTGTGAGAAAAAAGATATTACAATATACAATATCTGGCTATCTTAATATCTTCCCAAGTTTTCGCCCCCACGCGAGCGACAGTTATAGAATAAAAAACTGTGTGCTGATTTATTTTGGTGTGCTATTTATAAAAGTAGAAAGTTATGCGTTATAAATTTAAATTACAGCCCTACGAGCATCAGCTTGATGCTTTGCGTGCCTCTTGGAACAAGCATGAATATGCTTGGTTCATGGATATGGGTACAGGCAAATCAAAAGTATTGATAGATAATTTCTGTGTTTTGTATGACAGGGGTAAAATATCTGGTGTTTTAATTATCGCACCAAAGGGTGTGTATAGAAACTGGGAACAAGGCGAGTTGCCCACACATATACCTGACCATGTTGACCATGAAACAGTATTGTGGCGACCTAACCAAACCCAAGCACAAATAAAAAAGCAAGATGCCCTGTTTGTACCCACTGAAACACTTAAAATATTTATAATGAACGTAGAAGCATTTAGCACACGTAAAGGTTTAGATATAGCCATGCGTTTTGTAAATGCTCACACCTGTATGATGGCTATAGATGAAAGCACTACTATTAAATCTAAAGATGCTAAACGTACAAAGAATATTGTAAAGCTCGGTAAGCAGGCACGTTACAAAAGAATATTAACAGGCTCACCTGTAACTAAATCACCTATGGATTTATATACGCAATGTGAGTTTCTTGATCCTTGGCTATTGGGTCATGGTAGCTACTACACGTACCAAAATGAATATGCAATCATACAACGTAGAAACATGGGAGCACATTCGTTTAACCACATTGTAGGGTATAGAAACTTAGATAAACTAAACACACAGCTAGAAAAGTTTAGTTTTCGTGTGCGTAAAGAAGATTGTTTAGATTTACCTGACAAAGTGTACATGAAACGTTCTGTAGAACTGTACCCTGAACAACGCAAAATGTACGAAGAACTAAAACAATATGCTCTTGCTGTACTAGAAGATGACAGCGTCACAGCAACAACTGTTTTGACACAACTTTTACGATTACAGCAAGTTTGTTCTGGACACGTAAAAACAGATGAGGGTGAACTGCATACGTTTAAATCAGCTAAACTACCAGAGTTGCTTGATGTATTAGCTGAAACTAATGGTAAAGTGATTATCTGGGCTAACTTTACGCACGACATAGTAACAATACGGTCAGCGTTACAAGAAGTGTATGGCGAAGGTTCGGTGGTAACGTACTATGGCGAAACACCAAGTGAACAACGGCAAGAGGTAGTGCGTCAGTTCCAAGACCCTAAATCGCCTGTAAAATATTTTGTAGGACAGCCACGTACAGGAGGATATGGTCTTACTCTTACAGAAGCAAAAACTGTTGTTTACTATAGTAATAACTTCGACTTAGCTATACGCTTGCAAAGTGAGGATAGAGCACACCGTATAGGACAAACCAGTAAAGTAACCTATGTTGATATTGTTGCTGAAAACACCGTAGATGATAGAATACTAAAGGCACTACGCAGTAAAATAGATATTGCTAGCCAAATACTAGCTGAAGATTATAAAAGCTGGATTATTTAAATTCTTTGTTTAAGGAATCTACCACGCTATCTATGTTTGGTTCACTTCCTCCTGGTTCATATTTGCACTGATATTCCATAGGACAATGTCCTTCTACTACTAGCGAATATGTATCATTAGCCCCTTTATACAAACATACCTCTTGTCCGTTTTTTGCCTTTTTACGTTTATATCTTCGGCAAGTGATATATTTAGGGTTTTCACGTATACCCTTACGGACTTCTTGCTCCCATGTCCAGTCGGAAAACTTTTTCAAAAAGCAGGTAAAACATTGTTTTATGTTCTCTGACTGAGCAATCAATATGATGCGGTCTTCTTTATCTTTATGTACACATACCCACTCGTATGTTTCTTGACCGCCCTCTTTACGTATAGGTTCAGTTTGCTTACAGTTTGGTTCTTGTTCTTTACCAGTTGCCTCTGTCGAATTGGACGAGACCGTAAACGAAAGCCAAGAGAATACCACAACCAACGATAATAACGCCGATAAGAGCGACGACGGTGATAATTTTTTCTTTAAGTTTTTGCCTGTCATATATTTCTTTTTGTCGTTGTTTTCTTATTTGCCCTTCCATACGTAATAACTCATCCCATGATGCTGTACCATATTTAAATTTTATGAACTGTTGTAATTCATAGCGTTGTTCTTCTAATTTTTTCTTAGCTGTAAACGCTTGGATAGCATCTTGTTCTATATTACTCGCACCTTTCATAAATTTACGCACAAAGGAAGGATTTTTAGCCGACTTCGCGGCATTGTCAATATCACTAGCCGCTCCCATCCAACGGGATATATCGTTAGCCATCGACTCTAATTCACGTCCCGTCGCAAAAGCCTGTTTGAGAGTATTAAATGCCGCCGTCGCCGTACTGACAGCGGCTGATATTGTTAGTGGATCCATCTCATAGAGCTTTCATTCTTTCTATAAGTCTGTTGGCTCTATTTGGTACTTGCCTTGCCCAGAGGCTATCTTTCATTTGGACAGCGGCTTCATTCCAATCTCTGTTTGTAATAGCAGATCGCATTTTACGAAACTTTTTTAATCGGCTGTAGCCCATGTTAAACATCATGTTGGCAAGTATCCTTTGACAATCCTCAGGTAAATCATCAAGATCTTTGAATAACCTTTTACAGTCATCAATCACATCTTCAATATCTTCTCTAAACACAGAAGATACTCGCTCTGCACTAATTGGTGTGCCGACTGGCTTGCCATGTTCTTCATCATCTGGTGTAATCAAATGACCAATGCCAAAGGTAGGATACCCTAAGTGGTCTTTATATATTTTGTTTACACAGCCTTCGTCAGCTTCTACTTCTTTTCTTAATAATTGCATATCCATTATCCAATACTCCCTATGCCTTGTGTTAATCGTCGGTTCGCTATGGCTTCCCCAATCGGATCGTTGGCAAACAAAGATGCAAAATTTGTAATTCCTTTTCCTGTTTGCTGTGCAGGAGGGGGTACTGTTGTTCTTCTATCAAAAGGCAATGTTGCCTGTGAAACTTGGTTGATCGGCGGTTGCGTAGTTACACTAAGTTCTTTATTAGTGGTTTGTTGCTGTGTTTGACCTACGCCTGTAGTGTTTTCTGAAGTATTTGTGGGCATTGTTGTAAGGTCTTTTATTTGATATGTCCCATCATCTTCTTCTATTGTATCTAAACCATTGATTATTCTTTGTATAAGCTGTGTCATAACAGATAATCGTTTCGCACCTTTTGAATCTAAAGCAATTTTAAGTTGCTCTACGCTTGGGGGTTTAGACATAATTCTAGCTAAAATACTGTTTGTTACCAATGTTTGATAGCCTTTTAGCACCCCTGCCGTATCTAAAATATTAGTAATTTGTGCTCTGACAGTTCCTGCCTGCATAGGTCCACCCACATCTGTTCTTATAGATAAAAACCCACTATATGATTGTAAATCTGTTATTGTTTTTAAATACTTAGGGTTCACATTTACTTGTCCCGCTTTATTGACTGTTCCAAAAAGAGCTTTTATGGGTGCGTATTGATTACCCGAAGCTTTATTTTTTAAGGCTTGTGCAAGAGCAGTAAGCTCTTGTGTTAATAGTCTTGGATCAATTAAGTCGCCTCCAATATTAAACTCATCTGCCGTTGTAGTCACTCTACCTAATATATCTCTAAAAAGAGCGGCTCGTGCTTCTGTTGCCGCTGGACCATCAAGACCACCGTTTAAACGCACCCAATCAGCTACAGCTAAATCACCTGCCCCTTTACTGATTGCATCTTTCACATAATTGAGTGCCGCAAGACCTGTGCTATTTTTGTCTGCTAGTGCTCTTTGCACTGCATCATTTTGTAATTGTTTTGAAGCAAGCACAAATTTTGTAAGCTGTGTTTTGACCGCAGGGTCAGGGAACAAAGTGTTTAAGAGTCCTGGCTTTGCCTTCAGATCATCTAACTTTTTCGCGGCTAATGAAGGATCACTCATTAAATCAAGTATGGCAAACTCTGAAATATCTTTCCGTATTTTTGTGGCATTTGTTATATTTTTCTTACCTTTACCAAACCTTGTGATAATGTCAACAAATAAGTCTAGTTGTTCTTTATTAACAGTGCCGTTTATTACGCTACGAGCCATAGTTTCAGGTAACATGTCATTGGTTCTAAAAAGCTGACCTAATCCACCCATGTTACGTGCTATTTTAGACTGGTTGAATAACTCTCCTGCTTCAGTGTAATATTTAAGAAAATTTTTCCCGCCTGTTACTTTGCCATTTTTAACGCCATTTACAATCAAATCATCAAAAGAGGCAAGAAACTGCACGGCTCTATTACGTGACTCTCGATCTAAAGTATCATCATAAGCTAAATCTGCTACTCTATCTCTTAATGTTTTTATTTGTGCAAAACTACTTCTTGTTGCTTTTGCTCCTACTTGCACAGTGTCTATAATATCATCTAAACGTAACACATCAGTTGCTACATTTTCTAATCGTTTGTCTATTCCTGCAATATCAACAAACTCATCTTTTTGTATGCCTTTTCCTTTTACAGGTTGTGTAACCTCTCGTGCTAAAAGTTTGATATCTTTTATATTAAAAGTTACAGAATTAAGATCGGAGGCATCAAATGCTTTGGTATATAACTTTTCGGTTTGTGCATTTAATCCTTTAATTGCTTTATTTGAACTTTCTAATAACGCTTCTCCAGCCTCTCCTAATGATTTAGTGACGACAATGCCATCTTGTATATTATTATCTTTAAAAAAAGCCTTCAGCACGTTATCTTTCATTTCAAGATATGAAAGATTGATGTAGTTCATTAGCTCTTTTTCTGTAAAGGCATTAAAATTACCACCTTCTTCATATTTTTTATTCATCAACTCAAATAATTTTTGTTTTTGTTTTGATAAATATTTAGGTAATACATCACTTGTTCCTGATACTTGAGCTGAAGTTGCTCTAAACAATAAACTGTTGCTTACCTGAGCACCCGAAAGCATGGGTAAATCTACCCCATACTCTTTAGATAAATCTTTCGCCGCTTGCTGACCTAATATGGCGTTGGTTTGTGGTCTTTGTAAACCTAACGTGTAAAGCCAACTACCTCCAGGATCTGTGCCTGACATTTTTTTGACTGTTCGTTTTAGACCATTAACTAATCCTGGGAAAAACTTTGCTATTGTTGCTTCCAAAGTACCATATAAATAACGATCACCTTCTGCTAATAATTGTAGGGCATCTTTGGTTTTTAAATTCATGTTTTTTATTGTATCATCAACAAGATCACCTACTATGAACCCCCCTGCTGTTCCCCAGAAAGGAGCAAACATTGAACCAATTAAAGAGCCTGCCGTTTTAAAATTTGCAATCGTTCCAGTGAATTTACCTAAATCACCAAGAGATAAAACTTCATCACTTACTCTATGTACACGACCATTGGGGCTTGTTTGATATAAATCAACAAAGGTGTTTTCTCCTACTTTAGCCGAAAACAATTTACCTTCTGGAAACATTTTTTTAAATATTTCTTCCCTTTCCTTTCCAGGCTCGTACCTAAAAAGTTTGTCTGTCTGCATGAAGGTCAAAGGTCCTTGATTATTTGCACCTGCATAATTATCTACTTTTTCTTTGAGCACGTTTTCTATACGTATGGATTCTTGTTCCAACATTTGTCTGTAAGCACTATCCATGTCGGTATCTAGCACACCGCTCAACTCTGGTTCTTTTACAGTCAAAGTATCTAGAAAAGGTGTTCCTTTTATTAAGTTTGTTGTTTTATCTGCTACTGATTCTACTTGTTCTCTCAACACCGTTTTATCAAATTCTTCACCCCTATCAGCACGGTTTTTCATAATGTCACTAAACTTAGTTTCTACTAAAGAGGTTCCTCCAGGCGTCATTTTTATACCATCAAGGTATTCCTGATCTGACCAAGAGGGAACATTTTTGGGTGCTGTAAATTCTTCCCAGGAAGGTATTATTTTTTTATCTGCTTGGTTTGCCATGTTTAATCTACTAGCATAGTATGCCCTACAGCCTTTTCATAAACAGCTCTTAGGAATCGTTCTACTTTTTCGTTATTATTTTGGTTATCTGTAAACTGATATTGTGTTATACGAGGATCTGCCTCTTGCATTACCGTATTTAATTTGCCAGTGCGGAAAGCATTAATCAAGTCTTGTTCACTATTTATTTCAGCACTGTTTAGATAATTGACCAACGGAAGTTCACTTCTTTTTACCACCGCTATTTCACCATCTGCATTTCTTAACTCTTGTACATACATGGTGCTTGAAAGATCTTCGTTTTGAGCTATGAGTGCATCAGCTCTTTCTTTAAAAGCAGTCAAGTCTAGTTCTTGTAATTTTGCTTTTTCAGTACGTAAGAAGTCATCCAACTTAGTGTCAATGACAGCAGGGTCTGTTCCTTTTGCAATTTCACTACGTACTAGCTCATTTGCACCATCTAATATCTTATTCTCACGTAAAGAAGCGGCTTGGAATATTTCTGTAATAAGTTTTATTGACTCGTTTGTTTTAAATAAGCTAGGTCCTACTGAAGAAATAATTTGTACTTCCTCTCTATTTAGGTTTCCTGGGAAGTTTTGTGCAAGGTCAATAGCAATCTGTTTACCGAGAGCATCTAAGTTTTGACCTGCGGCGACATTACCACCTAGTATTTGGGATAAACTCTTACCTTCCGTATCAATGTTAAATTTTTCAAGAGTTTTCTTAACTACACCATCAAGCCCACTAGACTCTAACACATTGGCTAGATTCAATCTAAGTTCACCAAATGCACCTGTTTTAAATGAGTTTGACAACATTTCTGCCTGTGAAGAAGTAAAGGCAAGGCTACTGTAAATATCTGCAGAAGCTCGTTTTTCGTTTAAGACTTTAAATATATTATCAGAACCTGCTTTATTCATCGCGGCTTTAGGATCATAATTTGACTGACCTGATGTTTTAGCGGTAAGGTAAGCTAGTGAAGATTCACCTAAGAACTTTTCTCTTGCTTTTTGTGCTTCTTCTGCTCCTCTTGGAGACCCACCATATAATGCTAACGTCTGATCAAATATTCTATCTCCTTGTGCTTTTTGTATTCTTTCAAACTCACCCAACTCTGGCTTGGTAAGCAGTTTTTCTCTAAAGGCTTGTATTGTTGTTAAAGCAGATTTGTATTGATCTGTTCCTGGCTCTAATGTATTCAATGTATCACGAGCTTGTGCAAAAGCTTCTATATTACGCACAAATTCTGTTTTCTTTAAATCATCTACTTCAGGTATACCAAACTTACCATTCAATCCTTCAAGAGTGCCATCTTTCTTTCTTCGGACCACAACACCATCAAAGTTAAATATTTCAGACTGGTCCTTGTTGTACACTTGAACATATCTTCCAGGAATCTTTTTATCGAGTAAAAGCACATTACCATCAGTATTGACAACTTCGTATTTGCTAGAAAATTTAGTTTCACCATGCGTAACTTTTATTGCACCTGTTTTCTTATCCAACCCTAATACTTTTCCACTATCTAGAGTGACATAATGTAAATCATCAACAGAAGTTAGTTTTTTGGCTGTGTTGAAATCAAAGTTTGGATTAGCTATGTCCGCATCAGATAGGAAAAAAGTGTCATTACCAATTTGATAGGACTGATATGTTCTATCTTTTTCGTAAGCTACACCTAAATCTTCACGTGGTATACCATTTATAACAGGAAGAATAAAGGTTTCGTTAATCCCTAGGTCTTCGTTATATCTTGTAATTGTTTCTGTTTTTATCGATCCAGCGGCAGGGTCTCCAAGAGCTTCTTTCAATGCAATACCCATCAAGGTTGCTTTAGTAGTATCTCCAGCCGCAGTATCTTTCGTGGCGGCAGTCATTGCCGCTGATTCGGCTTCAGCCGCTTTGAGTTTTGCCTGAGCTTCAGCTTGTGCTGTACCCTGTGCCATTTGCAACAAGGGATCAGTGACCCTTTTTACAGATTCGGGGGCTAATACAGTTGATATTAATTGTCCTCTTGGAGCACTTGCTACTGAACCTGCAAGGTTCAAAGCGGCGAGCAATGGGTTATACTTATACGCTTTGTTAGCATCTTGTGCATATTGTTGATAGGCTTGTATCACAGGTTGTTGTGCATCTTTATATCTTTGTAAGAGTGTGGCATATCCAGGACCACCACCTAAATCATATCTTTCAAAAAACTTATCCATAATATCAAATTTATCGCCTGCAATCGTGCCTGCTAGAGCGTCTTTCTTTGGTGATGCAGGTGTTTCGCTTTCAATTTTATAATTGTAAGGGTTATCACGCCCGAACTCACCAAACATGTTTGAACCTAGCTTTCGTTTTACAGGTGTTTCACCCATCGCTATACGCATACTAGCTTCTTCTGTGCGAGGAGCCTGAGTCGTTTCTGCCATGTCCAATATAGCAAAGGTGGGTTGTAGGAGTGTAAGTACCGACTCAGGCGTTTGTTTAGCGTCGGGTTTACCCACATAACTAGCTAGCTCTGTACGACGCTCTTCTACAGACTGATTATCACCACGTAATACATTCATTATACCTTCAGGCGACTCAGCACTGTCTATACCTTTGTTTACAGCATCCATTTGACCTGCAACTTCACCTAGCCCAGATGTTATACCAAGACCCTCGGCATCAGCCTGTGGCATTGCTCCTTGAAACATTTTCCTTTGTAAAGTAGGATCTATCAACCATACGCTCCATATATGCCTGCTCCCGCTATGCCTCCACCTAATAGTTGATTGAACACTGATGGGTTAGGCATCGATTGCATATTAATAGTGGTTTGTGAACTAGGCACACCTTGTAAAATATCACTGTAGAACCCTAGTCGCTTGTAAGGTTCATAGATATTTGCCATTTGTGTTTGATAATTAGCTTCAAGTCCTGCTTGGTCAGTCTTTTGTTGTATGCCACCCAGACCTGCAAGTTGACCTATTTCTGCCCCTTGTAATTTAGCTTGTAACCCACCAAGACCTGCTTGTTGACCTCCTAAGCTTCCTATACCTTGTGCTAACGCTCCTTGCGTTGCACCTAGTTTACCTAATCCTTGAGCCGCCATCAAAGAACGTGAGAGTTCATTTTGAGCGGCTTTCTGTGCTTGTAAGAAATTATCAGCCTGACTTTTTGCTAATGCTGATGCTCGATTACGATCAATTTCTGTTTCCATCACTGCCGCTCTACTGCCACCAAAAGCCGACGGACCACCTGCTTGTCCTGCTGATCGGCTTCTTGCCTGTGATAATTGTTGATCAAATGTTCTATCTATTTCTGCTTGTATTGCATCTTGGTAAGGATTCATATACCCTTCAATCATTTGCTGAGTGGGAGCACCTGTCCCCATACCATACATTGCTTGACCTTGACCTATTAAATCAAGCCCTCCTTGGAACGCAGGTATAGCCGAAGCCATTGTTTGTCCACCTGCCTGAATATACGGCATATATGAACCAATTCCCCCTTTTGCTAAATCAAAAGCTGTTGTTTGTAAATCACTTGGTCCTGCCGCTTTGACATCAGGTAATCCCCCCTCTGGTGGTTGGCTTGTAAGAGCTTTTGCTTGATCAAGAATACCTAAATAATATGCCTGTTTTTCGGGATCAGGGAGTATCTGTTGTATTGTTGTAGTTGTACTCATTTATGCCATCGCTGTTTTTTCAAATTCTTTCATCATATTGTACATACGCCTTGCACCTGCCTTACGATCACCCTTGCCTGCTCCTCGCACAGATTTTGCATTGAACACAAATTCACCATCACTTAACATTGCAGGTATAGAATCACTGGTCGGTGTTCCAGGACCGATTATTTCTCCTCCCTCGTTAGCTCTGACAGTTTCAAAACTGGGACTCTGATAGTAAGGGTTAGTACCAAAGAAATTATCGCCTAAACCATATCTACTTAAATTAGCAAGGTATAGTTCTCTTGGGTCTTGTAACTGGAATTCTTCCTCTTCTGGAGCAGATAAGGCGTCAGCTACCCCTGCTACACCTAATGTCGTACCTGCTATGGGAGCAAATTTTTGTAGCATGGTTGGTTGTTTCGCCGCCTCAGTAAGAAGATTTGTCGCCGCTGGAGTGCCTTTTATGCCTGCACTTTCTATGATCTTTTGTGCTTCCGCTATTTTTGCTTGAGGCATAATACTTGGTCGGCTTGGGCTAAAAATATCTGCAATACCTTTGCCTGCTGATTTTGTAGATTCTGCTATACTCGAACCAATATCTTTGCTTGCTTTTAATGGGTCACTTTTTAGAGCTTCTGCCGCTCCTTTAATACCTTGAGTTGCTTCCTGTCCTGTTCCTAAAAATTTGCCAGTGGAAAATTTACTCCCAATCCCTGCTGTAGCACCAGTCAATAAAGCACTTTTTAGTGCATCTTCTGGTGAAGCCCCACCAATCAAGTTCCCTGCAAAACTGCCTATACCACTTGACAACGCCAGTGGCATCGCAGGTAATAGATAAGGAGCGGCGATTGCCAATGCTATAGGAGCTACCTTTTTGACAACATCTTTTAACCCATCAAATATTTTACCTAAGAAAAACTCAGGCTGTCCTGTTTCAGGGTTGATACTGTTTAGCTCATTGCCTACTATATACCGCTCTGGCTCTAATCCCATTTCACGCATTTGCTTAAATAACATTTGTTTCATACGTGGGTTAGCATCTAGCACCTCCATAGGCACTACTGTTTCACCTTCAGCGGCATGAACAATGTATGTATCGCCCTCTCTACCGTAGCTTGAAACTATATCAGCGGCTTCTTTTATTGAAAATATGCCACTTGTATCGTATGTTTTGGGTTCTATTTGCGTAATACCAGTCATTATTCCACCTTTATATTATAATGCAGGAGTAGCTAGATCCTGATATTCGCTTAACTGAACATTTTAATATGTATCTTTTCATATTGCAACCTAAGATATTGTAACAGAAACAGACCCTAATGTAGTCGTGCTTCCATTACCCTGTGGGTGAGGAACATTTGCTTTAGTAATTTTTAAAAAACCATCAACTTCAAACAATGCCCCAGTTTCTAAACCTATATCAGTATCACTCGGCAAAGCAGTCATGGTCATTTTTGTAGCTCGTGCCTCTCCTGGATTACGTTGTTGTTCTACAAACACTGCAAAAGCACGCACTATGTCAGCAAAATATTGTTGTTGGTACTCTGTTGGTGGGTAAGGAAATAAAGGGGCTGGAACTTGACGTGTGGACATTACCGCCTCCCATCAGGTCGTACGTCTATACGTGGTACTCCCAATCGCCATTGCGTGCCTGTGGCTGTGCTTTCTAAGCGGAATACAAACTGTCTGCCTCGTAATCGTACACGTAATTGGTCAGTGTATTGTTCTATTGGTGTTGTAGCTGACCGTGTCACATTACCACTAGATGTTTCATTAAAATTAACTCCTGGAAAGTTTGTTGTTTTAACAGTCAAACTTGCCACTGGGCTACTGTTAGTGCTGTCTCTAAAAGTAACATCAGGTATAATTTTTTGTATTAAAGCAAATTTATCACCTTGATCTAAATCTATTTGTGCTGATTCTATATTTGCAGTTATTGCTGAAACAGGATTTGTGCTACCATCATCTTGCCCAAACTCATGGTAATATAGTTTTTTGTCTGTACTCGCGGCTATCGGGTATTGGTTTATACCTCTATCTACCCATGCTGTACGTGCTAATGTGCCATAATACCATAATTTTTCTTGATAGTTATAAATCACATAGCGGTCATTTGTGTCACTATCTTTTGAGGGGTAAAACCACCAAACTTCGCCATATGAACTATTGTGACCTCCAGTAACTTTACCAATCTGATCTCTGTTAAAATCGCTAAACACATAATCCAAAACCGTACAGGGCAGTCGCTGTACTGTACCACCATATGCGTAAAACTCTTTTGAACCCATCCAAAATACAAAATCATTTACTGCGACGGCGGCATCAGGGCTAGCTATTGTAATATTTCGTGATATTTCAGACAAACCAAAAGTAAATGGAGGTCCAAGAAACTGTAACCCATGTAAAGAAACATCAGTAAACACGAGTATCTGTTGTTTTGTTTGCATAGCCACTATAATTTCACTTCCTGTAGAAATACGTAATTCCCCTGCCGTATTTGTTGCGAGTGTTTGCCACGCCGTAAGGCTTTCCTGATCACTAAAACGAATGAGCAATGGGTCTTGAGTACCAATACTACCTTCCCCATCACACCCAAAAGCAATAACGTGCCGTGCTTGATCACTAATCATAATTTGTTTTGCAATAGTAGGAGCCAAAGTACTACCCCCCACATCTTTCAATTCTATAGCTCGTGTAGAAGTGCCTGAAGTACGATCCCAGTAGAATATACCACCATTACGGGAGTTCATAAGTAAGTCCTCACCAAAATTATCATGCGTCCAGTTGGCTATGTTTGCCCCTGCTATAGTCGTTGTTGCAGGCATACCCCAACCAAAAGTCGCTTCAATCACAGTAGCATTATCATTATGGCTCGTGGCTGTTGTACTGTAGCGACCTCGTATCAAGCCTGTAAAAGTTGTTGATGTTTTACCTGTGTATTCAATAATTTCATCATTTATTTTTATTAATCCTGCATCCGAAAAGTTTGTAGTCGCATCCACTGTGACTGTTGTTGCAACGGCTGTTAGACCACTGCCATCATTTATAGCTGTAGAAGGCAGTGAGCCAGTTGTTCCACTAAAAACACCTGCTCCCCAACCAGTACCGAAGAAGTTAGTGTCTAAACCTGTATTTATTTGGTATTGAGCCACAGTGCTACTCCCACCATTACCACTGTCACTACCAGAAGCTGTTGCAGATACAACAAACTTATAAGAATCATTGCTTACTTTTTCCGTAATTTGATGTTCACCATCTAACACTGTTGCTGTTATCTGATCTCCTAAAGAGGTTGTGCTTGAAAAAGTTACAAAGTCATTACGGTTAGCACCGTGAGCCGCATCGGTGACTGTAATGGTAGTTCCTGAGGGTGAATTAGCTGTTGCTGAAAATGTTGCTGAACCAGTCGTTGTTTTGCGTAAAGGAGTAATATCATAATATTCTCCACCATCAGCTATATAATATTTAAGATTTGTACCCACTCCTAAAAAATTTGAACCATCAAGAGCAACCCAACTAAATAAAGCTCTACATGTTCCTAAAAAAGTATTACCACTATATGCTGACCACCCCCCTATTTTTTCAGGATAGCCCATACGAAAACGTATTTTATCACCATCAAACCACCCACCTTCGTTAGAATATGAAGTACCTTCGCGATTAATCCCAGGTTTGAATTTTAAAGCCGTAAGAGGCATACTTATGTCCTAATAATATATTGTAAAATTATTGTAGGCTGTACGTTGTTGTGTGCCGACCCACTACCAACACTGCTTGTAGTTCCGCTAATGGAAACAGTAACACTATTATTTGAAAACAATTGACCACTGCCACCCCTATTCACAGAGTCTCCACTGACTAATGTTCCAACGGTTATGCTGTCTGTATCACTAAAAGTATGGGTATGAGCAGGCAAATTTGCTTCTGTTAATGCCTGTGTTTCAGAACCACCAGTATCTCCCAATGTGTCACCATTCAGACCACCCGTTTGATCAGTAAGCCTGTTTTGCGAAGAACCCCCCATGTCGTCTTTTCCTGCAACAACTCTACCTCTTAAGTCTGGTAAATTAAATGTTGAAGAGCCATTACCTGCTCCATAAGTATCACTTATCGCCGCAAAAAGGGTTGCATAGGTCGTTCTTGATACAGCAGACCCATCGCAAAACAAAAATCCCGTTGGAGCAGATGTACCTGCATACGGTATTACAGATCCTGCAGGCATAATATATGTTCGGAAATCACTAGCAGGAATTGTTTTTGTTGTTCCACCATCATTAACAACTACTCCATCAGAGTCTGCTAAAGTTATAGAGCTACCAACAGAAGTGTTCCCATCTAACAAGTTGAGTTCTGCCGCTGTGGTTGTTACAGCCGTTGCATTGATAGCAAGCTTATCTGTAACTATATTAAACGTACCGTTATCTTCTATTCTAGCAACTTCCGTCCCATCTCTTTGTTGAAAAATTATGTCTTTTTCATCTACAATAGGTTTAATAATTACATCATTTGAAGAGTTAGTGACCTGTAATACCTCTGTACCGCTAATGTTAAATTTAACATCACTTGCTGACGTAGGAGTTATGATATTTTTAGCCGACAACTCTAGTGTTATATCAATAACTTTTGGTGTGCCTGCTCCATCTGCATATATAATTGCAGAGTCTCCATTAGCTATGGTTATCGCTCTACCATTCCCTACAGTGCCTCCACTACCCTGATTAAAAGTAACGGTTTGCCCTGAACCATTTTTTACAAAATATAGTTTTTGTGCATTAGCTGGAACAATAGTTATTGTACATGCTTCTGTTGCACCAGTCAGCTGTATAACTTTATACATACCATCTGACAAACTTCCATCACTTGTTGTAAGATTGTGAGCGGCTCCAGAACTACCTAAGTTAACCGTACCGACACCATTAGTCAGCCTATCTATAATATCAAAGTTTGTATTTGTAGTTGTACCCCATGAACCTGCTTGTTCACCAAGCCCTATTTTTTCTATGCCACCGTTATCTGTAAATGTTGATCCCATATTAACCTCATAAGTCTATATTTGTCCATGTTGGCGTAGATTCTGTTGTAATACCGCTCCACGTTGGACTGCTCGAAGGAGTTATCGTTGCATACGATGTTCCTGGAGCAGGAATTATATTGCCCCATACTAATACACTTCCTAAAGAAAGTGTAGCGGAAAATCCTTCTATGGTGATATTAGCCTCACCAGTTACTGTAACATCATCTAAACTTAATGTAGCTGTAACAGCCGTAACATCAGCGGCTCCTTCAGCTTCAATACCAACGCTACCTTGTGCGAGTGTAGCGGAAAGCCCTGTGTTTATTGGTACAAATGTTCCTGGAAGTTCTGCAATAGAGACTTCTGATAGGGCATTAAAGCCAAGCATTAGTCAGCATCCTTAATTGTCAGTGTGCCTTCCTTTACTTGTTTTAGTATTTCTGCGTAGTGTCTGTTGTTAGAGTCTAGTGGTACAAACACCTCTACACCATCTATTGTAGCTTTTATACTTCTAACCAAAGCATCTTCTGGTGCTGTATATTGTGCTGATGTAATATTCATTTATAACTCCGCATCTGCTGTATATCCCCCATACCAGTATTCAGCACTTGGTAAATCCGCTGAGTGAGCAGAGGGGCAAATAACTACATGGTCTGTATTAGCATAAAGTGTTATAGTTCCACTGTTTAATAGTTTTGCACTTTCTACAGCGGTAGCAGTTGGACTACTTCTCATTTTAACAGGCATGGAATGTTGTTGTCCTCTCTCCTGTCTAAATGTATATCCAACATCGTGAGCGTTAGCCATTGCTAAAGTATATGTTGAAGACTTATAATAATATCTATAACATTTCATCTCTGTTCTCTCATGGGGTTCATGTTCAAACTCTGTTGGGTTCTGTCCTACTTCTAACTGAATACCTGTGATGAAGAAGGTTCTGTCTGTGCTATCAAAGAATGAAGACGCACCATCTCCTACTCTTTGGTTATCAGTGGTGTGCCATACATTATCTGTGTGAGTTCCTCCAGTGTAATTAGAGCCACCATGTAACCAAAAATTTAATCTTAAACTTTCTGCGTTATCGTCATCAAGTGTTCCTGTTGTGTCTGCAATAAATGTTCGTGATACTCTAACCCAATCCGTTGTAACAGGAAACTCTTGTGAGTTATATCGTGTGTTATCTCTGTCCTCTAATTCTACAGTGTATGTTGCTGACGCATTGCCTTTTACATAAAAACTAGCTGTTACTGGTACAGCACTAGATGTTCCTTTTTGTAGTGTTTGAAGATTTTGACCCTCTATGGAATGTTGTATAAATAAAAGCTCATCTGAAGCTATAGAGGTGTCTGCTGTAGTACAGTCTAACTTCATTGAATTAGCAAAACCTTCTGGTGCAGAACTATCTTGTGTCATCGTGAATCTACCTGCTGTATTACTAATTTGTATCTTAAATCTATCAAGTGTATAATAACCACCACTCGCTATACCTGTACTTGACGTTCCTCTCTGTGCCACATTCATTGCACCATTGATAATCAAGTTCCTGTTAACTCCACCACCCCCTAAGTTGATGTTGCCTATAAGGTTTGCTAATTCTGCTGCTTTGCTCATGCTAAATCTCCGATTAATGCAGAATAAAATCTGACAGCATCATATTTAGTGTTGTTTGTACTTGTTCCACCATAGGTAGACATTACATGATAGCTTCCTGTTGCTTTTGTTCTAGCATTATTTTCATTAGGCATAGACCAGTTGTTTGTTGTTCCATCGTCTTTTGAAGTCATAGTTGCATAGTTCACACTAGCCATGTCATTAGTTATTGTTATGGTGTAGTCACCTGTTCCGTTGTCTGTACCACCACTCGTGTTAAATGTATCTAACGTAGTAGTAAAACTACTTCCTGCAAATACACACCAAGCCTTACACAACCCCTGTTGCAGATTAGTCGTGGTGCTATTCCCTTCGCCTGTCACAGCGATTGACCCTGCTGTGGTGACACCTGTTAATGTATTTATTTTAAGTGTTGATGCCATTATGCTAAGTCTCCATGTATTACAGCCATAACAGTGTCGGTGTCCTCATAGCTATTAGAGGTAAAGTCCATAGTAAACATTTTAGCCTGACTTGTAAGATTGTCATACCAATAGCAACCAACGTGTTGGTCATTTGCTCTTGTTCCATTTGTCGTAAGAGTATAGTTTCTATTTCCCATATTATTTGTAATAGCAAAGGTATAATTCCCTGTTGATACATCTGTAAGACTACTAGTATTGAAATCATCTCTGCTACCAAAACTATCACCATTAAAATGTGTCCATGATTTCGCCAATCCCTGTTGTACACTCGTAGTGGTTGTACCACCCTCACCAACGATAGTAGTCTGTCCTGTGGAGTTCATGGTTAGCTTTGTAGCATTGGCTACCTTCAGCAATATCTGGTCATTAGTCGCAAGGTCAATACCAGTGTCATTATCTCCCCCTGCATTGACGATTGTATCTACTTTAATTTCACTTGCCATTATGCTAAGTCTCCGTTAATCTGAGTTGCAATTTGCGTATCAGAAAAATTAGTATCATTTGCAAGAAAACCAAACACTAAAATAGAACCTGTTGCTGTTGTTGTAGTACCAAGAAATTTAGTAGTACCACCAGTGTTAGACAAATTGGTGCAATAGTTTGCATTGGCAAAGTCATTTGCAAAGGTTATTGTTTGTTTTCCAGTAGCTGTGTCAGCAATACTTGTAACATTAAAACTATCTAGAGTAGATGTTCCATCTTCTGATTGAGTAGACCAGACCTTTGCCAACCCCTGCTGTAAGTTGGTAGTCGCAGATGTACCCTCACCCAAGACATTTATACTGCCACCTGTGGTGCTACCTTTTAAATTATCTACTCTAAGTTCACTGGTCATAATATTGTGTAAAATCCATTAACTGTTAGCGTTGCAGATGCACCGACTGTAATAGGTCCTGCTGACAGTGCATTGGTTGTGCTACTGATTGTTATGTCAGCACTGATTGTCTGTCCATTTGTTCTTATTATACTGTCGTTTCCAAGAAAAGGATACCGTGTGTCAGACTCAGACTTGGTGTAGCTGTTGGCTATGCTAAACGCATCATATACCACTATCTCGACAACATCGTTAACGGATGCACCTGTAACCAATACCACTGTCGTGCCTGTTGTGGAGGTGTAGTCTGTTGCAGGTTTGAGTAATATCCCATTCTGATAGACATCAACATACTCACCATCTGAATATGTAAGCGTATTGGAATTAGCATCCGAACCAGAGAAAGAAGTCTGCCCTGCTGTGGCAGAGTATATAAACCGTGTTCTAACGCCTTGATTTGGTGCTTTTCCTATGTATGGCATTAGTCTTCAACCTTTGCTAAATGGTCAGCGTATGCTTTCTTAATCGCATCTGTATGAAACTGTGCCACCATTGCTTTCACATCTGCACTCTCATTTGTGCTGTCATTGTCTGGTCCTACAACATGACGAGAGAAAGAACGTGATAATTCAACACCATCCTCTTTTATCACCGTTGCTGTTCGCACCTGTATGTGCTTGAAGTCACCTACGACTTCTATTTTGTCTTGTATTACTTCTTTTGTTATTGCCATTTTTTTGTCCTTTTATTTATGTAGTATAATGAAGTGATGTAAAGATGTAAGCGTTTGTAGATACAGTCATATTACTGGTTACAGCATTATTATTATTTTGTGTAAATTGCATAACAGAGGCAGCAGATTGAATTTCTACAAACTCAGTACCAGTAACAGTACCATCATAAATTCTTACAGCACCTATTGTATAATTATTTGAAGCTGATGTATATGGAAGGTCTACAGTTACTTTACCACTACCACCATTATAATTGGTAATTCTAAATTCAACTGAAACATTTACATTTCTTCCTATTTTTGTGTAAAAAAGACCGTTTGAAGGACCTATGGTGCAGACTGTACCACCTATTTTAACAACTGGGGCTGCAATTTTGCCCTCTTCATAGTCATCCAATAACTCTGATGTCATACTTGTTCCATCACTGGTAGATGCAAAACTTACACCATGACCACTTGCTAAAGCTATATCACCATCTGTAAGAGTCAGACCATTAGCTACTGTAAGAGCCGTACTGGATAACGTAAGACCCTCTGCTCCTGCTCCTCTAACTTTAGTTAACGCCATTTATTTACCTCATGCGTAAGGGCTGTCACCCAATGTGCTTGTATCCCAAGCGGCTTTGAGTTTAGCTATTGTATCTGCATCATCTATAGCTTTAGCCGCAGGAGCATCTCTCAATGCTTTCTTTTTGTTTACCGATGCTGTTTTAGCCGATGCGTCATCAGCCTCTAATGCTTTCATGTATGTCACATCTTCAGCTTCCAACAAAGGCTTTCTGACTTCTCTGATCTTGTCTTTGAATATTTTCTTAGCCTCCGTCATGTCTTCTGATATCACAGAACCACTGAGCTTCCATGCGTTTCTAAAATGTCTGTCAGATGGCACAGTTGCAGTAGACGCATCTATGGTTGCCCCATCCTTATCTGTTATAAATGTTTTGGTCATTATATCTCCTATGCCACTTGTTGATCTATTTTCCAAGCGTTACGCCATGTTCGATGTGACGGTAACTGCTCCTTCTTTACTATAAGCAAACGCTTTCTATTTGCTTGCTCATAATCTTTCCACACTCTCTCAGGTATATCTTTCATAATTAAGTATTCTATTGCCTGTTCCTCTGTCATTGATTCTACTGGTTTTGTGTTGTGAAGTAAATACCCTCGTGTATGCTTTACAAAATCTGGTTGTGCTTCGTCCTTCCTGAGTTCCCAGTAAACCCACACAGGTGGTAGTATCCCACCATTCAATGCACACGCCATCCAGTTAGGGTCAGGGTGTGTAACCTTTGCAGGTTCATCTAGGTTGTCAGGGTCTTCCCATACAATGCAATACTCACTTCTGTATGGCTCTAGATTTTGCTTTGCCCACCCTAGTCTATCCCATAAATGTGTTCCTTGAAATTCTGGTGTCATGTTAAGTCTCCAAAAATCTGTGTATCAACTGCAACAGGGTCACTGTTAGAACTTGAGTTGTTTTCACAATCTACCCTACAACTTGCCGTTGCTCTATTAGCTACTGCTAATGGATTATAGCTACCTGCATCGTTTTCTAATGCGATAAGTCCACTTGCAGTATATGAAGTGTTAGACATTGCGTTGGAGAAAGTAACTGTATAATCTCCTGTGCCGTTGTCAGTCATACTTGCAACATTAAAACTATCTCTTGATGCAGCACCTGATGCTGACCCATCAAAATTTACCCAACACTTACACAAACCCTCTTGCACATTCGTAGTGGTAATATTCCCTGTACCTGCAACAATAGTAATGCTGTTCTTTGCGTCTACTCCCTCTAGGGCATTTGTTCTTAGTGTACTCATGCCAAGTCTCCTTGTACTAAAAACTGTTGTTGTTTATAGTCATAATTACTAGGTCCTGAACTTGTACTCATAGACTTACATTCAACTCGCACACTAGATGCTCCTCTATTATTAGCATCTCCTGACTTTGGATTTAACATCGTGGTTGAGCCTATAGCACCATCTTCATATTGAGCATCACCAAGAAAAACATAATTAATTGATGCCATAGCATTTGTGTAAGCAAAAGTGTAATCGCCTGTTCCGTTATCTGTTATTCCTCCAATATTAAAATTATCTGTTATGGCAGCAGTATTACCATTATAATCACACCAAGCCTTACACAACCCTTGCTGTAGATTGGTAGTCGTAGAGTTACCCTCTCCTGTGACGGCAATAGACCCTGCTGTTGATGTGCCTGTGAGTGTGTTTGTTTTGAGAGTTGCCATTACGCCAAGTCTCCGTCTAAAGATGAGTTCATTACATTATCGTCAACAGCATTCCCACTATAGGCTGATACTGCTTTGTAAGAACTTGTAGTACAAACACAACCTCCCCCCATTCTAGGATAATTTCTATTTGCTTGTGTTCTGTCGTAGTGAGGAGAATTATTAGCAACGTATAGGGTATTACCCATATTACTAGTTATACCTACCAGAACAACGGCAGTGGACTCATCAGTTTGAGAAGATGTATTAAAAGTATCCCCTGCTGCATTTGCACCTATAGTTGTTCCTTTTTGGTCAAAAACTGAAAACTGTTTACATAATCCCTGCTGTAAACTTGTGGTTGTAGCACCACCATCACTTTTAACAGTCATTTGAGCAGAAGAGTCAACGGTGATAGCCGTAGTGCCATTCGTATGCTTTATGTTTTGTACTAGAAGATTACTCATAGTATTGCCACGTTCCCTCCAGAGTTTATCGTTAGTGTAATACCACTAGCTATGGTCAACGGACCTGTGACGTTAGCATTTTCCGTAGCCTCTATAGTTGTATTCACATCAAGTGTCTGAGCATTAGTCCTAAACATACCACCGTTCTTAAACGTGCCTTTGTTTTGTGTGGGTATTGTAATACTTGTATCCGTTGCACCAAGATAGATAACAAAGATGTTTCCTGTACCAGTAGATGGAGCTTCTGTAAACGTAAGACTTGTACCGTTTGGCACTGTAAAGGCATCTACACTCTCCTGTATTACACCATCAACGCTTACTACGATGTCTTCTTGAGCTACTGTCTGATTTAACGTAAAGACCGTTGTAGAGCCATCTCCGTTAAACTCCTGCGTAGCAGGTCTTGATGAAAAACTTGAACCAACTTGACTACCAATATATGGCATAACTCCTCCTATGTGCTAATGGCATCCACCACAGAAACCCAAACATCTGCACTGCTTGCCGTATTGCTTTTTACTTTTAGGGCATCACCAGACTGCATTACAACCTTTGCTCCACCGTCTAATATTTGTAGTGCTGATCCTGCAGGTATGGGTGCATCCTTAATTAGATG
>Ga0209348_1000450_pt1 | contig 21940 bp, 24 predicted proteins | sample ETNvirenome_2_30_FD_184065 | JGI IMG/M metagenome (GOLD analysis project Ga0209348, IMG submission 184065) | Marine viral communities from the Pacific Ocean - ETNP_2_30 (SPAdes) (version 2) | ecosystem: Environmental > Aquatic > Marine > Oceanic | place: Pacific Ocean | collected 2013-06-22
TTTTGAGAGTTCGTCGGGATTGACGTTTGACACCTGATTCGGTGCATCTTCGCGTAAGTTTATAGTCATAGCTTTCCTTATATATGTTTATTAGTTTAATCATTAATAATAATTCCTTTTTGCAATTTGAAATATAGAGATAAAAAAATTGGTGTCAACTTATTTTTGAAAAATATTTACTTCTATAGGATAATAAGTTTTTTCTTGACGGTCCCATTTTAAAAGTTTGTACCTACCATTAGTTGTATCTGAAACCAAAGAACACACTACACCTATGATAGCAGGATCACCTGACAATAAAAGATAATCTTCTTCAGTATAGTTTTTTAGAAGAGTTCTAAGTTTCATAACTAGTGGTCCAGGTGAATGAATCATTTGTGAAAATTCTGGGAGCAAAGACACAATATCACCATATTTCTGTGCGCCAACAATATTATATTTAGGCTCACCTTTGCTGGTTCCTGGTATGTCTTGTATTAAATAAACTTTGCTCATTGACTTTTTAACTTTCAAGTAATATATAACAATTAGAAAGCAAAAGTAAACATGAATTACAAATTTAAAACGAAGCCGTATGCTCATCAATTAAAAGCATTAGAGCGTTCTTGGGATAAAGAATATTTTGCCTATTTTATGGAAATGGGTACAGGTAAATCTAAAGTATTAATAGATAATGCATCTATGCTTTACGATAAAGGTGAGATAAATGGCCTATTATTGATAGCACCAAAAGGTGTTTATAAAAACTGGTATGATGGTGAAATACCAACTCACATGGTAGACCATATTGAAAAGAAAGTTGTACTTTGGGAAACCTCTAATTCTTCAATAGAAAAAATAAAAGAATTAAATACAATGTTTGCAACTGGAACTGACTTTCATATTTTAATTATGAATGTAGAGGCATTTTCGTATCCAAAAGCTACAGAGTTTGCACGACGTTTTTTATCTTGTCACAAAGCTATGATGGCAATAGATGAATCTACAACTATTAAAACTCCTACAGCAAACAGAACTAGAAATATTGTATCTTTAAAACCACTTGCTAAGTATAGAAGAATATTAACAGGTTCACCTATTACAAATTCACCATTAGATTTGTTTAGTCAAGCAGCTTTTTTAGATAATTATCTTTTAGGTTTTGATTCTTTCTGGGCATACAGAGCTCACTATTGCATTATGAAAACTATGAATTTAGGATCTAGATCTGTTAGCGTACCTGTTGGTCCAAACAAAAGAAATATACCTGAACTAGAAGCAAAGATAAAAGTATTTAGTGAACGTGTTTTAAAAGATGATTGTTTAGATTTACCTAAAAAAACTTTCTTAACACGTAAGATAGATCTTACAGGTATACAAAGAAAACTTTATGATGAAATGAGAAAGTATGCAATCTCAGAACTAGAAGGTAAAGTTTGTTCGACATCTACTGTCATGGTTCAATTATTAAGACTACATCAAATATCTTGTGGCTATCATGCAACAGATGATGGTAAGCCTCAACAACTACCTTGTAATAGATTAACAGAGTTAATGGATATACTTTGGGAGATATCAGGTAAAGCAGTTATCTGGTCTTACTATGTTGAAGACTGCAGAAGAATTATAGAAGAAATAAAAAAACATTTTGGAGAAAATTCTGTAGTTGATTATTATGGTGCAACAGCAACAGAAGATAGACAAAAAAATATTAAAAAGTTTCAAGAGAACCCTGAGTGTAGATTTTTTGTAGGCACAACAGGTACAGGTGGTTTTGGAATTACATTAACTGCAGCAAGTACAATGATTTACTATTCTAATGGTTATGATTTAGAAAAACGTTTACAATCAGAAGCACGTATTGATCGTATTGGTCAAACTAAACCTATGACTTATATTGATTTGGTTGCTGAAGATACTATAGATATAAAAATTCAAAAAGCTTTACGTACTAAAATGAATATTGCTAATGATGTTATGGGTGAAGAATTAAAATCTTGGATCTAAAAAAAGAAACCTTTGTCTAAAACTTTCTCTAATAGCAGAAGTGATACTGCCCCAACAGTACCCAATAACACCCAATAGATCTTGTCTATCTTACCGCCCAAATCGTGTATACCATCATGCATATGTTTAACATCATTTTTTAATCCAGTAATATATCCGTAAATAGAAAGCAAGTGCTCTCTTGTAGTTTTGGGTTTTAATTTGTCTCCGTTTGGCATTATGCTAATTGATTTAATCCTCTGTCTCTTAGTTTGATAGCTTTTTCTTCTTCGGATAATAATGCGTTTTCTGTTCGCGTCAATCCTTCATTTAGTTGCGCCATTTGTCCACTGTTTACTATTTGAGGATTTACCCTTGCATCTGAGACTTGCACAGGTATTGGTGGGGTTTGTAGCTCAGATGTTTGTTGTGTTTCTAATAAATAGTTATTTATATCTAAATCAAAGTCTTGATTTAATCTAAGTCTTTCCATATCTCTCTCCATCTTATCTATCATACGTTCTACCTGTCTAGAAAAAATATCAGGTATATTTTTATCCTTGGCTAATTCTTTTACACCTTCTATCTGACCTGATGTAATTAATATTGGAAAAAATTTATTATTTTCTATATCTTCATACAAAGGACCTTCATTTCTTTTTGCAAAATTATCTTCGATATCTCTATCTCTCATACCTAAAGTTTTAACTGCATCATATACTCTTCTAAGTTTACTCATATCTTCATAAAAAGATTTATTAGTTTCAAAATATTGTCTAATCAATAAATTAGGATCTGTTATAGGATCACCTGATCTAAGATCTTCAAATATTTTTTTACCTTCGTTTCTTTTTGATTCTTGAAATTCTGCTATTTTAAAGTTTAAGTTTCTCTCTATATCTAATGGTACTTTTCTAAAACCTACAAATCCTAATAATTCATCAGGCACTTCATAGTTTACACCTTTTTGAGATTTTTTTTGTATAGCGTTAATTAATCTTTTTAACTGAGGTAATGATCCAGGTGATAATGTATATGCAACATGTTCTGTAGATTTAGTCCACTTAGTCATTATACTATCCTCTGGATTCCAAACAGGACTACCATTATCTTTTACACCGTTTCTAAGTAATACATCTGTAACTGCACCAAACCAAATAGATTCAGAAAAGAACGGTTCTAATACTTTACCTAAAGCTCTTGTTAAACCATTTGCAAAACCAACAATAAGTGGGTCATCTTCATTAGCAGCTTTTGCTCTTTCAACGTTTGATACAATAGTATTTACAGGTTGAATCATTGTGTCATAAAAAAACCCATGACTAAAATCTATATATTTATATTTACCATTTTCGTATATACCAATAATTGTATTATCCTCTGACCATATTGGAAGTATTTCTCTCATAGCTATTATTTTGTCTCTTGATAAACCATATAGAGCAGAACCTGCACTCATGGCTGCAAGAGGGAAAAATCCATAAGTTAAAGCTTGACCAGTTAATCTTTTCATACCAACAGATTGTAATACAGGGTCTTTCATTTCTTTAACTGCAAGCATAGTTGTATTACCACCTGTTCTAAAAATTTCTGAAGGGAACGATGCAAAACTTCCAACAGGTGATCTTCTTATACCTTTTACAAAATCAGACACATACGCATAGTTAGGAACTGTTTCTCTAACTATTTTAGCTGCTTGTTTCATGATTTCTAAATCAGTAGGCATTTTTTTAATTAAACCTTCTTTAAAAGCTGTTTTGTAAGCTTCTTTGTATTTATATCCTTCTGCTAAAAAATTTGTAATTCTAAATACGTCGTCTTCAGCTGTGTATAAATCTTGTGCAACTCCATATAATTTTTTAAATTTTTGTGTTGTTGAGTTAACTAATTTATTAAAAAATACTTCAGCCGATTCGTTACTTTTACCCGCTCGTGTTATGTCTCCAAACAACCCTTCTATATCTCTAGCTATAACGTTTTGATTAGTTACACCTTCCTCTAATAAAAACTGGTATAGTCCTTGATCTTGAGGCGCGTTTCTAAATCTAGGGTTTCCTGTTGCTCGGTACAATAATTGTGGTTGTGCAGACTTTACAGCTTGATAAAAAAACTCAGCTAATTTTTGTGGTGGTATTAAAATATTACCACTGTGAACTGTAGTAAACACAGCAGAAAAAAAGTTTCTTAAGTGTGTAAAAGGACCAAGAATAGTTTTACCAGCTTGCGATAAACCTTTAGGTATTAACAACATAGCTCTGTATGGAAGTGATTTCGTTAATGCACTGCCTAAAATCTCATCTCCTTGTTTAATAGACTCTGCCCACGCTCTACTTGTAAACAAACCGTCTAAAGGTGAGGAATATACTTGATCCGATAATCTAGTAGTAAGTTTTAATGGTGTACGTATAATTTCTTGATAAGGTAAATTTTTTAAAGCTTCATTATATGATTTATAAAACAAAGGTCTTCCACCTTCTTTTAATAATCTTTCACTATCTTTTAATAGTTGTGTATAAAATTTATCTCTAGACACTATATCAGCAAGATCAGTCATGACATTGTAGATAGTGTTCTTTGCATTTTTATATTTACCAAACAAAGAATTAAACGCTGCAAGATCTGATTTAGTTTGTACTAGTCCACCTATTTTATCTGCTTTAAATTTACCACCACCAGTTACATTCTCACTCATGCTTTTTATTTGCACGGCAGCATCATCTAAAATATTGGCTGTGCCAATAGGAAAACTTGGTGTTTTAGTTATTGGATCTTTGGTTACACGTTTTAAAATATTGTTAACAACAATCATAGCATCGTCTATAGAAAAATCTTTTTCACCATTGTTACGATGATATCTTTGAATAATTTTAGCTACATCTTCTTTAGCAGCTAATGTAGGTTTAAATCCATCAAACAATCCCATATTCATATCAAAAATTTTATAGTCAGCACCCAGGTTATATTTAACTCTATTGTTTAGTATTGTATTTAATTCCCCTGTAGCAACTTTAACATTTTTACCTTGTGCGATTGAATTTTTAAGAGCAGCAGCCGTTGTTCTAAAATCAAAACCGTTACTAACTAATTCATCAATATTTTCTTTGTTAACTCCTAATTCGTTCATAGATTTTCTAAAAGCTTTTATTGACTTATCAGAAAAACCTTTAAATAATATTCGCCCTTTACTCACTACATCGTCAGTAGCTAATAAAAAATTAGAAAATAATTCTGATAGTTGAGCAGGGTTTTGTATAGCTTCAGATGCTTTGGTGCTATTTCTAGAAATTTTTTTTATTGCATCGTCAAAACTTTTAGCAGCATCATCTGCTGTAATTTTAACTGCACTTTTTTTACCCTCTAGTCTTTGAATACCATCAAATATATCTTGAGCTTTGTCACTTCTAGATCTAAATGGTTTACCCACATATTTATCAACCCATCTTTCTATTTGTGAATTACTAAATGCAAGATCTTTACCTTTTGTTGTAAGTAATTTAGCTGTTTTACCTACACCATAAACAAAGGGTATAATAGGAAAAGCTAACTCTGCACCAAATTTAAGTTTATTATTTAATTGTCTAAATGCATCTTCATTAGCTGTTTCTTTTTGTTCTCTATCTTGACCTGTGCCTAAAAAATCTAATGCATTAATATCTCCAAAAGTACCAATGTCTTCTTGTTTCATAACAATAGCACCACCACCAAAACCACCACCAATACTTATAGCTGCAAATTTATCAAAACGATTTGGCTTATTTAATTGTTTAGCTTTATTTGCTGCTCTACTTAAATTAGCACTTTCAACTGTTTTACCATATCGATTAGTTTTAACTGCATTAACTAATGCAGGTGCTAGCTGTCTAGCTTTCATACTTGCGTATTGAATAGCTGGACCTAATGTTTTCGTGGCTATTTTACTACCACCATATAGTTGAATAAATGCTTCTGTTAAATGCCCTGCAGCAGTTGCTCTAGCTTGTTCTTCTGCTTGACTTTCTATTAAACCAAAAATAGTTTTTTCAAATTCTCTATTAAATCTTTCTGTTAAACTTTGATCAACATCTATGCCATCACCTTTTGCTGCGTCATAGATTAAAGTTCCAAAATTAATTATACCTTTAGGTATTTTAATACCACCACTAACAACAGCTGCTGTAAGAGATTCACCTAATCCTACTTCGTAATCATCTTTGTCACCTAAACCAACTTTTCTTTCTTCTTTAATTTTTAGAGATTCATCTATATCTCCGGATTCTTTTTCAGCCTCTATTTGCCCTGCTTTGGCCTCACCAAAAAAAGCTAAATCTTTTGGAAGAATTGATGATAGCGCTGTATATTTTTTTTCTTCCTTAATTCTTTCTTTTACTTCTTTGTCAGATAAACCTTGATTTAAAAGTTCGTCCTCGGCTAATCTTCTAATTAAACTGTCAGCTCCTTCTTCATTAATAATACGATTATAAAGTATACCTTCTTCAAAACCTTGTTTAATTGTTTCTCTTTTTTCTTCAGAGGGAATTAAGAAATCATACCAGCTTGATTCAGCCATGGTTTAATCCTCCTGTATATCTAGGTCTAATTTAAGTACTCGTTTACCTTGTCTATAGATAAAATTACCTGTTGTAATATCATAAACATACGTGTTTTCTGGAAGAGAGCCTAAGATAGAATTATTTTTAAGGGTTGCTCCAGCTTCAGAATTAATATCACCTTCGTATTCATCATTTTTATATACGTATTTGTCCTTAGACGATGTTCTTAAAAAAGTATTGTAAGCTTCTGGGTTTGCTTTAGCTAATTTTTCCTCATCATTAAAAATAAGATTAGCTTGGTTAGTTGTTAATGTAGGCCCTGATCTTGTTGATGTTACATCTATAATGTCTTGTATTTTAAGAGACTGTGCATCTCTTTCTACATCTTGAGGATTTTTAGATTTTCTAAACTCAGGTAATACCATATTAAATGCCTGTTCTTTAGAATAATTACCACCCTCTTTTGACATTAAATATTCTACTTTTTCTTGTAAAGCTGTTTTATCTGAGTCAGATAAATCTTTATATAATTCTAAGGCGATAGCTTGTTTTGCTCTTTTTTGCGACTGTCTATCTTTAATTAAATTTGCTATAGGTTCTTTAGCTGCACCTAATATATTAGGTATAATTCCACCGCCACCTGTTTGAGTTGCAATGTTTGGTCCAACTTGTAATAAAAATTGTGTTAATGGATCTCCAAGACCTGTGTCTGAACCTCCAAACGTATCAATAAAATCAACACCTGATTTAATACTATCTAAATCTTTAGCATTACTCTCTGCGTATTGTCCTCTTTCAACAACATTGTCCATGATACCACCACCGATAGTGCCACCTTTTCTAAACATTGGTCTTTTAAAAGTTCTCATATTAACTAAACGCCCTGTATACCCCTGCTAATGTAGCTCCAGCTCCTAGGGCTGTTTGTAATGGTGAAGGTGAAGGTGTAACTTGAGTTTGGAATTGTGCTGGGTATCCAGCTATTAAACTCGTAACACCTTGACCTAATTGTTGAGCCAAGTTTAACGGTTGTTGTTGTTGTGCAAAAGCTAATTGTTGTTGAGCAGCTAAGTCTGCTTGAGTTTGTGCTTGCTGCTGTGTACCCAATGCACCTAATGCGGATATTTGTTGACCAAATAATTGTGGTGCTTGAGAAGCTAAAGTTTGCTGCTGCTGAGCTAAAGCTTGCTGTTGGGCAAAAGCTTGATTAGCTGCTTGTTGAGCTTGACCAAAACCTTGCTGTAATAACTGTGCTTGTAATGCTGCCCGGTTCCTGTCGCTTGTTGTTTGATACTCAGCTAGTTGGACACCTTCTCTACCACCACCAAATGCACCAGCACCAATAGCTTGTGCCCTTAATGCAGGTAAACCTTTTTGAGCTTGTACATCAAACTCGTCTAAAGTAGTTTTAACTACATCTTGTTGAAATGGAGATAAAAATTGTTGATAAGCTTGTGGTCCTACAAATTGACCCGCTTGTCCAGCTTGCGTAGCTGCTGTCTGTAAGAAAGGTGCAAACGTTCCAAGACCACCTCTTAGTGCTTGAGCTTCTTGTGTAATTTGTGATGTGGGAGCCACAAATTGTGGACCCATTACTTTAGTTAAATCTGCACCACGTAAGCCACCAATAGCTGATTGTAAATCAGCTAAATATGTTTTACCTGCCGCTTCAATAAACGGTGCAGGTAAATTCTGTACTGTTGAAACTTCTGCCATTATACTACCTTGCTCTCTAGGTTTTTCATGAGATCATACATTCTCTGAGCACCTTTATTAACACTACCACCTCCAGCAGCTCTAACTGCATCTGCCGTAAATACGAATTCGTTGTTTGATAACATCGCTGGGATATCATCTGCTTTTTCTTTTATACCAACTGGTGGTATAAATCCACCTGTTTCTCTTAAATCTACTTCTTTGACTCCTTTAGAATTAACATTAATAGGTAGACCCTCGATGCCTGCTGCCATCTCTACTTTCTCATCTGAACCCATAGCTCTATTAACTCTACCACCTTCAGCCATATTTCCTACAGGTATTGTCTGGTCATCAGCTGACTCTACCATAGCACTTATTCTTATGTTATAATCTTCATCAGACTCGTTACCTTCTTGTGGATATAATCTTTTAAATTGAACACCAAGTTGTTCTTTTACTTGTGCTTGTCTGTTAGCATAATCTTCGTTGGACTCACCTTCTTGTTGTTCCATATCGGCTAATAAACCAGTGATGGCTGCACCAACTCCACTTATTTTTAATGCATCTATAGCAGCACCCGCACCTTTTTTATCACCAGTCAAACTAAGAATATTAGTAAGTGCACCTTTTTTAAATATATTTGCAGCCCCTCCTAAAAATTGTGCAGGGTTCGTAAAACCAGAAAACATTCCTGCTAGGCCGGATCCTCCTGCTAAATTACCAAGTGCACCTGCACCTGTATATAATAATGCAGCTTTACCTATTGGTGACTTAGCGACTTTTTTAACAGTTTTCTTAATTGACTTAACAAGACTACCTAATCCGTATTGTGCTCTACCACCATCGGCCATAGATCTTTGTTCAAATAATTCTCTAGCTTTTTTAGCTGCTTCTGTAGGGGAAAAACCCTCTTCTAAAAGTTGTTCAAATATTGCTTCTAAAGCTCTTTCGTTGTAGTCATCAGAAGCCATCATCTTTTGATTAGGCCTATAATCACCCTTTAATATAATAGGTGATGACCCTGCTATAAATTCTTTTGTTTTTGATGCGTTAGTTATTGCCATAATTATGTCTAAATTTAGTTAAGAGGCAGGCGTACTATTCCTGAAATATCACACTTTATTTGATTTTTTTAGTATCGTCAACCTGTTTTAAGTTGTCAAAAAACCTTCCACAAAACTGATATTCACCTACATGAGTTATATAATCCATAATATACAAATAAACTTTGCCACCCATATCTGCCCATCTTTGACAAAAACCAAAGTCTTCACCAAAATAACGTTTAGTTTTTGTATCATGAATAGTATCAAAGAAATTATAAAAGTTTGGTTTTTTGACTTCTTTACCGTTAATATTAGTAGGTTGATATATTTGTAACTCAGGATAATGTTTTATCATTTTTTCTAACACTGTTCTTTTAATTATCATACAGCCTGTTGGAGCGTGAGTTGCCTCTACAATACCACCATTAGATTGTATAAACTCTTGATCCTCTAATTTAATAGGAAAAGTATACCCAGGTTTTTTTAATTGATCTGCATTCTGTGCCTTATCTTTTTCTTGAAATATCTTATCCCAGTCTAATGACTTCATTGGATAAGGACATGCAATAACATCTTTATCTGCTTTTAACATTGTCTCAATAGTTCCAAAATCAAAGTCAATATCTGAGTCTATAAATAATAAATGAGTATAACCATCTTCATGATTTAACATTTCAGCAACACATAGGTTTCTACCTTGAGTAACTAACGAAGACTTCATCAAAGTAAAACTAACCAATATCTTTCTCATTAAACAGTCTTGTTGAAACTTTAACAAAGCTTGTGTGTAATGAATAGAACACTCACTATGTACAGGTGTACAAACCATTATCTTCCAAGGTGATTTAGATTCTGGTTTAGGGTCTGATAAATCTATAACTTCAGCTTTAGTGGTAGACTGTTGAATAGTTTGATAAGTATCTTCGTTAAACCAAATAGGTTTATTTGGATTTTGCATTAATTACTCCTTTTAAAAAAGTGGTCCACTGCATACCTATCTTATTCCAATTGTAATAAATATTTGCATAATTAGACTGTGAATTTAAATGATCATGTATTTGTTTTTGATCCAGTGTATGTGATGCTTGTTCAATACCAAAACCAAACTTTTGAGCAAGAGCTCTATGATTCTTATCGTATGGAACATACATAGGAAACTCTGCTCCCGTTTCATATAAAGCTCCATAATCATCTACGATGCAATATAAACCTGCAGCCATAGCTTCTAATAAAGATATACAAAAAGTTTCTTCAAATATACTAGGGTAAGCATAGATATGATAATTTTTTAAATTATCTTTTATGTATTGATTTGGTTTATAACCAATGTAATTTACATTGGGTAATTTTTTAGCTTGCTCGTAAAGCTCTCTATAATCATGATCATTTTTATTATAAAAGTCTTGACCATAAACTTCTGTAGATGAATATACATCTAAAGTAACTAAAGGGTTTTTTACTAATTGCATTGCACCTAACAATACAGATAAACCACGCCATGGTGTGTTTTGGTGTATTATTTTTATAGGCTCACCTTTTATATAAGGTTTAGCTTTTTCTATTTTATCAATACCATTTTTAATAACTACAGATCTATTTGTTGGTATATCAAAATGAAATCTATATTTTTCATATGTCCAGTGAGAATTAAAAACATACCAATCATATTTATTATGATTAGAAGGATCACTAAACCATGGAGTTAAATTAGGTTGATCATAAGAATTTTTTTGCCAAAGTATATTTGGTTTGGTTGGATGCAAAGGTATCTTTTCTGGAACCGAAGTACATATCTGTACTTGATCTAATAAATTTTTATCGACGTATCTTTCTAAATACTCGAATTGTAATTCTGTTCCGCCTTTAGGGTTTTGGTTTTTTAGCATCATTCATTACTTTCTGAAATACTTCTAAACCTTTATTAGTAACCTGCACAGTAACGTCCTCTACAATATCAGGTCCTTCTTTCTTATCTTTATATATTTCTCCGGTCTTCGTATTTCTATATGTTGTTATAGTTGTACAATCTATTTTATAAGGATCATGTGCTCCATGTGTATGTGGAACGTCTCCTCCTTCATGAGAATGGGTGACGCCATTATCATGAGTGTGTTCTATTTTTTTATCCATTTTCATTCTCTCTAGTTATTAAAGCATAACTAACTACAACTGTTACTTTACTTGCTGTAGCTGCTTGAGCTTTTATAGCATCTCCCTCTTCTAAATTCAAGCCTTGAGGTGAAGCGTTTTCTTGCGATGATGCATTTATGCCTTTTCTAAAAAACTCTATATCAGAGGATGCTGAACTATCTCTCATAGAAGCGTTACATAAAATCGTTCCTGTACTAGAATTAGTAAAATATACACTTTTGACAATAGCCACAGCAGTTGTGGATATAGTTAATACAGTATTTAAATTAGTATCTCCTAAAGATTTAATTGCATTTTTATATTGTATTGTCATGCCATGAAATAATTAAATGCGTCTTGTTCGTTTTTTAAATCTTGTTGAAACGAAAAGTTAAGTTGATTTTGTAATGTAGTTAAAGATTCTAATATCTGTCTTTGATTTTCTACATCATATTCAGGTTTAGGTTCAGGTATATAGTTTGTTACTTTAGCCATTAGTAACCTGTTCTTCCTCTACCAGTTTTATTAGAAAAATTCTCATTAGTGCCTGCTGATTTAAAACCACCTGTGTCTTGATCTATAAGACCAAGTGCTTCGGCTGCTGCATACACACCTGGATTTGCTTGTCTTCCTCGGCTAATAGTATCTGCTCTTGCAAATTCTTGCAGCTCTTTAATTTTTTGTCTACTAGCAGCTGTCTGTGCTCTTTTTCTATTTGCTATTTTGTTAATTCTATCTCGTGCGGCAGTCGCTAAACCAAATTGTGTAGGTTCTCCAAATTTACCACCTGTAAGCATATTTAATAAACCTCCGTACACAGGATTGTAACCTTTCATAACACCTGAAGCAATTCTTCCTATGTTATCTAAACCAGTGGTTCTTCTATAAAAATCTTTCATTGAGCTTATTTCAGGGGCCTCTTTAGGTAAAAAGTTTGCTAAATTACTACCAGGGATTAAAAAATTAATTAGTTTCATTATACCTGAATCTTCTTTATTTCCTACAGAATCTACTTGTGCAACATCTGGTTCATTAGCAACACCAAAAGAAGTATCAAAACCTAATGGCTCTAATGGCGCTAAAGGCATGTTAGGATTAACATTTTGTTTTGCCATGTAAGTTGGGTTGTCAACATTTAAAGGTGCTGGAAATAAATTTAAATTAGCATTTTCAGCTGCTAGTTCTGCCATTGATCTAAATGGAAAATTACTAGTGTCTTGATTCTTAAAATAATTACGATCACCAAATATTGTTTCTTGCATATCAGGTGTATATAATGATTCTAAATATTTGTTATTTATATTTTGTTTATCTGGTTCTGCTGCGCTTGCTGAACTAAAAATATTAAAAAAACTTTTGTCAGGGATTTGTTGTTGCGCCTCAAAAACAGATTTCATTTTTTCAAATTCTGGTTGAGAACTTAAAAATAAATTTTCTTGACCTGGCTGATACTGTTTACTAAATTGTTGATCATAATACAATTGCCCCATAGGAGTTAATTGATTATATAAATCTTGTGAAGTTATTTCAGCCATTATCTTCTTCCGTCTGGTTGTGCGTCTAATCTTAATGTTCCATATCTCCAGGTTTCACCTGTACCATCGTTTTCTATTTTAACAGATAGTAGTCTACCTCGAGCTCGGGTATCTATCTTATCAGTTGCTGCGGTAACTGTAAAGGGTCCTAATGGAGAACTTACAGCTACATCATCTGGATAAGAACTTACAAACAAAGTAATCTGCGCATCTCCTGTTTGATATTTAAAATCAGGTATAAATCTTCTAACAGACATAAAAAATTCACCGTCTCCTCGGTAGTCTACAACACCTGTAGATTGACCAAGAGCACTACGTCTAGATGTAATATCATAGTCTCCAGATCTTATAAATGCAGGGATGGCTGTGGTTGCAACGCTGTTAACTTGATCAGTGCCTTGCTCATGTTCATAGTAAATACTAGCTCCATATTTATTAGTAATACCAAGAATATCAGGAAACACTGGTGTTACGCTGTCATCATAATCGGTTGCATAAGGATGATCAAATACCCCTTGATCTGCATACGTTGTTCTATCTAATGATGACGTTGTCCAACAGTTTTCAGAATAATTATAAGTCACACATCTATCTATTTGAGTAGATCCAGCTTTTGGATAAAACCAATTTACTTCTGTATATAGATTATTAGAACCAGAAAATATAACATCACTTGCACTAAAGTTTAATCCAAGATTAGTGCCATCTGTACTAAATACAAAATCTTCTACAAGACAAGGTAATGATTTTACTGTACCATCAAATGCAAAGAATCCACCTTGAGAACCCATCCAAAATACAATACCATTAACGTAGGTAGCTGCATGTTGACCGATGCATCCACAATTCGTACCAACTTGTCTAACACTAAATGTAAATGGTGGACCAACAAATTGAATAACATAAGCTGCGTTATCTGTTATGACAAACACATAATCTTTACCTTGAAGTGCAGCTTTTATTTCGTTCCCTGTATCTAATCTAAATGTACCGGCAGTATTGGTTGCTGTTGGCGTATAAGTATTTAAATCTTCTTGATTAGAAAATCTTACAAACATTGGATCTTGTGTAGTAGGATCACCTATAGTTGTCTCCGTTCCAAAGTGAAATAAGTGTCTGTCTCTATCTGATACCAAGGTAAATCTAGAGGCTGTAGGATTAGCTGAAGTAGAAAAACTAGAGGTTGACTTTGAAGCTCTGATGGTTCTAGCATTTGATGCGCCTGCATTCCATGTAAAGGTTTCACCATTAAATATAGTTGCAACTAATACTTGACCAAAGTTATCTAGACTCCAGTTTCCTGGATCCAGTACCACAGAACTTGTAGATCGCTCGGTGCCCCATGTTTCAACATTCCATGTAGATGTACCCCAACCATAACCAGTTGTCTGGGTTGTTGGTCCAACTATTACATAAGGATTAACAGTAACTGCGCCTGCCGCTGTCATACCAGAACCTGATTCAACTGTTGCTGCTTGAACGGTAAACTTATCTACATCAGGTACAGTTAAAATTTCATATACCTTTTGTAAATCTGCAGCCGTATAACCACTAGCTCCTGTTACAGTCACACCAGATAAGGTTACATATCTTCCAACTAATAATCCATGTGATCCTTTATTAATAGTTATAGTGCTAGATCCATTGGTTGTTGTTAACGTTCCGCCTGTGATTGCGGTATCTAATGGAGTAATGTCATAAAAATCATTACCATAATATAAGAATAAACCTTGTGATGTTCCAATGGCTGCATATTTTTCACCTGCAAAACTAGAGAATGCAACTTGTGCTCTACCCGCTCCAGGTAAAGATTTACCACCAGCTGTTAATTGTAACCAACCACCTATTTTTTCAGGTAAACCATATCTAAATCTAACAAAATCACCATCTGTCCATTGACCTTCGGCACCTGATTCTGTATCTTGTTTATTAAAACCGGGCTTGAAATTTAATTTTTGTAGCATATAGTAGGTTATATAATAGTTTTAAAGAGAATGAAAGTATCAATATAATGGATCATTTAGAAGGTATTGTTGAATTAAAAAATATAGTAAACCCTGATTTTTGTAAGAAAGTAATAGCTCTTACAAATAAAAAAGCCACAGAAAAATTAACTGTTGGAGATGGCCTTCGTACAGATATAAGAAATGTAATAGGTTATGGTTTAAATTTTAAGACCCCTACAAATTTATTTTATTGGAATTATATAAAATTACAGATAGAAAATTTATATGTTCATTATAAAATTAAATTTCCTAAAATGCTTAGTAATAAAATTAATCAAATAGATTTATTAAAATATTCAGTGGGAGGAAAATATGAAGTTCACACTGATCACTTCTCTACCAACGCCAGAAGTTTAAGTGTAATAATAAATTTAAATGAAGGATATGAAGGTGGAGATTTAATATTTACAGATCAAAAAAATTTTGAAATAAAAAGATTAAAATTAGGCACTGGATCTATAGTTTTTTTTCCTAGTAATTTTATGTATCCACATAGTATTCAGCCTATTACAAAAGGAACAAGGTACAGTATTGTTGCATGGCTACAGTAAAATATAAAGTAATAAAAAATTTTATCTCTTCAAAGGAGTTAAGTTTACTCCAAAAGTATTGTTATAATAGATTGGATGCAAATAAAGACTATCAAATAGACTCTCAATCTTTTTCACCTGCTTGGTACAATGATGCGTTGATGACGTCTTTATTAGATAATAAATTACCAAGTGTCGAAAAAGAATCTAATTTAAAATTGTCACCTACTTATGCTTACTGGAGATATTACGTATTTGGTGCGACTTTAGAAACTCATTTAGATAGACCTTCTTGTGAAGTATCCGTGACAGCTTGTATTAAAAAATATGATAATTGGCCTTTAACTATACAGAAAAAAAATATAGAACTAGAGGAAGGGGATGCAATTTTATACGCTGGATGTGATCAACCTCATGGCAGACCTGGTGTATATAAAGGTGAGGGCATGGCTCAAGTATTTTTACATTATGTGGATCAAAATGGTCCTTATAAAGATCATGCTTATGATCAATTACAAAAACATAATATAGAGAGGAAAAGAAAATGAATGAAAAAACAGTTAGTATAAACAATTTTATTGGAGTGTATGACAATTATATTACTAAACAAGAGTGTGATAAAGTTATTAAATTTTATGAAGATCAAGATAAATTTAATAAGACAGTCAATAGACTTGAAGGAGAAAGAGCACCTATATTAGCAAAACAAGATCAACAATATTTTGCAGATGTAACTAATCTTGAAATTTGGTGGGAACGTTTAAAACCATTAATGCTTAATTTTGACATGGCTTTTAAACACTACGATAAACACGTAGGGGCAGGTTCAGCCTATAACGAACCTTTTAATTATACTACTTTAAAAATTCAAAAAACTTTACCAACAGAAGGATATCATGTCTGGCACCTTGAACATGGAGCCACTTATGAAGATATGGCTAGAGCATTTGTTTTTAGTGTTTATTTGAACGATGTTAAAGAGGGTGGAGAAACAGAGTTTTTACATTTTTCAAAAAGAGTTCAACCTAAAACAGGTAGAATAGTTATATGGCCGGCTGGTTTTCCATATGTGCACAGAGGTAATCCACCTTTATCAGGTGAAAAATATCTTCTTACTTCTTGGATTTCTTTAAGATAAATTTTAGGATGAGGAATAAGAAGTAGGTCTTGGTCCTAATCTAGCAATTTTTTCAGCTTCTGTTTCTTCTATAGGACTACCGTCAGCGTTATTAATATTATTTTTATCCCAGTTATCCTGTATAATTGGTAAATGTACTGCATCCCATTTATCAGTAAACTGACTGATATCTCCAAGGTTTGCATCAGCGTACGATGTGTGAGGTGTAGTATCTCTATATTCTACTTCATCAGAAGCAACTGCTGTTCCATATTGAATAGCCCAAATATTTGAAAATTTAGAATCACTCCAAAAAGCATTATCTTCGATTGAATAACCAACACCTTCATTAGCTCCTTCATCATAGTTTTTAATGACCATTTTATCATCAAATACTACTGTCCATTTTGCTTTTGTTGCCATTTTTTCTCCTACGTTTTAATTATATAAATTACTGTTAAATAAGGTTGAAGAACTGAAGTTGAGTCTCCACTAAAAGTTGCACTCATATTGTGTTGGTGACCAGTTCCTGAACCTGTATTTTGGTTAAAAGAGTTGTTTGTTGCCGGGTTTTGTTGAGTAGGGGCTATGTTACCAGGGTTGTGATTCGGGTGTGGATAGTTATCAGCAAATTGAAAATTTGCTGTGTGATTGTGAGATGCAAGTTGTGCTGTTGATAAAGTTGCATTAGCTGTTGATCCCCCAACGTTTCCAGTTGATGCCACCGTGTTTGCTCCACCAGTTGATGCTAAAGCTTTAGTTCCTGATTTACCCATTGCAACGTTGTCTTGCAAGTCAGGTACATTAAAAGTAGATGCACCATCTCCAGCTCCGTAAGTTGTACTTATGATTGCAAACAATGCAGAGTAAGTTGATCTTGAAACTGCTGCCCCATTACATTCTAAGAAACCTGTTGGCACTGAAGAAGAAGACCACGGTACAATAGTAGCTGTTGGAATTCCTTCGATACCTGTAAGGTTTGCTCCTGAAAAATCGTATTTTGTTGCTTCGTAATTTGACATATTCTATTTCTCCCTGTAGCTCCAGCCTGTTGTTGCGTCTCCAGAATAAACTAAACTAAAACCAGCACCTTGTGTATTAACAACTAAGTCTGATGCTGCGTTAGCTATATTAGAAGAGTTTCTACCAACAGTCAATGCGTTACTGTTAAAATCATAACCTTGGTCCATAAATGATACTTCATCCCCTGTAGCAGGTGATGCTGGAAGCGTAATTGTCACCGCTCCACCATTTGTATTTACTAAACATTGAGCACCAGCTTGAACTGTTTCTGCCGCTGAAATTACTCTCCAGTTTCTTTGCTCTGATAATTTTACAACATTTGTACCATCAGAATATAATACGTAGTTGTTTCCTTCACATAAAAGAACACCTGTACCTGAAGTAGTTTTAAAAGTTAAAGTATTTCCTGCATGATCACATGCATTTTGAACATTATAAACTTTTTCTACTCCATCTGGAATAGAGACAGTTCTAGTCCCTGCTAAAGTACCTGTTAATTTAATAACATCGTTTTTACCATTTGATACAGCACCATTTGTAAATGTTAGTGATCTGTTAGCGTTAGTTAAATTGAAAGTTGTAAAGCCACCAATAGCTTGTTCTAAAATAAGTAAGTTTGTGTTTGTAATTTGACCCCAAGTTCCCGAGTTTTCACCGGTTGCTTGTACTGTAAGTTTTAGGTTAGCAGATGTTGAATTAGCCATTTTTTAATTCCTTATTCGTTCATTTTATTAAAAATAAGAGTTTGTGTCAAACTCTTTATGCAGCTACCTCCTGCCATCCTGGAGGATCTAAAGGCGCTGAACCTGTGTTAACTTCGTTCCAGATTAGAGCATTACCATTTCCTTGGTTCATAGTCAAGCTTAAACCAGTTAATTGAATATCTATATGAATTGCAATATTAACGCCAGCTAATTGATTATTTAAAGGGAAACCTGTTGGTACAATTTCTTGACCAGGAACACCTACGGCTGTTCCTAACCCTGCAGTCATTGCAATACCTGAAGGACTCGCACCTGCTCCAGCTAAACCTGCAGCGCTTCCTAAAGTTGCAAGTGCTCCTATACCAAAAATACCAGCGTCCGGTGCAGGGTCAACAAGACCTAAAGTTGCTTGAGCTACATTTAAAGTATTAAGTTCAACTACAAGTTCTCCCTTCATACTTAGAGTCCCTGCAGCAGCAGTCATTGCAATACCTGTTACATCAACATTTGCAAATTGACCTTCAACACCCCAACCATTTTCACTCCATTCTTGTCTGCCCCAACCTGTTTGATTATATGCTTGAACACTTCCAAGACCCATAGACATTGCAATACCTGTGGCCATTGCATCAGGACCAGCATCGGCTGTTCCTAAAGCTGAAGTCATTCCAAGACCTGTTGGAAATACTTTTCCAACAATATCAATTACAGCTGTTCCTAAATTTGTAGTTATTAATTGATTGTTATTTGTAGATGGACCTGCGCTAGCACCTGCCGCTATTGCAACACTTCCAAGAGTTGCTGTCGCCGCATTACCAGAGGCTCTGAGATTAGCTGCAATACCCCAGGCATTATCTCCCCAATTAAAAGCTCCCCAACCACCATTAATCTCTGCTGTAATTGAAACAGAATTTAACGACATAGTCATGTCGTCTTCAGGTGTAACAGGAGTTACGATTTGACTAGGATTACCCCAAGATCTTTGACCCCAGGCATCTCTGCCCCAACCTTGTTCTACAGTTGAATCAGTAGATACTAAACCTACTCCGAAAGCTGCAGCTATCCCTGTAGGGATAACGTCATTATCGTTTCCTGTTCCCCAGGATCCTGTGTTCCAGGTATTTGTATTCCAACCTGCCATAGGAGTTTACCTCCTACGATTAACCAGAGATCCTTAGAATCGCTGCTGTTGATGTGTTAGCTGGAAACTGAATTGTGAAAACTCCAGATGTAGCTGTTTTATCTGCTCCAAAATCTAAAACTGCCACCGCTGCATTTGAGAACGATGTGTTATAGATTAATGCTCCTCTAGCAGTAATAGTAACGTTCGTAAACGATCTGTCTGCGAAGTCACATCTCGCTACACCAGCTGTTATTGAAGTTGCTAAGTTAACTAATTTTCCACCACCTGCTGTGTACTGTCCAGAGTTTGGAACTTCATTAGTAGGTGAGCTAGTTAACAAAGAAGTTGTAGCTGAAGTTAGAGTTGCTGAAGAAGTATAAAGAGCTATTTTAAAAATATCACCAGAGGGTGCTGCAGTAAAATCCATATCACCATCTAATAATTGTTTTTTAAAAGAGTTTGCAATTGCTTGTGTTATAGCCATGTTTATTTTTCTCCTATTTTCCTATACGAGGAACACCACTTTGATATTCGTCTCGTCTTCTTCTTCCCATTTGTTCTATTGAGAAGCCTTCTACTGCTTGTTTATACTTTCCTTCGTATAATTGCAAGAGATCATTTGGCCCCTTTAGAAAACTGAAAGCCTCGATTAGGCATGCATACAAAAGTCCGTTGGGAAATTGCAAACTTAAATATGTAGTAGGAACTGTACTCGATAATCCAGTAGGTTTCAAGATATAATTTAACTGAATTGTGTAGGTGGCATCTGGAGTTGGAGCGACCACGACTGTATTTTCATCCCAGTTACTGTAATATTTAGGCACCCCTTGAGAGTTTAAATTATTGAATTCAGACATAAAACTAGTATCTCTGTATTGTAAAAATTCTCTATTGTCAGGACTAGCTGTGCCATCAGAATCTACGATTTGAGCTGATCTAATTACTAGTAAGTTATCAGGTGTATCAATAAATCTTGTCCCTGCTATTAAGTTAGCAGTTACATATCTTCTGTTATTATCAGAATCTACATCTCTTAAAATTCTAAACTCTGCATTTTCAATAAATCCATTTGTAATAGTATCAGTCAAAACTGTACTTGTAACCTCTGTGTAATCTCTAATTTTTTGTACTAATTCTGTGTAAGTCATTATGTTATTTGTATCATACCTCCCATACCTATACCATGAATATAACAAGCATAATAGTAAGTTCCTGTAGTGGCTGGAGTCCACTCTAAATACCTTTCTGATGCAGCGTTAAAAGTGGTTGTGTTGGTATAGTTTGATTCTGTGCTTGCACCATCTAAATAATAAGAAACGTTTGTAGATACAATTCCACTTCTTAGAGTAGATAGGGTTGTAGAATTTGAAGTTGTAATAAATAAAGGGTGATTATCATTACTGCTATTATCTTGTGAAAATTTAATTACAGTGTCTTTAGCAATTGATAAACTCATTTGTCGAGTTCCATCAAGATAGAATACATTTCCTGTTCCACCTACAAGGTATAATGTTCCTGAAGCCACAGTTATTGCATAAGTTTGAGTTGCAGCAGCAGGAACTCCCGCTGTAACTTCACCTAAAGCAATTGAAGCTTGTCTTCTAGAATTTATAGTAGAAGGATTTTCAGGTTGCATACTATTATTACTTAAATCTTGAAAAGCAAAATCTCCAGGTAAAGTTAAATTAGCCACCATGTTTCCACCACCAATTTGATTAGATGGGAAACGTTGAGGTCTTGCTTGTTCTAAACCTTGTGGATCAGCTACAAAAGGTTTTGGTTCTAATTGTGGTTGCTTTGGTTCATACTCTGATAAATGTACAAACGCACCATTCCATTCTGTAACCATTTCTCTCCACGGAAAAGCTTGTCCGCTTCTATCAGAAATTGCTAGTGCGTATTTACCTTTTGCAAACTTTGCCATTATATCTCCGGATAATAAGTTTTAGGTGAAATGTAAACGCTTGCAGCAGATCCATCTTCTTGCAGTGCTCTTTGTATTTCATCTTCGTAAATTAGTTTCATTTCTTGAACTCTTTGTGGTGCTTTTTTCATAGCCATGTAGTAAGCTAAACCTGCACACATACATGGTACAAATCTATTAACTACATCAGCTTCGTTAGTATATTTACCTGCATCTTGAATTCTTTTTACATAATAAAAATAAATAAAATTACCTGCCTGTGTATCTCCAGGTGTTAGATACAAAGTAATTGTAACTTTATCTATAAATCTTTGAACAAAATATTGTGATGGTTGACCTGTAGAACTTTTATTTGAAAACGCTTGATATTGTGATCTGTTAATTTTTGAAAGCGGTGTATCTACATCACTTGTATTTCTAAAACTAGCTTCAAGAATATCTGAAACCATATCAACAAAATTTGTAACTGCATCTCCACTCGTGTGACCTGCAGCAGTAGTTCCGTCTGCTCCACGATCAGAAGCAGAACATAAAATATTATTTCCTGAAATAGAAGTGTAAGTAATTACTTCAGAATTAATTCTAATTTTTCCTGTGTCGTTCATATTTT
>Ga0209348_1000451_pt1 | contig 21918 bp, 11 predicted proteins | sample ETNvirenome_2_30_FD_184065 | JGI IMG/M metagenome (GOLD analysis project Ga0209348, IMG submission 184065) | Marine viral communities from the Pacific Ocean - ETNP_2_30 (SPAdes) (version 2) | ecosystem: Environmental > Aquatic > Marine > Oceanic | place: Pacific Ocean | collected 2013-06-22
AGTACAAGGAGGCAAACGGATACTCTCGTGAGATGGAGCACTGGGTAACTGGTGGCGGTGTATTGGGTCACAACAATAACGGCGATGCTGGAACAGACCAGGCTGTATTCCACTACAGATCTGAGATTGCTCTTTGCGTTCGCGCTGCAAACCAGCACGTATTGATTAAGGGATCCTAATAGTCTTGTTCTTAATGTTTAACTATTAAAAACTAGATTATTATGGCAACTTTTAGACACGCAGCTCCAGGATCAATTGTCACTTCAAGACGATTGATTGTTTCAGACGCAATTACATCTAGCTCTACTACAAAGTTCACTATTGAGCAGCCCGCCAACAGTATTGTTGATGCGGTAATCGTTAGAGCTATTGATACCGTCGAAATCGAATCTGGAAACCTTGGATGCAAAGTTGGTATTACAGATGGCACTGATGCAGTCGTTGCCACAGGAGCAACCAACTTGCTTAACGGTGCAACTACAATTAACGCAGGAGGAGCATTCAACCTTTCGGTTTCTGCAACTCACAGGTTTAATGGTACTACCGCATCTGTAACTACTGATGAGAGAGAACTTCATTTCACTCTGACTTCAACTACCGCAGTTACCACAAACGGAAGACTGGAATTTACGGTTGTATACAGAGTATTCGACTAATGCGAATGGGTGGGGCTTCGGCCCCGCCCCTTTGCTTTCTTTTATTATTAAACAAAAAAACTTTTTATAAAATGGGACATTTTGATAAGTTGCATGCAAACAAAATCGAGGCAAATACTATTGCCCACGAGGCGATGCTAGCGACAAAAGGAACAGATATTGCTGACAGCGCTGCTGCGCTGGCAATGGATTCCACTTACATTAACAAGGTTACTTTTTCTTTGCTTGACGGAGATGATAAAACAGTTACGCTTCCTGAGTTTGAAACTCCTGGCGACAAGGTTGTAATCGTTCTTGCTGCTAGCTTGGTGGCAAGTGGTGTGCTTACCATCGACTGTGCAGGCACTCAAAGCTTCGACACTGGTAGTTACTACGCTTATGAAGGAGCTTCGAACGTCAATAAGATCGACCAAGCCACTTCGGGCGAAACTAAGCTCGTAGGCACTGGTACGGCCACTAACTCTGGGGCTGGGGTCGGTTCTAGAATTGAGTTCTTGTATGTGGGCGGAGGCAAGATTTTGGTTTCTGGTCGCGGTGAAGCGATCGGAACTGGATCTGATGCTTGGGCATTTGCTGCATAATAGCAAATTAGCTGATTGAGAAAGGCCCTTCGGGGCCTTTTTCTTTTTTACTATATTTGTATCACTAATTCAATTTAATATGACTACACAAACTAAGAAGTCGCCTGGGCGACCTAAAAAAACCCAGGAGAAGCCTAAACAGGTTGAGGTTCAACCAGAAAGGCTAGAGAAGTTCAAGGGCACAAGTATTCGCGGTGGACTTGACGACGCCCCGATCAAGAAGAAGTTTATTAAGAGAAAGGAGCGCGTAGAGCAGCACAAAGAGTACGAGGTAATCAACGGTGGGGGAATCGTGTTTATGCTTCCTCAGAAGGGAGTTACGGTCTATGACCAAGAAAACAACACTGTAAGAGAGATTCGCTACTGCCCTAACGAGCCATCTATTTGGACCGACGAGCAAGGAGATAAGGCAACACGCAAGTCTGTTGTTTTCAGAGAGAAACGTTTGTTCGTTCCAAAAGATAAGCCAAACTTGAGAGCCTTCATGGAGCGCCATCCTGGAAACGCTGCTAACGGAGGCGGTATCTTCAGAGAGGTTAACAAGAAGAAGGACGCAGAAGACGAGCTAAAGAAGGAGTTCTTGCAGACAGACGCCATCGCTATGGTAAGAGACAAAGACATTCAGGACCTGCTTCCGATTGCTTTGTTCTTCAACATCAACATTGACTCGCCTGTGACCGAGATCCGATACAACTTGTTGCGTATCGCTAAGAAGAACCCTCAAGCCTTTATCGAAGCATTTGATTCACCGCAAGTGGCCGTGCGTTCAGCTATCGTCCAGGCGAAGGACTACCAGATTATCAGAATGAAAGACGACGGTGTTTACTGGTTCGATAGCAACAGCCTCATTGTATCCGTCCCTGTGGGTCAAGACCCCATGGATGTGATGCAGCGCTTCTGCCTAACGGAGCGGGGCTCATCGGTTGTGTTCTCCATAGAACAACAGCTAGCAAAGCTAGCGTAAGAAAAGGCCACCTTCGGGTGGCTTTTTTCTTTTGTATATTTGCGTATGGCCGAGAAGTACCTGTATTTTAGGACAGTATCTACGTTAGCTGACGACGATCAGGGTCAGGACTCTGTTTGTTACCCATTGAGTAAGTTCAGGGGGTTCTCCATGGGCGCTGCTGGCGACTCTGACGCTACAGAAGACGACGATTTATTTACTATGGTGTTTGAGTCGTTGCAAAACGACACCGCTGGTGACGATGCAAATTTTGACGTTATAACCATAAACATAACTACGGACAACAATGCAAAGGCTGTTTGGAAGGGATTGGCCGAAGCATTTGTTTTGAGCGAGGATGTGTTTTTGATTGTTGGCGATAACGTTACTGGGGAGTATTTACACAATGATATTCTATCAGTAGGCACCATCACATTAGTTGACGCAGGATAATGGATAGAAAGTTTTTCTTTTTTCGCAGAGAAGTAGAGTCCCCAGGTAGCGCTTCTTTTTCTGACACGGGCGTTGGAGTTAGCACCATAGCTATACCATCCGATAACTTAACGTTTATTACTTCTGAACTCGGAAGGGTCAGATTCACATTTAAAGACTGCAACGGTTTTGACAAGTCTTCTTTAGAAGAGGGAGAGTCATTACTCAAAACAACCATAACGGTCTCTTGTAAACAAGGTGAAGAAGCGAGCCTGATAGAAAGCGTTGTAAACTTCATATCTAGGAACACGCCTAAGAATATCATGAAATTTGATGTGGTGTCTAGCGAGTCTACGTTTAGAGAAGCTGTTGTTGATGATGTTAACGACATTCTCCCCGCTATTTCATCTGCTCCCGTAAAAACCGTAAACAAGCAGCCCTCTGTTGGAAAGAAAGTAAGAAACTTCCAAAACTCAATAGCTGGTATTTTCTTTAACGATTTGCCTGTTGTTGATTACAATCACGAAACGTTGGATCAAACAAACGCGGCAGGCAATAGCACTTGGTTAAACTCAGGCACGGGAGGCTTTGCTCACAACCTTTCAAACGATCTTGGCACTACCGCTAGTATAACTAGCGCTTCAGATGACACATTAATCAAGACAGCTGTTATAGTTGGGACCACTAACTCTTTTTTGTTAGACACTGTTCTTAGCATAAAAGAGGATTACACCATTTATGTGGCCTTGAACCTAAACGGTCTTGCTGGTAGTGCTACTTATGGCATTGGAGCTCTGTACGGGGATCTTGGTGGTGGCGGATTTGGCTTCGGTGGTGTCCCTACTGACAACGGTAAGTTCGACGGTAACAACACTATGCGGCAAAGCAAAAATATATTTGCTGTAAGGCATACCAAAACAGATTCTGCCGCTATAGCTAACTCTACTATTTTGACTGGATATCCAGCTTTTGTAGACACTACATCTACAGAAGATGGAACTAAGCCTTTTGCCTTCCCAGATCCTGACCCAGATGCTAAAGATTATGATGCAAACCACGTCTTCATTATTCGCAGAGATAGAGTTGGCAACATGTTTTTGCACAACAGAAACGGAGATATTGTTGGTAAACTTCCAGCAAAAACCCTTGAGCTAGACCCTACCCTCACAAATAGCTCTGACTCCAGGACAGATGGAGAATTATTGTTAGGGTCTATAGGGGAGGTTGGAGAAGCAAGCAGCACACAGCGAATCCAGCTTTACAGGTTTGGGGTGATAGAGTCGGACATTGGAGCTAGTGAGGCTGCAAATTTAGCTGCTCAGCTATACTCTCTGTACGGTGGTAAGAGAAGCAAGCTTACAGGAACGTCAACTAAATCTGCTACGAGGGCGGCTACCTCCACAGGGATCGGCTACTCATAACAGCCTATTTGTTTTTCGTATATTTGTATTATGGTAAGCGTAGTACAAGTATATAACGCAGTAAAGAACATAGCTAACAAGGAGCAGAAGGGGTTTATCACCCCAGCTATATTCAACTCTTTCGCTGCAATAGCTCAGATGAGCATCTACAATGAGATGTTCCTAGAGCTCGTAGACGCGAAAAGAATTAGCCGTCAAAACTTTGATCCAGGTAGAGACAAGTCTGTTAGAAAGCAAAAGCTAGAGGACCTTGCTTTTTACAAAAGAAGGTCTACCATGGAGGTTACAAACGATGGTTTTGTGTTTCAAAAGCCAGACGATCTTTCTAAGATTATTTCAATAACTGTTGGTGCGGCTATTTCTGAGATGACTGGCACTGTCGATGAAAGAATAAACTGTGAGTTGGTTTACGACCCAGAGAAGCTAGACAGGATTGTAAACAGTCTTTTGTCTTCCCCTACAGCGAACTTTCCAGTGGCCTTAATAGGAACCAACGACATAGAGATTATACCCAATGACGTTAGCAGCGCAGTTTTAAATTACTATGCGAAGCCTACTTCGTTTGTTAGCGGCGGAGGCATAAGTGATCAGCCCCCTTTCTATACTGTTTTGAACGTCACGTCTCCTGGAGGTGAGGTCGTTGAGCTCCCAGACATCTCGTCATGCAGAGACTTTATGTTGCCTACTCATTATCTTAATGAGATCATCTCTGAGATGCTTAAGCTGATTGGCGTTAGGTTACGTGACGGTAGTGTGGCTGCTTTTGCAACACAAGAAGAAGCATCTGAATAATGGCTCATAACAAGATAAAACTCAGCGATATAATCAGAGACTTCATCATCACTCTTGATGGCGATGACTATGCTAACAACGCATCAGATTATGCTATCCGAAACTTTGCGCTTCGTGGCATCAGAGAGATAGGCTTTGATTTAGGTAAAAAAATTAAGTCCCTAAAGCTTTCTGTTAACAGCTCTAATGATACTGTTGCCTTGCCTGATGACTTTGTTGACTTGCTAAAAATAGGCGTTGTAGACGAGGAGGGTTTGGTTCGTGTCTTCGGACAAAACAAACACATCAACTACAGCAGAAAAATAAAGAAGCAGGCTGACGGCACCACTGACACGACATCTACAGGGGATAGTGAAAAAAATCCTTTAAATATCTCTGATAATTTAATTCTTGACAGAGACGCTGATAAGACCCCAACTGCTGGTGTAGGAAGTGCTGATGACGATATGGATTTTTACATCTTTGAAAACTACCTATACCAAGGCGGCGTGGGCAGGCTATATGGCACTGGAGGGGGGCACCTGGCTGGGGAGTACAGACTAAATCTAGACGAAGACAGGATTGAGATAGAAACCAATAGCGGATTCTCTGAAGTTGTAATAGAGTATGTGGCTGATGAGGCTAGATCAACTGACCCTGAAGTCCACGTTTACGCAGAGGAGGCTTTGCGTTGTTACATATACTATAAAATTATTGAGCGTAAATCTTCTGTGCCTGCCAACGAAAAATCTAGAGCTAGAGCTGAATACTATAATGAAAGAAGAAAAGCGAACGCAAGACTTAGCAACTTCTCTAAAGAAGAAGCTCTCAAGACGATTCGCAAGAACTTCATGCAAGCACCTAAGTACTGATGCCGATAGATAAACTAATCCCTCGACAGCTTACCCCCGATGCTGATAGCAAACTTGTACGTAAAACTTCATTCCTGGATGCTCTAAACATCTACTCTGGAGATTACGAAGAAGGCAATCAGGGTGTTTTAAAAAACATCAAGGGTAACAAAGAAGTGTCTGGTTCTGAAACTTTGCCAGATGACGCTAGGATTATAGGCAAGGTAGAGGACGTAAGGACTGGGCTGGTTTACTTCTTTGTTTACAGCGAAGATGCCGCCGAGCAAGGCGTGTGGGTGTACGATGCGGCAGGAGCCCTTCCAGATTCTGAGCCCCACCAGCTTAGCGTGGTTTACAAAAGCCCTGTATTCAACTTCCCGCAAAACGGATTCGTCAAGGGAGACGTGGTATACACCAATGCTGTTAGGACGTTTGAAGATCTAGGTGTTGACTTTGAGAAAGACGCTATCATATACTTTACGGACGGTGTTAATGAGCCCAGGAAGATAAATGCGTACAGAGCATACAGCGTAGGCTCACAGATTCATGGTAACCCTGCGGATCTAACGTCAGACGAAAACTTGCTGAATGAGGCGGACTTCATTACTGCTTGTCCTAAAACGCCACTGACCCCTATCACCTTTGAGTTTGTTGCTTCGCAAGACGAAAACAGAACCAGTAACGATTTTGTCGGCACTCGTGGGTTTCAATTTGCCTATCAGTACATATATACTGACGGCATGGAGAGCGCTATCTCTCCTTATTCTGACGTAGCCTTTCCGCCTTCTGTTTTGGAACAAGGAGCATCAAGCTATGTAGACCATAGTGAGTTCAACGAGTGCCAACTTACGGTGCCTTTACCTGGAGCTGAGATTGACTCTGTGAGGATATTGTGCCGTCAAGGTAACGTTGGCTCCTTTCTTGTTATAGAGCAAGTAGATGCCGAGGGCTTCGATGGTTTGTACAGGTTTTACAATGACAAGGTTTTGTCAGGCGTTAGCACCGATGAAGTCAACAAACAGTTTGACTCCGTTCCAAGAAAAGCTGTTGCTCAAACCACCTCTTCAAACAGACTTTTTTACGGGAACTACTTAGATGGTTTTGATAACGTAGATGTTGAGGCAACCCCTGAAGTTGTATATCACCCTAGGGAGGAGGACTTCATATCCTTCGATGTTAAGTTTCTTCCAAGCATAACCCCTAATGAAGGCCATGTGGAGGGCGAACCGATCAAAGGCAAAACCACAGCTTTCGTTTTAGACTGTACCGAACTTCCGAATACGATGTCGGCTGGCACAGTCGTCAACGCTACAATTACTTTATCGCCAGATCGGAATTGGCACATATACAGGTTCCCCAACAATACGGATATAGATGGTGGGTCTTTTCATCAATCTAATCAGATAGGACCTGAAGAACAAGGTTCTATCAACAATAATTTTGACGGCGCTAACAATCCCTCATTTACCGTAGGTCAACTGGAATCTGCTACGGGGGCAGTACACAGTTTTGCCCGCAACACTGGGGTTGGTGGTGCAGTAAGCTGGATTCCAGCAGGCCAAACTAGTGGTGATATTCAAGCGCTTTACGGCACAACCGCTTTAAATCCGCTAATATTAAAAGGTGCTGGAATTACATTTTCTGCAAAAATCAGAGCGACAGCCTTAGTTGAAAACGCCAGAATTAAAGTAAACCAAGCAATAAGAAAATGCTTTATAGAAGAGGAAGATGAAAATTTAGATCTGTCAAATGACAATTTTGAACTTGTAGAGAGAAGCCACCGTCCGTCATACAGTTACAACCTAGGATTAGGAGATGGTGACTTAATACAGCAGTCTTTTTTAAATGAAAACGAACCTAGCTCTGATCTTTCAAAGCTTTTAGTTGCTGTTAATTCTACTACTCGTTTATTGGATGGAACTGTTGAACAAGCGAAAAAACCAATCGGTGCTTTCATAGTAAATTCTGCCACCCCAAGGTTTAAGGCTTTTTTGGGATCAGATGAATATATTATTGGCGATGCTGAAAAATCTCACATAGGGATTACTTTGGAATTCATTGACGATGTTGAGGTTCACACCTGTATTCACGAAATACCTTTAAGCGATAAAGTTACTTTTAGTAATTTGCCCGCTAGTTCTTGGGTGGTTGTGACTAAAGAAACTTTAGAAAGCCCTGATTTTTTATTGTCTAATTTTTTATCGGATCAAGGCCTGTCAACTGAATTAAACTTTACACTAGCCCCCACTGTAATTGATGAGGCTCCGACTGTGGATGAAAGTTTTGGACAAGCCATCGCCAATAATCAGCTGAGTTATTTACAACCTCTGACGGGCGATGACTTTTTTGTGGGTGGAAACGAAATATGTTTGTTTGACGGTGAGGGTGGACCTGGGGGAGGTCCTGCTAAAAACACAAATGATTCGACAAACGGTTATGACGTTATGTTCATGTACAATCAGGGATCAATCACTGTAAACCCGTATGCTTACATAGACCAGAACAACGTAGTAAGATACAGTTATTCAGAAACGTTTTATTTTGAGGGTGAGGCGAAGGTAGATATTGCTGGTTCACTTAATGCTGAACAGGCTGGAGGAGACTCACCTGGTGCAAGTGCAAAAAACATGCCTTTAGCAAAGCCAGCGTTCTTTACTGAATCCTATCTTAATTATCTTTCCCCAGAGCCAGATGATCAAGACTTTTCAATATTGGCTTCAGACAGCGTTAATTTCAAGAGGCTTCATTCTTATGTAGAGATATTATCTGGATTTGCAAGCATATTGCCCCCAGAAAATGAAGCAAATAATTCATCGTTTAAAACAGAGGCCAGCCATGACTTTGGGATTGTTTATTACGATGAGCGAGGCAGGCACGGATTTGTAAACCCAATCGAATCTGTATATGTAGAGGGGTATAGCCCGTTGGAACGATCTTCTAACAATCAGGGTAGGGTTTCAATCAAGCTAACCCTTACAAATACGCCGCCAGACTGGGCTCACTTTTACAAGGTTGTGTATGCAAAAAACACCTCTGTGAAAGATTTTGTGCAATACAATGCAGGTGGTGCGTTTTTAGCGTCCAACGAAGAACAAGATCAAGATGTCTCAAACACAAACATCTTTGTTTCTTTAAACTATCTTCAGGGCCACCCGATATCTTATGTAAGTTCTTTTGGAGCAAGAACTCCAGAGGGTGGTTTAAACTTTTACAAGTTCGAACCTGGAGACAGACTTAGGGTGATATCCTATGCAGAAGGAGACACAAGGCAGTACCCGCAAAACCTAGAGTTTGAAGTAGTTGATTTTGTAAAACTAGGAGGGGAGTCTAATCCTCTGTCTAATGAGCCTGAAGAAAATCAAAAGGGTGACTTTGTAGTAATTAAAAACAACCCCAATGCAGGTGGATTTACATTCCAGGATGTAGCGGCAGGCACAAGCGAATGGGGGAATAACTGCATTATAGAGTTAAGAACTCCGTTGAAGGAACTAGAGGAAGATCAAAGGCTGTATTATGAGATAGGGCCTACAGGTAATATCGGTATAGAGACCAGCACGGGCGAGTTGCAACACGTTCCAGCACAAGTAGAGTTGACTCAAGGTGACGTGTGGTTTAGAAGGGTCGCAGTAAACGTAAGAGATTTAGAAAATGGCGTATATCCTGATCTAATCATTGATGATGATGGTGATGACGATCCGTCTAGGTCTAACTTTAAAAACGTATACTTAGAAACCAGCACTGCAACGGACCTGTATCAAGCCGACAGCATAAGTATTGGCAGACCAAACGTAATTCTAGAAGGGGCAAAAGAAACTGTTAGAGAGGCTACGATAAGTTACTCTGACCCCAGTAACCCTGAGTCCACTAAAGTAAATTACGCTTCGTTCAACGCCTCTCTAGGAAACTTTAAAGATTTGCCAGAGAAGTACAACTCTATACAATACCTAGGCGATCACGGTGACTCTATATTCTGTCTGCAAAAAGACAAGACAAGCAGGATACCTGTAAACAGAAGTATCATAGCTACTGCTGGTGGGGGAGAAAGCATTATAGCTTCTAGAAACGTCCTTAATGAAGAGATATACTACGCAGGTCAGAACGGGTGCGATGAAGACCCGTCTTCAGTTTCCGACATAGAAGGCACAGTATTCTTCGCTAACAGATCGCTAGGCACGATATACAAGTACAGCAGAAATGCAGGTGTTGAAACTGTTTCAGACTTGGGTCTATCTTCTTTTTTTAGAGAACTTTTTCAGGACGCCATAGCAGACATACCTGAAGGCAATGAGCTTCGAGTAGTCGGCGGTTACGATCCAGTAAAGAAGGAGTACTTGGTCACCACTCTGAACATGCCAATCCTTTCTTCTGAGGGTGTGGTGCTTGTTGATCAGAGAGCGGTAGATGGTCCTGTTGTTCCAGGCGATGATGACTCTAATGGAACGGATGGAGAGGGACCTGTCGGTCCAACGCAAGGCGGAGACAGACCAGATACCACAGAAGACGAAGAGATAGATGTTGTAGCACCTTCAAGATAATTATAAGATGACAGTAGCGTACTCAGATAAGTATAATTTTTGGACCAGTAAGTACAGCTTTGAGCCTACTTGCTACGCTAGCGTGGACAATCATTTTTTGTCTTGCAAAGACGGAGTATATAGACACGATATCGGGGAAAAAAGAAATGAGTTTTATGACGAGACTTTCCCGTCTGAGATAGTTGTCGCTTCTAACGAGAATCCATCTACTATCAAGTTTTACAACTCTATTTCGTTAGAGACAAACAGAAATGAGTTTACCGCAGAAGTGTTTACTAACGAGGAGTATGATGGGGTAGAGGCCCAAGAGGGATCGTTTGTTGGCTTTGAAAGCAGAGAGGGCTTTCAATATGCTGATATGCCTAGAAGTACAAAAAACTCTTCTGGAAATGTATTCCCCCTTCCAAGCCCGCTACAGTTCATAGACGGCGGACTTATTTCAGGTGATAACTCTCAGTCTAAAAACTTTAAGCTCCCCAGCGTGCCTGTTGATATAGGTATACCGTTTAGCCAGGGAGAAGTATACAGAGTATATCAAATCTTAAATGGCTCTTTGGTAAACCCAGCACAAGCAGAGGACGAAAATGAAGTTGGCCTTGAGGTGTATGTTACTGAAGTAAAAGGCGATATTATTGTTCTTAAATTTTTGACACCCGACACTGAAACGTTAAACCTATTCGCCAATACTGTCGCCGCTGAAGAAGATGGGGGAACCTTTTACGATTACGATTTAGTAATATTGTCACCAGCACAAATGGACGGCGACCAGATGCGTGGTCCGTATGCTAAAATAAAGCTTTCTATAGACGGCGAGGCTGCTAATAAACCCTTTGAGTTTCATGCACTTAACGTAGAGTATGAGTTTTCTAGGCTGGACAAGGGTTTAACTGAAAAGTCTTAAATTTGTAGACCATGGGTAAAATAAAAAAATATCAAAAAGGCGCAAGACTCAGACAGGCTTTAACTGGAATAGATATAGATGGAGGTGGACGCGACGAATTGGGCCAGAATCCAATAGCCAGCATGATACCTGGGGGTGGGCTTTTGGCTAGCGCTGCTGGAGTGGCGGGCGGCCTGCTTGATCGACGGGCAGCGCAGCAGGATATCGCTAGGGGGAGAAAGGATGCTCAAAAAGCTAGACAGCAAATACAAAGATCGAGAGCTGAGTTGGATGCTTTTGATTTTGATGTTTCCCAAGCTCAAAGAGATTTAGCTACCGCTGGGATTAGACCAACAGACTTATCTCCACTTCAAAGTATACAAGCTACAGAGCTCACCGCTTTATCAGCGGACCCCAGGCTTGCTCTGGGCGCCATAGGGGCCTCTACGGCTAGGGCTCAACAGGCTACACTGGCTGCTCAGCAGGCCGACCTGGGGAGGGAGCTTACTGCTATGCGGGGTCTTGCCGACCTAGAGCAGTCTGCCTTTGATCGGAAGCAGGCTTTAGATTTAGGTTTGTTGCGGGAGGACAGAGCCATGGCGCTCGCTGACAGAGCGACAGCCAGACAAAATATTGAAGCTGCGAGGCAGGCTAAAAGAGCTGCTGGGGCTCAGATAGCTTCTAGTGCAGTCGGTGGTTTAACTGCTTTGGCTTCTTTGTTGCCAGAGGAAAACGAAAAAGGCGGGCGAGTAAAGTACGATCACGGGGGTAAGATGAACGAAGATGTTATCATTGCTATTCTTGAAGAGGGCGGGATGAACGCTCCAGTAACAAAGCTGGAGGGGGAGTTCGATCACAGCACCAACAAGAAGGCTATCATTGATGAGGAAACGGGCGTGAAAGAAGCCGAAGCAACTGGCGGAGAATACATCCTAAACCCAGAGCAGGGGGAGCAAATCAACATGGCATATAAAGACATCGAACAAATTGTGGAGTCAGGTGAAGAACCAACTATGGATCAGCTCATGGCGCTATACGAAGCTGTTCAAAGTGTCTTCAGTCAGCCACAATTTAACGAAGCGTAATGTCAAACGGTCCAATCGGAAGGGTAGCTGCTACTCAAGCCCAGCAAGGCGGAACATATTCTGACGCCATCAATAGGCAGCTTGATCTTATTGAAAGGCAAAGAGCCGTCAACCTTCAAAACAGGTTGGCTCGTGAGGAAAAGAACAGGGAGTTTAGAACCGAACAGCTTCAGAATATCTATGACTTTGATGTTACAGCGTTACCCCCAGGGTATGCTGCTGAAATCAAAAAAGCTCAGGACCAAATGGCTAGCTGGTTGGACCCCAACTCCGAAGTGAGATACGAAAACAAACAGCAGCTAATTTCCGACATCAGTAGGCTGAACAACTATTACTTAGCTGGAAAAAACCAGCGATTAACCTCAAACGAGGCCAGAACAAACTACGACAACGCATTGATTGGTGGCACCTCTGTGGCAGGAGCTGTCATGGTTGGAAACGAAACAACCCGCGACAACAGGCAGGCCGCCGCTGATGCTGGGGGCTTTGGAGCGTACTCTGTGGGCGGAGCCCCAGGTTCGCTTTCGATTACTGGCATTCAAATGCAAGAGGGCGAAAATGGACAGTACACCTTTGACTCGGAGGCTGGACAGAGGATAGATATACTGGATAGCAATTTTGCTGATGGGTCTGGATTCTTTAGGTTAGACCTTGTGGCTGCTGCTCCGTACCTCAGCACAGCCACTGAGGGTGCATTGACAGATGAGCGCCTTGATGGAACAAACAGTCTTGCGGTTGCTCAAATTGACTATGACGTCATGAACGATGCGCAAAAGACAAGGCTTCAAAAAGAGGTGTACGAAGAGAAAACCGCTGGTGACAAAAACGCTAAGCCTTTCGAAGAGTGGGTAAAAACAGCTGACCAGGCCGCCATAGAGCGCCTCGGCCTTGATGAAGCCTCGCTGGTTAAGGCCATAGCGGCCTCTTATGACACAGGTCTTGAGGCTAGACCAACGCCTCCAGGTGCTAGCGCCTTTGATTTTAACAGAAGCATTGACACCTTACCTCAGCTTTCCGAACCCATAAAGATTAGAAGCACAACTGGCTCGGTATCCGAAGGTGGTTTTGCAGGTACCGTTGAGGGCGCTCAATTCCAAGAGGGGCTAGACTTAGACGAACTACAAAAAGATCCAGTGACTGGAGCTCCTTTAATCCCTATAGAGGTAGCCTACGTTTCTGGCGACGGAACTATTGAAAGAAAAGTAATCGACCCCACAGCTAATCGTGCTGAATACGACTTCTTTATGGAGGCTATCGGAAGGAGAGGAAGAGAAGAGCTTTTGGCTTTCTCTGGATACGGGGAAGATGCACAGACCATTATAAATGTTGGGGGCGGAACAGCTAACGCTGAAGACGGATCAGGAGGTGAGGCTTCTCGACAAGCAGGTGAAGATCTTGGGGCCACGGTTGGCGAAATGTCTACCCCTGAGGGTCAGGCGTCAATTAGAGCTGACCTGGAGGTTGAGAGAGCAAGACTTGATGATGAAATTGAAGATGCTGAACGAGCGTATATTCTTGCCCAATCGCTAAACAACCCTATGGATCAAGCAGAAAAACTGCAGATTCTTGACGATCTGATTTCTCAGCGAGATCAAATAAACGCAGACCTTGAAGCGATGGGGGGAGTTACTAATACCGATGCAGACCCCGCTCAAGGTGATCCTGCAACTGCGGGGACAGCAGATGCTGAATCTCGTCCGCTTCAAACGGAGCCAGGCGGGGTATACACCTCTGCGCAGCTTGAACAAAATCTTGAGTCTTGGGAAAAAGAGCTTCTCGCTGGAACAAGACCAGGCCAAACCGTTAAGTCTGGTGTCGCTGTAAAAGCTAAAAACTTCGGTAACTTAAGACCAAACACCGCAAATCCTTATCGGTCTGGGGTCTATGAGGTTAGCCCCGCCGAATACGATGCCGATGGAAACCTCGTAAAGCCAGCCAATCAGTATCAAAACTTCGCAACGTATGACGACGGCTTAAAAGGGTTGATATGGGATATAAAATCTAAACAACATTTGGATGGATTATCAAGCAGCCAGGTAGCTGATGGGGCTGAGATTATTGAAGTTATGAAGAAGTATGCTCCAGCAGCGGACAGAAACAATCCAGAGGGATATACAAACCACATTGTCAACTTCGTAAATGAAAGATTAGGTCTGACAGGGGAAGAGGCTTTCACATCAAAATCACCAGCTTCAGATCTTCCTACCGAGCTTTTGGTTGAAGCTATCATCTCCAAAGAGGATATTTCTCTATACAAAGACATGAAGGAGAGAGGTTATTTTGAAGAGGATAAAATCTCTGGTATAGCTGAAGATATCAACTCCCAAACCGCCAGAGAGAGAAGAAGAGAAATATCAAGAGCCTAAAACATGTCAAAAAAACCACAGTTTAACGAGAGGCAGCAGGCCATCCTGGATGCTCTTGAGGGTAGGTATGCTAGAAGGTTTGAGACACCGAGCGCAGTACCTACAGATGAGGACGAGCGCCCCCCTCTGAGTAGTTATACTCAGCAGATGCAGAATCTGCTTGGCGGAGAGGGCTTTAAAAATGCATATAAAGAAGCGCAAAGAGATGCTATGACTAAAATGTTGGAGGAAGCCAACATGGATGCGGCTAGTTTCTTTGACGGCTTTGGTCCAGATAAGGAGGCCACCGTTGTGGACGTTATGAGGGCCACTAATTACGACAACTTTAGAGTCAGAGAAGAGAGGTACAACGATCCAGATAGATTTAGCACTGAAGATGCTAAAAAAAGAGCGCTTGAAGCCCTATCTAAAAGGTTTGAAAACAAGTTCGAGGCAAACAAAATAATGCCTTCATTTGGAATGAGGTTAAACGATCTTATTCCAAAGAGCATATCAGAAAACCCTGAAAGGTTGGCAGACTTTGAGAAGGCTGTAAACCTACAATACGGACTTAAGTTAGACTTTAATGATAGCGGAGGTATTGGCGACGTTCGAACCGACAGCATTCTCGGAAACAGCCTTAGGTGGTTTTTAGAGAAAGGTGAAAACACATTCAACAACCTTCTTGAGGCTACTACCGAGCTTACTCAGTCTGTTTATGATCTCGTTACATCGGGAGATCTTGGAAGAGCTGGTGTTTTAAGCGCTCCCCTCGAAGCTTTAGAATCGCCAGAATCAGTAGCTGAGCGAATGGAGGATGAAGATATTTTGGATTTGAGCGGAGATGTTTTTTGGAGATCGTTTTATGTTCCAGAAGCTAGAGAAAAATACTTTAGGTCAAAGAAAAATGTATCTACAGTAGACTTTCAACAAATAGAGGACGGAGCTGAAGCAAGCATTCCTCAAATGCTCAACGCCACTGTGGATTCTACCCTCGACTCAGCAGTCATGCTCGCTGATTTGGCTGCTGGTAGAGGTATAGCCAAGAGAGCTCTTAGAGGGGCTACAAAGAAGATTGCTGATAAAGCGGCTAGCAAAGTGGTAAAAAGAGCTTCAGGTAGGTTTGCAGACCCAAAGACTGGTAGGTTTATTTCAAAGGATGCTGTCAACAAAATAAATAAGAGGGCCGACAATCTTATCGATTTTATGACAACTACTGGGACCATAGCGGCGACAGACGTGTTGATGGCTGGACACATTCACGCTCAAAACTCTCAGGAGGAGTGGTACCAAAATCTATCCCCAGAGGAAAGATTCTACTTTTTGGCTCAACAGTCCACAGCAGAAACGCTTAGTGCTGTTGCGTTCGAAAGAGTTTTGGGTGCTGGATTTGGAAGGTTGGGTAAAAAAATAAGGACTCATGCTGGTAAAAAAGCAGAGAGATCTTTTGTGAAGCGGTGGGGTGAAAATTTTTCACAATCCTTCTTCCCAGCTATAGGGATCGAAGGTGTTGCCGAGGCTGGAACAGCGGCTTGGCAGTATTGGAGTGAAACTCAAGCCAGAAAAGCAGGAGGCGATGAGTCCATGCCGTTCACTTGGGAGGAGATGGGGGACAGGGCGCTGGACGCTGCGATAGCGGGTGCCGCTATGGGTGGATTTCTTGGAGGTATTGGCGGGCTTACCAGGGGTGGAGTTTCAGCCTACGTCTCTGCTTATCACGACAACTCTATTAAGGGTAACAAGGAAATAGAGAAGGCACAGGAGGCTGTAAGAAAAGCTGCGACTAGAGATCAGAAACAAGCAGCCTTAAAAAGGCTGGCCGACATAGTAGAAAGAACGGCGGGGGCTAAAGGCGCTATAAGCAGAGCCTACTACAGGCTTAGCGGTGTAAACCCAGATAGCTTCAACGAAATCGTAGAACTGCAAAGCAAAATAAACGAGGCCGTTCATAGATACAAAAAGGCAGAGGGAGATCCAGAGGGACAAGAAACACAAAAGAGAGTCCTTGAACAGCTTATTGAGGAAAAGAGATCCTTAGAGGACCAGATAGCAAAAGAAGGAGGCGCAAACTCATTTGATGATTTCATCAAGGAGGAGGCAGAAGCCTTAGCTAAACAAAACAAAGAAAAGCAGCAGGAGTATGTTAGCGAAAGACAGAACAGCCCTGAAGCAGAAGCTGAGAGGGTAGCAGAGGCGGAGCTAGACGCTCAAAGAGCTTCTTTGGATGCCGCACAAGCTGTGAACTCTCCAGAGCAAAACGCCGATGACGATGTTCAGGACCGAGAAGGTAAAACCGAAGGAGATTCAAAGGCTGAAAGAGAAGAAGCGCAAGACAATAGTGTTGAGGGTGATGGAGACAATCAGTTTGCCGCGTCTATCGACGAGGATACAGATGTTGACGACAGAGTGAAGAGCAAGTACAGAGATGTAATTGGTACTGTAAACAACCTGATGCAGTCTTTCAAAAAGTTTGGAATCAAGGTTGTGTTGCACAAAACATCTGATAGCTACTTAAAGGCTACTGGAAAGACAGGTAGAGGCGTGTTCTTTAGAGATAAATCAACCAAGACCATTCACATGGATCTTGAAAGGATGGCTACTGGCAAGGAGGCTGAAGGGCTTTTTGGAGTGTACGATACTCCCGCTCACGAGTTCATGCACTTGGCGTTTACCACTGCTGACGTAGCCACCTTGAAACGCTACAAGGCTGAGCTGCTTGGGCTGGCTAGGCAGGTGGGTTTAGAGGCAGAAGTTAAAAAGATATTCGCCGCTGTAGATAAAGCCTACGCTGATAAGAATCTGTCAGAAGCAGACAAGCTGAATGAGCAGCTTACCAATGCTCTTGAGCGCATGATTAATGCTTTGCCCGAAGCTAGAAAACCAGGATTTATAGAGAGGGCTTTAAGGTCTTTCCTTAAAATATTTGGCTTGGATAAGGCTATCATGGGGCAGGAGGTTACATCCACTGACTTCTTAAACTTTATCAAAGAGTTTAAAGAAGCTAGAGATGAAGGGGTTGAGTTTAAGAGAGAGGAGATACCCATGAGGGAGGAAGCAGAATCCGCCGACATGGATTCAAGAGATCTTGGTGTGCGTCAGCCGTCCAAAGCATACCCAGATCTTATTAACAAAGTAGTAAACTACAGGGTAGTATACTTGGATAAGCTCGGAGGCCAACAGTCTTATCAGACCAATGGCTTGCGGTTCAATGACTACTGGCACTTTAGAAACTGGTATTTGAAAGAGACGGGTAACGGAAAGATGGCCGATAACCTAGCGGGCTTTACCTACACGGGTGATGATGGCACTCTCAAGAAGATCAACCCACCTAAGCCTAAGCGAGACAGAGAGACGGGCGAGATCATTGACATGGAGCCAAGGCTCAGAACCCCTACACAAAGAAAGATGGATACTGCCCAGTCTCAGGAGGTAAGGAGACGAAGGGCAACTAGGTATAGAGACATTAAGGTAAATGCGGGTAAGGCATTGAAGTTTGCTGTTGGTAAGATTGAGAAGATTGGTCGAACAGGGGAGCTTACGTTCTATAATGACAATATGTTGTTGGAGCAAGACTCGCAGTCTGAGCTCCCCGTTGCGTACAGCGAGACATTCTTTGTCGAGGGCCTCAACGTAAACGAGCTCGATCAGCTAGGAACAGACTTCGGAAACAACCTTGAGTTTGCAATTCCAACAACTCAAGAGGCCGACCTTGCTTTTACGGTAAGAAACAACGGCGATGGAACAGTCACTATTGATGCGCACTCAGATGCGGCTACCGACGCTCAAGCAGATACTGTTCAATCGGTGGAGGTGCCCTCCGATACACAGGCTTTGGAGAGCGCAGAGCTTGAGTCAGATGATTTATCCCTTGACGCTAGCCGCTTCACCAATGCAAAGTTAGCAGTCATCAAGCTTGCCGATATGATTGGTAAGTTCTTATCTGTTGTTGGGTATGACGGGACAAACTATGAGGGAGAGTCTGGTATCTATCAGGACACGCCTCTCGGATATTTGCTTAGTTTCTCCACAAAAAGAAAAGCTAAAGAAGGGCTTGATGAGCTCAGACAGAGAGCTATTGATGACTACAACAAAAGAAGAAAAGACGGAGACGATTCATTGAAGGGCAGCATCTTCGTAGCCCCTGTTGTGATGGGGGAGGGCTCTATGTTGAGTAACAAAAGGGTTTGTAAAGAGGTTATTAAGTTGATAGAGGAGAGCAACCTGACAGACGCTGAGGTAGTTGAAATTTTTAATGCATTATTAAAAGACAATAAAAAACAATCAAAACTGAAGTCTCTTCTTGGGGCTGCTGACATGATGCTTGACACGGGCAGAGCCCCAGAAGGATTCAAGAACGTTAATATTGGAAAGAAGGTAGGCGGAGTTGATAACACCTACACCATGCCCGTTACTAAGGCCGCGCTTATTCAAACGCTTGAAAGCGCCAACAATGTTAGATCCATGACAACCCGAAACAACATCTTCAGTTTTGTTACAGGCACGTCATTTGGTTCAAAAAGCATAGATCAACTTACATCAATAAGAGACCTTAAAAACTCTGAGCTTGCAAGGGAAGGATTGGTCGGAATAATGCCACTTATCAAAGAGTATTCATACGAGTTGGAGTTGGTGGATGGGAGGTTAGAGCTCGCTGGAGTACAAATTGATTCTCCTGATTCGAGGAAAGATTTGGCTTTTCCTGTTGGGATTAAAGTAAAGGAGGGCTCTATAAAAGAATTTCAGCCAGAAAAAAGACTGGCCTGGCTCGATTTGCTGAGCGCTTTTAAAAGGTCAGGAAAAAGAAAAAGCATTGGACAGGAGGTTTCAACAGCTGAAAAGGCTTACCAAAGAGCAAAGGACGCTGTTAAGAATGCAAGAATAAGTGATTCATCTAGGCAAAAAGTTGACGCTTTGTATTCTTCTATTCTGGAAAACAGAAAAGGAAATCTTTTAACAGAAAGAGATGAAGTCCAACTCATTAATAATGAGAATCTAAACAAATCAGAAGAAGCCTATTTAAAGAGGTTGACAAAAAGAGACGCTGCAAAGAAAGAAAGAGACAGCGTTAGGAGCGCCGTAAAAGCTTCTGAAAGAAGTTTGTTGGGGGCTGAAGTAACTAGAAACGTAGGTGCTCAAGAGTCAATAGACCTTGGTCTAGACCCTGACAACGAAAGCAATCTACCGTTTGAGCCAAACAATCTGAACGCTTTCCAAGCATTCATGGCCCGCATGGACCAGCTGTTTGCGAACAAGTATGCTAACGTATTTAGTTTGCAGAGGGCTATCGAAGGAGCCAAGAAAGCTGTTGTCGATATCTCTCAGGACTTCATCAATGCAGAGACATTGATGTATGGTAAGACAGCTAACGATCTTGAAAGGCTAGACGGAAAGGTGAAGGTTATCTCTCAAGAGATGAAGGACGCGGGGCTTGTAGGTCAAGACGTGTCTCAGTTTTTGATCGCCCGCCACGCAGAGGAGCGTAACGCTTTGATTGCAGAAAGAACAAACGGTGAGACCCTAGACGGCAGTGGTATGAGCAACGAGAGAGCTCAGGAAGTAATGGACGGCTTTAGTCCAGAACAAAAAGCTGCCCTCGAATCTATTGCTAAGAAGGTAGACGCCATCACGAAGGACACCCGACAAACTATGGTCAAGTTTGGGCTTGAAAGCCAAGAGACCATCGATGCGTTTGAGGAGATGTTTGAAAACTACGTGCCGCTTGGGGGCTTATCGGTTGACGAAATGAGCGCCGATACGTCTCTCTACCCAACTGGGGGCGCAGGAATGAGCGTGTATGGTGATACCACACGAAGGGCTAGGGGCCGAGCTAGCGAAGCCAATAACGTGCTTGCACAGGCTATTGCACAGAACGCAGCCGTTCATGCCAAGGCTCGAAAAAACGAAGCGCTATCGGCGCTGTACAATCTTGTTAAAGAGAACAAGAATACTAAGGTTTGGAAAATTACGAAGCAAGTTCCTTTTGACGCGCAAAGCGCCGTGGGTGTTAGGATTGATGGGGAGCAACAGTTTATTGTATTCACGAACCCCGACCATGCGAAGGCACTTAAAAACATGGGGGTCGAGAAGCTTGACCTGTTTAGTAAGTTTATGCGTAGGTTCTCTGGTTTCCTTAGACGATCCTTTACTACTGCCAACCCTGAATTTATTATCTCAAACTTCGCAAGAGATATCCAGTCTGCCTTGTTTAACGCAATGGCAGAGGCAGATATTCCTGGAGGGCAGATACAATCTAAGTATATAGCAACGAAAATTATTCAGCGCGTAAAGCAAACTCTACCCGCATTGCTAAAAGATTCTGTTGGTAGGGATATGGATGCAGAGACAGCAGCGTACTTCGAAGAGTTCAAAGAAGATGGTGGTCAAACTGGATGGGGATTTGTTAAAGACGTGGGCACTATTGCCGCTGAGATAGAGGCAGAGGTCAACGAGAAGAACAAAGCTCAAAAGGCAAGGGACTGGATGATGAAGAACAGCATTGATGTTGTTGAGAATGTCAACGATGCGTTCGAAAACTCTATTCGTCTCGCCGCATATATTGAAGCGCGTAAGGCTGGGACGAGCAGAGAGAAAGCTGCCGAGTTAGCAAAGAACATCACAGTAAACTTCAATCGATCAGGTGAACTTGGGCCAGTAGCTAATGCGTGGTACATGTTCTTCAATGCTTCTGTACAGGGTACTGTAAGGCTTGCTCGCTCTCTTGGAACGCTCAAGGATGTACGCAAGCCTGACGGTGAATTAGAAGCTTGGTACAACAGGTTAAATTCAGCTCAAAAGATGGCTGCTGGTTTATCGTTGATTTCGGGAATGCTTACCGCAATTAATCTTGGGTTGAGTGAGGAGGACGAGGATGGAGAACTGTTCTACAATAAGATACCCGATTACGAAAAGGAGAGAAACCTTATCATCATGTATGATGGTAAAAACTATTTGAAGGTACCTCTTCCATACGGATTCAACGTATTCGCAAACCTCGGAACCGCTATGGCTGAGTCAGCGGGCGGACACAGGGAGCCTGAAGACGCTGGTATGTTCTTGTTGAACTCAGCGTTTAGCTCGTTCTCTCCGATAAGCTTTGGTCAGTCCAAGGATGCTGCGAAGTATTTAGCTAAGGGCGCTACACCCACGTTCTTGAAGCCGTTCGTAGACATAGCAGTCAACGAAACATACTTCGGTAGCTCTGTGTACAGGGAACAGTTCCCAGTAGGAGCTCCAAAGCCAGAGTCTGAGATGTCTTTCCGATCCCCAGAGGGAGTTCGAAGCTTCTTCAAGTGGATGAATGAGGCTACTGGAGGAACTGAGTTTGTACCTGGCGCTTTGGACTTCAACCCAGACAAGTTCTGGTACGGCTTCGAGTATTACATCGGTGGTGCTGGACAATTCGTTACAAGGACCCTTGG
>Ga0209348_1000452_pt1 | contig 21795 bp, 7 predicted proteins | sample ETNvirenome_2_30_FD_184065 | JGI IMG/M metagenome (GOLD analysis project Ga0209348, IMG submission 184065) | Marine viral communities from the Pacific Ocean - ETNP_2_30 (SPAdes) (version 2) | ecosystem: Environmental > Aquatic > Marine > Oceanic | place: Pacific Ocean | collected 2013-06-22
TAATGGGATGTTGCACCGCAAGACTTATGACTTGTGGTAATCGTAATATTATAATGGGATGTTGTGCTGGTCATAATCTCACCACTGGTAATGAAAATATTTTAATTGGATGTGGAGTTGCAGCACCAATAACAGATGGAAGTTCACAGTTCGCAATTGGTAACCAAACAGATTATTGGATCACAGGAACATCTAATTATAACATTGGTATAGGAACTACAAATCCATCTGCAAAATTAGAAGTAAGAGATTCTTCTGGTTCAGGCATTATTTCAAGATCAACTACTACACAAACAACAGATACTAATAAAGCAATTAGAGTAAGAAATAATAGTGATACCAACACTTTTAGTGTTAGTTACAAAGGTGAAGGATATTTTGCTGGTGATGTTGGTATCGGAACTAATAATCCAGATGAAAAACTTCATGTATATAATGGTTCAGGTAATGTATCATCTTTCATTGAATCTATTGGTGGTGATGCAGTACTTGACATGTCACCTTCTGGAGATGGAAATTACAGTGGAATAATCTTCAGAAGAGAAAGAGCAGGTGGACAAACTGGAAGTATCGGTGGAGCCATCTTCATGCCATCAAACACATCGAATAACGAAGCGTTCTTGTATATACAAGCACAATCTGCTACAGCTCCTGGCCAGACTGGTGCATTAGCTGATAATAATGGTGTTCGTTTGAAATTACATGGTGATGATGGTATATTTTCTATTGAAAATGGATCTAGTGAAAGTCTTCGCATCGACGCAAATCGTCATGTTACACCAGGCGCAAGTGAGTCTCAAGATCTTGGAGCTGCTGATAAGAGATGGAATACATTTTATGTTAAAAATATCAATGCAAGTGGTGGTAATATAGTTGTTGATACATATGAAACAAATACATTAAAAGTAAATGGAATTTCTACATTTGTGGGTAATGCAGAATTCCAAGGTAATGTTTCAATTGCTGGAACTTTGACATATGAAGATGTAACAAATATTGATTCAATCGGTATTATAACTGCAAGATCAGGAATTCATGTATTAAATGGTGGGGTTGGTATTAGCACCACAAGTCCTACCACAAAACTTGATATAATTACAGAAGATCATGGTGGAACATTTGTTAAATTTATATCTCATACATCATCTTTCGCAACAGGTAGAGATCTTAGAATAATTGGTCCCGAACAGGGTGATGCTAATACTCCATTTAAGATACAGACACACAATGCCTTATCATTTGAAATTGATTCTACTGATGTTTTGAATCTTAGTTCAAATTATAAAGTTGGTATCGGTAAAACTAATCCATCAGAATTGCTTGACGTTGCAGGTCATATAAAACTTGATAGTGGTCCAGTATTAGAAAATGCATCTACGATTAGTGATAGTTTAAAAATAACAACGTCTACTGGATATGTTGAAGTTGGTTCACAAAATGCATCTTATGCTCATTTTTATACAGATAGAAATAGATTTTATTTTAATAGACAAATAATTGTAGATACTGGTGTTATTGCATCTTTTAATGAAGATTTGATATTCAGGACTGATCAAACTGAAGAAAGAATAAGAATCAAAAATGACGATGGTCATGTTGGTATTGGAACCACTGATCCTAGTGATTTATTACATCTTTATTCATCTTCCCCAGACATAAGACTTCAAGATAGTGATGGAACTAGTCAGTTTTCACGGCTAGCACAAATAGGATCTGGTTTAAGACTTCAGTTAAGAGATGGTAGTAATGATGGTCATTTTACCATACAAGGATATGGAGGAGGATCAACAACAGATTTTGTCAAGTTTAATTCAAATGGCCGTGTTGGTATCGGAACTGACGATGTATCTCAACGACTCACTGTACAAGATAGTATTCAACTTCGAAGTGCTTCAGCAAATACTGTCTTATTCTTCCAAAGAACTGACACTAATAGTAATGCTTGGATTGGAATTCCACATTGGAATGACGATGCTCTTTACATCTATGGTCCTACATCAAATGGTAATGTTATATCTGCTGAATATTCTCAAGGAGATTGGGTTTTCTACTCAGGTGGTAATCAAAGTCTAAGGATTAAAGATGGTGGGTCTGTAAACATCGGTGGTGGTTATAATCAGACAACCGATAAGTTTCAAGTCACTGGCAATGCAAAAATAAATGGAAATCTAACGGTCACTGGTGTTTTATCTTATGATGATGTGACAAATATTGATGCGATTGGTATCATAACTGCTAGAGCAGGTGTTAATATAACTGGTGGTGGATTAAATGTCGTTGGAGTTGCTACTTTCGCAAATGATGTTATAATACCTGATTATATTAAACATGCTGGTGACTTAACAACAAAATTTGGATTTCCTGGTGCTGGTACATTTGCAATCGATACAGCAGGAACAGAAAGACTTCGCATCGAATCTGGTGGTGATGTCGGTGTCGGAACTGATAATGCTCTTGCACGACTCGACGTTTGTAAAGGCACATCCGCAACTGATGTGGATATATTTTCTGTTAGAAGTAAAACTGGAGCATTTAATATTCAGTGTTCTGACACAGATGCATCAAATCCTGAATGGAGATTAAGAACATATTCTAATGAAGACATAGTATTTTCACCAGGTGGAACAGGTTCTTCCGCAGAAAAAGTTCGCATCAAATCAGATGGTAAAGTTGGTATCGGAATTAGTCATCCAGATAGTGCTCTTGATGTTGTATCATCATCAACTGATGGAACCAGTGCTCATATAGGTGGTGCATACAATGATGACGGTCAAATTGCAGTCAGAAGAATAGAATTTGGAACTGTAAATTATCGAAATTCGATTCAATCACAACAGGGATCAGGTGGAGATAATTTTTCTAGTGATGTTGACCTTCTTTTAAATCCATCAGATGGTAGAGTTGGTATCGGAACTGATAATCCTGATGCAAAACTTCATGTTATAGGTCAAGTTAAAATTGATCGACCTGGTTATGCAAGAGTTTTATATGCCCGTAATGATGCAAACTTATGGTCTGTTGGATTAAGAGATACTGATGATTTCTGGTTCTTTAGAGAAAGTGGTTCTGCAAATGCTATTTTCCCACATGGTAAAGTTGGTATCGGAGATACTAATCCACAAGATATGCTATCAATGAGATCAGGTGCCAATGAAACTTCATTAAGACTTGTTGATCCATCTGCCTCTACTTATGGAGCACATTTCAGTTTCTATGATAGTGAAAATCAAGTTCGAATTGGTGGAATTTTTAATAATGATAAGAGAGCAGCAATCATAATTCACAGAGATACTGCAAGTAGTGCACTCGTGATTAATAGTAGTGGTGATACCACATTGGGTGGAAACCTTCTAAGAGCTGGAACTGGTCAAGACATTGGAACAAATTCAAATCGTTGGGATAAGGTGTATGCAAATGAGTTTATTGGTGAGATTAATACAGTTCAAGAGAATATAATCACAGGCAATTTATTAGTAACTGGAATAAGCACGTTTGTTGGTGTTGCAACATTTAGTAGTATTGGAATTGGAACGATTCCAACTAACTTTATTGGTAATCAATTAGTTGTTGGAGATGGAAATGGAAGTCGTGGTATGACCATTTTCAGTGATGGCACAACAGGAAGAATTTTATTTGCAGATGGACATATTGGTGATGATAGAAAAAGGGGTGAAATAAAATATGATCACTCTAACAATAGTATGCAGTTCCTTTGTAATACTGAAGAAAAAGTTCGTTTTAGAAATGATGGCAGAGTCGGCATTGGAACTAATGATCCACAAGAAACATTACACATAACTTCTGATGGCAATCCTAGAATTTTACTTGAAGATACAGATGCATCAAACCAAGTTGGAGTAAGATTTAAAACTACCACTCAAAATTGGATTGCTGGATTGCATGGCGGTGTTTCGAGATTTAAAATATCAAATGCAGCTGCGTTTGGATCTAGTGATTATTTTGTAATGGATACTTCTGGTAGAATTGGTGTCGGGATTGATCCAGTAGAAAAATTCCATGTATATGGTGCAGGAAATGTAACATCTTTTGTTGAAGCTAGTGCTGGTGATGCAGTACTTGATCTATCAAATACTGGAAATGGTAATTTTAGTGGAGTAAACTTTACAAGAGAAAGAAGTAGTGGATCAGTTATTGGTGGATCCATCTTCATGCCATCGAACACAGCAAATAATGAAGCATTCTTGTATATACAAGCACAATCTGCTTCAGCAAATGCTGGTCAGACTGGTACATTAGCTGATAATAATGGTGTTCGTTTAAAACTACATGGTGATGATGGTATATTTTCTATTGAAACTGGATCTGAAGAAAGACTTCGCATCGCATCTGATGGTAATGTCGGTATTGGAACTCAAAGTGCAACATCATTATTAACTCTTGCAAAAAGTGCGAATCCTACTCTTGAATTTAAAGATTATACAAATAATGCAAGGGCATTAATTACTGGTAGTGCTGGTGGGCAACTTGTATTTACAACAGATGTTGGTAATGTTAATGCTAATAGTGACTTTATTTTCAGAGCAGATAGTAATACAAATGAAATAGTTCGTTTCAAAGATACAGGTGAAGTTGGTATCGGAACTGATAATCCAACAAATAAATTTGAAGTATTCGGAACTGATGCTGCAGTAACTTTATTGAATTATGGTCAATCAAGTGGTGGTCTTGCTGCTTGGACAAGTGGGAGACTCGCGTTTGTTTCAGGACATCAGAATGATGATTTAGTATTTGGTTATTCTAATAGCACACTGCAAGTTGGTAACTTTGTTGAAAGAATGAGAATTGATAATGGAACTGGTAATGTTAATATTGGTGGTAATTATACTCAAACAACTGATAAATTCCAAGTCACTGGTAACGCAAAGATTAATGGAAATTTGACAGTCACAGGAGTTCTTACTTATGATGATGTAACGAATATAGATGCTGTGGGTGTTATTACTGCAAGAGCTGGTATTAATATTACTGGTGGTGGATTAAATGTTGTAGGAGTCGCTACCTTCGCAGATGATGTTATAATTAATGCTGATGAACTTTTTGTTGCTGATTCTATTAAACACATTGATGATACTAATACATCAATTAGTTTTCCTAGTAATGATACTATCAGTTTTAGAACTTCTGGAACTGAAAGACTTCGCATCGACAGTAATGGTAAAGTTGGTATCGGAACTGATTTAACTACCACTCCATCATCAGTTTTAACCGTAGCACCTCATAACTCAACTCAAGGTCGTAATATTTCAATTTACACAAGTGGTGCTGTTGGTAACAAAGCAGGTTTATTTTTTAATCAGAGTCCAGGAGCTGGAAACCTAGCAGAAATTCAGGCAGAATATAAAGGAACAAATGAGGGTGAATTAGTTTTAAGCACTTCGATGCAGAAAAGAATTACTATCCAGAAAGATGGTAAAGTTGGTATCGGAATCACAGATCCTGCATCAGGTCTTGACATAAAACATAATGATGGTATTTTTATTAAAACCTCTTCAAATGCACCTTATCCAAATGGTGCAAGAATACAATTCACAGATCAAACAAGTGCCTCACAAGTTGGATTCATACGTTATAAACATCCAGATGGGAGAGTTGCCCCAAGCACAAATGATGGTTTTGAAATTGGAGGAAGTGAAACTCTAACCGCAATTCATTTAATGGGAAGAGCACTTGTGCAGGAGAGACTTGGAGTAGGTAATACTAATCCAGCATATACTGTTGATTTAGGTGAATCATCATCAACAATTCGACTTGTAAGTGAAAATAATGGAACAGCAATACGTGTGGGTGCTGGTGGTGATAGTAATGATATTACTTTAATTAGAGTTGATGGTGGAACTACAAATCATGATGGTGAAACTAATAATTCAGCTCAAGGATTCTCATTGAAATATATGGGATCACGAAGTAATAATAATAACAGTTTTTCACTCTTTGCAGATAATCAATCAGGAACTCAATTTGAGGCAATTACTGTTCTTCAGGATGGAAAAGTTGGAATTAAAGATTCAACACCCTCATATGAATTAGAAGTTAATGGAACTGTTGCAGCAACTAATTTTGATTCATTATCAGATCGTAGATACAAAACAAATATTCAAGTTATTGATAATCCAATTGATAAGGTAATGAAAATTGATGGTGTATCATTTGATTGGAAGGAGACAAATCAACCATCACTTGGTGTGATTGCAGATAATATTCAAGAAGTATTACCTGAGATTGTGAGTGGTGAAGACACTAAATCAGTTAATTATAATGGACTCATTGGATTATTAATTGAAGTTGTAAAAGATCAACAGAAACAAATTGATGAATTGAGAGGTCTTATTGATAAATAAAAGAAATTACCCAGTGGAGACACGAAGACGGTAGATGGCAATTAAGATATCAGGCTCAACTATCATTGATGATAGTAGAGTCGTAGTAAATGCAGATAAAATAGGTATAGGAGCGGCAAGTCCTAATTTTGATTTAGAGATTTTGTCAGGTACTGCCACAGGTATCGCAGTAAGTGCAACAAGCACTCAATCCACTGATACAAATTTAGCATTAAGAGTTTTTAATAATAGCGCAACAGAAAATTTTAAAGTTAGTTATAGAGGAAGAGTAGACGCAACAGAATATCATGGAGTATTTAAGGGAACCATAGACTCAGGTGTTATTATTGATACTGCAGCTAATGCAAATAAGATACAAATTCACCATAATGGAACAAATGTTTTATACAATATTCCGTTCCTTACTGCATCACAGTCTGATGATTCATATCAAGATCTATATTATGATAATTCAGACAGTCTTCAATATAATCCTAATACAGGAAGATTAAGAATAAATTCATCAGATGGATTAGATGCTCTTACAATAAGAACAAATGCTAATACAATCAGTCGTGGATTGGCTTTCCAGAATTCAGGAGATGCATACGTTGGTTATGTTGGAATGGTTGACGCTGGTAACAATACTGCAGACATGGTTTTTGGAGTTGATGACGCTACTAACTCTGATGTTGATCTTGTTGAAGAAAGAATGCGTATAACAAGAACTGGTAATGTTGGTATTAACAAAACTAATCCCACTCATAAACTTGAAATTTTAAATGGATCGGATTCATCAAACATTTTAATGGTATTTGGTGCAGACACCACCACTGAATATGCATCAATGGGAGTGTCTGGGGGTAATGCTATAATAACTGGTGGTGGAGGTGGTAGCACAAGCACTGGTATAGTTTTCCAAACTTCTCTTAGTGGTACAGAGGGAGAAAAAGTTCGCATCGACTCAAATGGTGACGTAGGTATAAGTGTAAACAACCCAACAGAAAAACTTCATGTAAGTGGTAATATCAGATTAACTGGAAATTTTTATCAGAGTGTGCCAACTGATTTTTGGAATCAAAATACTACATTCATTGAATTGAATGATATCGGTAACTTGACTCATATGGGTGGTTATGAGACTAACTTAACATCAAATGGTTATCGTGATACAAATGGACAGTGGGTAAGTTATGCAGCAAATAGTAACACTGGTGCAGCACAAATAGGATTAAAACCTCAAGGAACTATTGTATTCAGAACCGACGCTTCTAAAGCAAATGGAACTGCACATAACCCAACAACAAGGCTATCAATTGAATCTGATGGTGAAGTGAGAATTGCAGATGGTGGAAAATTAACGATTAATTCAAATCCAGCTGCAACTTATGGTGTATCAGAAGTACTCAGAGTTGATGATAGTAACAGCACTGGTGATAGGGCACTTCAAATTTTTGAATACCAACATAGTGGTGCAAGATGGTTTTCATTTAATCAAAATTTACATGTAACAACAAACGGATCCGCATACACATATACACAAGGTAATTATGGTGGATCTAATATGATCCAAATGGATTCTGGTACTTTGAGAATTTACGCTAATGCCCAAGTTACTGGTGGTTCACAAGATAATATTACACCATCTGAAAAACTTCGCATCACATCAGCTGGATCTGTAAATATCGGTGGTGATTATTCACAGACAGGTAAAAAATTAAAAGTAACTGGTGATGCCGAAGTCGATGGAACACTCACTGCAACTTCATTCTCTGGACCTTTGACTGGTTCTGCAAGTAAAATTAATGTAACTACCGAAACATCCGACACCACATGTTTCCCAGTCTTTGTGGAAACCCACAATACCACTAGTCAAGATCCTCATACTTCAACCTCCCTTGAATACAACTCTTCATCTAAGATTTTAATATCACAAATTTTCCAAACAAGTAATGGTAATGCAACTAACGTAGCATCGAGAGACAAATATCGACTTTGGAATAGTAATGCGTATGCAATTGGTTTTGATAATGCTATGAGTTTTGGTGGTTTGAATAATTATGCCACAACATTCCAGATGAATAATCAAAGTAATCGTGGTTGGGTATTTTTAGATAATGCACATACTGATGCTCAAGGTTCAATGGCTCTTACTACTGATGGTAAGATGACTGTTGCACATTCACTTCGGATTGGTTTTGGTGAAAGTGATACCACAACACCTGGTGCATCACATCTATTAGATGTTGGAGGTAATGTTCAAATTGGATCATTAAGCACAGCGGATGCTGAATTGGTAATCGGAAGAGACAATTCTGGAAATCGAAATGCATACATTGATTTTATTGGTGATGACACTTATGATGATTATGGACTTCGAATTATTCGCAAAAATAGTGGATCTGACACAGATAGTGAAATTGCTCACAGAGGAACAGGTTCATTAATCATATCCACTTCAGAAGCAGCTTCAGTTAAGTTAGCAACTCAAGGCACTGAAAAACTTATTGTCGATTCAAATGGTTTAACTACACTTAAAAATTTCAATGGAACAGGTCTTAGATTAGAAGGTTCTGGTAGTAATTATCAAGGAATACAGTTAAAAGTAACTGACGCTTCTGCATCACAAACAAGAAATGTATTTATTGATGCTGTAAATGAAACTGGTGCTGCGGTTGCAAACCAAGTAGGTGCTGTGCAGGCTGATGGTGGTTCTGCTTGGATTTGGCAGACTCAAGCAACTGGTAACAGAACTGATCGAAGACAAGAAAGACTTCGCATTAATCCAGATGGAATGTTACTTCCTGGTGGCACCGCACAAGATATTGGTTCGACTAGTCAGAGGTGGCGTGTTGGTTATTTTAATACAGTAAATGCAACTACCATTACAGGAACATTAAGTGCTGGTGCTGACACTCAGGTTATATTTAATGATGGTGGCAGCGCTCTTGCTGGTGATTCAGGATTAACATATATTAAAGGATCGGATAAGTTAGTTGTTGCTGGTCAGGTAAACACTCCTACATTATTTTTGGACGAGTTAGCAAATTCAGTTGAAAAAATTACAGGAACAGCTGGACACTTAGACTTATACGCTGATTCATCCATAAGATTATATGAAAGTGATAATGATAGATTAGGAATAACATTTGACGTTAATCAGACTTCAACTGATAGAGATGTCAGAATGTATTTCTTGGGTGATAGTGATACTTATTTACATAGTCCTGCGAATGATACTCTTGGATTCACTATCGGTGGAACAGAAAGACTTAGACTTCAAACTGATGCATTAAATCTTAAAACAGATGTTCGATACGGATCTAATACCAGCCTTGTTCTCACTTCACATGTCTATGTACGTGGAACTGGATACAATAATAATAACGGCAGGGTATGCACCATAAATGGTGTAGATCAAATAACTGGTGGTAATACTACTAATCGAGGACTACATCTTATAACTTATGATGCCACTGATTCTTTAACACTAAAAACTGGAATAATAGCAGTTGGTATTGCTCGTTCAACTTATGATACACATATAAGTGGCACTAATTCAAACAATTTAGCAACTGCCATTGGTGATATGGATAGAACTACAATCGGAGTTTTATGTAGTTATGATGCATTTACTGATGGTCTTACTGATAATCTTCGCACTGCAGCACAAAAAGTTGGATTATTTAAATTAGCAGGAATGGGTTCTGGCACTCAAACAAGACAACCATACGCTGCGATATTTAGAGGAACAAGTGATGATACAAATGCAGAGGTTAATGATGCGATTGAAGTAATACAATCAGATGATGCAGATGCTCCTAGTGCGAATATTTCGACTTTTATAACATGTAGAGGGGATGGTGAAAATGCTGCAATCACAGGAGCAAACTCAGTTAGTGCTCTTGTTGCTCCTGCAGCAGGTTACGAATCACCACTTCTACAAGGTAAGTCATCAACTAATTCAGCATCAACACTCACAATAGGAGCAGGAGTTCATCTTCTACCATCTGGATCTGCTTCAAATAATAGTGATGCAAATGGTGTGGATCTTGGTGGAGGAAGTAATTATCTAAGACAAATTTATGTTCGACAATTAAATGCTGATTCTATTGTAGGTGCAGTAACAGGAGCAGCATCCTTAGTTACATTATCCGCAGCCAGTGCAAACTCATCTCATTTCTTAGCGATGTCAGAGTCTTCCTCTGGTAACGAAGAGATGAGAGTAGATTCATTATTAACATTTAATCCATCTACAAATAAGTTTGGTATTAATACTGGTACTCCAGAAGCAATATTGGATGTCGGTGGAGTAGTTGATGGTAATGTACAAGCAATCATGACCAGAGGTAATGATACAAATTTTCAACTTCAATTTAGAAATGAGAGAAGTAGCAATAATGCTTATACGACTGCAGGAATGTTTGGTTTATTTCGGAATGATGTTGACATCGTGGGTATGCAGTTCGAAAGGGGATCTGGCACAGGTCCAGGTCAGTTATCAATCACAACTGCAGGATCTGAAAAATTACTCATTGAAAATGATGGTAATATAGTATCTAGAATTAATGCTGGTGTTGTTAGTTTAATAGACACTCGTAATGTATCTAACGCTGGTACAAAACTCGCATTCTTCGGTGCAAACCGATATGATACTAATGAAGAATTTGCGTCAATCAAAGGACAACTTGTATCTAATAATGGTGGTGCTGGAAATAAACAAGGTGGAAGGTTATTATTTACAACGGGAGTCAATTCTAATGAGTTTGTGATTGATCAAAATGGTAATATCGGACTAAATGTTACTCCAGCTGCTTCAGGTGGAGCTGGAACATTATATGGCACGGTTGATCATTTTCTAGTGATAGGTGATAATGATACTGGTATTGCACAAGACGGTGATGGGCAGTTTGAAATATGGGCAAATAATCAAGAGATTGTTAATTTCAATAACACGCAAATTACCCCAACTAAGAACATTATTCCTAGTAGTGATAGTTCATTAGATATTGGAAGTAATGGAGTTAGATTTGCAAATGGATATTTTGATAATATTATTGCAACAAATATTACTGGAGATGTAACAGGTACAGCAAGTCAATTAGCCATGACAAATCAGAGTAGTGATACTACTTGTTTCCCTGTATTTGTTCGAGAATCAGGATCAGCTAATCTAACTCCACATAGCAATACAAGTTTAACATTCAACGCAAGCACAGCTGAATTGGGTGCATCAGTATTGAGAGCCACAGGTGGAACAGTTGTTAATACAACTGGTAGTGAGACTAGCCCAACAAATGTTGCCTTACTGATAGAAAATAATGATTACATTTACACAAATGATGGTACATCTAGTAAGAGAAGATTAATTGGAAAGTCAAAATCAGGATCAACTGAAATAATTGAGATTGGTCAGACTGGTACCGCATTAATAGATGAAATTAAGATGATACCAGGTAATGGTGGATTCTTTAGTGTAAACACTGGTAATACAGAGGATAGATTTGTAGTTGATTCATCTGGTAATGTCACGATTGGTGGTGCTGCAGGTACCGCTGAAGGAAGACTTGATGTTTTTCATAGTGCTTTAGGTAATACTGCTGGAAATGAAACTACAATGGCAGTATTTGGAACCGTGACTGGTAATGATACAAAATTATTAATTCAAAATGTAAGAAACAGTAATGGAACTGATTGGACAACAACATCAACAAGAATACAAAGAAGAGTCGATGTAACCGATCATGCATATTTGGATTTTGGTGTTAATGGTGGAGATGGTGCATATATTTTAAGAACTAATTCTGATTTTATTCCATCTACAAACGGTTCAAAAGATCTTGGATCATCAAGTAATAGATGGGGAACAATATATGCAAATACAATTAATGGCACGATCACTGGTACGATAACGGATGCTTCGTCTGCAGATCAAATTAAAACTATTAATAGAAACGGTACAAATTCAACTCACTATCTTACATTTGTTGATTCAAATAATAGTGGTTCAACTTCAGAAAACCTTTATACAGATAATCATATTTATTATAACCCAAGCTCAAATATTCTAAATGTTGGTTCAAGGGTAGTATCTGGTAATGGTAGTGGTTCTGTTGCCATGACCATCAACGATGGATACGGAAACGCAAATCTCGCTTTCAACCATGAAGCTGGTATCCCAGATGTAAATGGATCCAGTGGTCGAATTGAGTGTAATGTGGATGGAACCACTGCACAAATGATGTTTGAATTATGGGATAGTGTAACAGCAGGAAGTGCAACTGGTGGAGCTGCTACTAATATAAAATTGAGATTGACAACTGGAGCTGTACAAGTCTATCAAGATCTCATGCCAGATACTGATAGTTCAAAAGATATTGGAAGTAATACAGTTAGATTTGCAAATGGATACTTTGATAATATTTTTGCATCAAATATAAATGGAAGTGGAACTATTACAGATGTTGCAGTAGATCAAACAGGTAGAACTTGCGGTGATATTTTAACAGTCACAGGAACAAATACAAAAACAATTAATATTCCAAGTGCTAGTAACGCTTATGGAGCAAAATACATTGGATCTTCTGTTTCTGGAACATTTTGTGATGGTGACGTATGGTATGATACATCTTCGGGTAGTAGTGGTGATGCAGCATTTCCGTCTGGAACTCGTATGATTTTTCAGCAGACAAACGCACCGACTGGATGGACTAAAGACACATCCTCTGTAAATCAGAGAGCATTAAGAGTTGTATCAGGAACTGCTGGATCTGGTGGAGAAGTTAACTTTACAACTGCATTCGCATCTAACAGGGCAACAAGTGGTGGTGCAGTTCAAAATCATACACTAACAACAGCACAAATACCATCTCACTTCCACCAAATATTTAACTCAAATAGTAATGCAGGATCTCATCCTAACCAATCAAACATAAATGCTAACTCATATGTTGCAAGAGGAACTGGTGCTGTGAATCATAATGAGGGTTATAATATGAGAAATGCTGGTAATAATGCAACCAATGGTAAAACATCAAATGTTGGTAGTGGTAGTGGTCACAATCACGGATTCACTAATCCAACTGTAAACTTGGCAGTTCTTTATCTTGATGTTATAATATGTCAAAAGGATTAATATGAAACTCGAACAAGGAAAATTTTGTCCCCTAATTGGTAAAGATTGTATTGGTTTACAGTGCTCATGGTTTACCCAAATTAGAGGAAACGATCCTCAAACTGGTAAAGATGTTGATGAATGGGGATGTGCAGTTACTTGGATGCCGATATTGTTGATAGAAAATTCACAACAACAAAGACAAACTGGTGCTGCTGTGGAATCATTTCGGAATGAGACTGTTAAAATAGGAGAAAAACTTAAAACTGCTCCAAATTTTAACCAAATGACTGGAGTAAAAACTCCTATAAATATTAAACAATTGGATTTATAATATGGCAATTAAAGTAAGATCTGGTGGACAGTGGATAGAGGTTGCTGGAGTAGGTCCACAAGGTGCTCAAGGTGCTCAAGGTGCTCAAGGTGCTCAAGGTGCTCAAGGTCCACAAGGTAATCAAGGTGCTCAAGGTCCACAAGGTAATCAAGGTCCACAAGGTACTCAAGGACCACCAGGACCACCAGGACCAACAGGTTCTTCAGATGTAAGATCAATGAACGAGGCTTCTAGTGCTGGTCAATCAAACACTACTAGCAGTGCATACCAAAATAAAGTAACACTTTCAGTTAATACAATATCAACTTCAAGAGTTATAGTATATTATGGTTTTGAACATTCACATAGTGATGATGATAATAACCAAAGTGTTCAGACACAAATCGTTACCACTAATGGATCTTTTGTAGGTGGTAATCGATTATTTACGAATAGAAATAGTGCTTATGTTTCTGTACAGGAACAATTGCTTGATATAAGTAGTCATTCTGGTACTAGGACATATGCCATTCAATTCAGAAGAACTAGTAATACTGGTAGAATTAGAAACGCTTATCTTTGTGCGATTGAAATGACTGTCTAATGGAATTAAATCCTTTTAACACTGATATAACTAATAAAATAAAAATTATTATTCAAGATATTATTCCAAAAATAAAAACAGATGATGAGTTTTGCATAGTCAATGAAAATAATAAAGATTGGCAATATAATACATCTAAAGAATATCTTGATGAAAATAAAAAATTTTTATTAAAAAACAAAGAACCATATACCAATGAATATCTTTTAAGTTTTTATGATGGAACTGGTACTTTATTACAAGATCTATTATCTCTAATACAAGACCTTTATCCTAATAAAAAAACAGAAATTAGTGGACATTTTTATTATCCAAAAGAAGGATACATGGGTTGGCATACAAATTCGGGTAGTCATGGTAAAAGGTTGTATATTACTTATGCGTCTGAAGATAAAAAATCCTTTTTTAGATATTTAAAAGATGGACAAGTAATTACTTGTTATGACAATAAAGGAATTACAATTCGTGAATTTGACATACCTGAACCACCAGATTATTTTTGGCATTGTGTAGGTAGTGAATGTGATAGATATAGCTTTGGATTTAAAATACAAAATATAGTTGAATGATTACCAAGGAATCTCTTTATACACATAATTTTCGACAGGTGGATTTAACTTATGATTTATATACTCTATGTTTGCATTTTTTACATCTTCGATATAGGTACTAATACCAACTCCTTGGCAATCTGACCAACTTAAAACTTTACTTTCAGTAAGGTTTGCGTAAGTCACGAATCCCACAGCAGATGTAACACCCACAGTGTTTAATATTATAGGCACTGAATCAGTCGTTAGTGTATTTACAGGATCAGAACTATCAGAGGATGCTACTGAAACAGTTACACTAGATACAACATTGTTACTATCATTGCATATTTGGAGAGCTGTTATACTTACAGTATGTGAAATGCTCATTTTAATTTTTTTGTTTTTACTTGACTAAGTGATATTTATGTTATAATGAGAAAAATGTATTATAGAGACATGAATGATCTAATACAAGTTATAAAAATTCTTAATCAAAATGAAGTTCAAGAATTGAATAGTTATATTGATACACTTAAATTTGAAAAAAACACTGTATTTGGTGAGAGTAAAACTGAAAATGCAAGATCTGATCCTAATGTAAGAACCAGTTCTGGAACTTGTCTTTCAGAGACACATGAACTAACAATAAATTTTCATAATAAAATAAATCAGAGTTTGGACGAATACAAGAGACGTTTAATTAATATTCATGAAAATTTTCAATACTATCCTGTGCCTGGTGGATATCATACTCATTCTTGGAGAGAGGGTATACAAGTTTTACAATATGAAAAAAATCAAGAGTATAAGTTTCATCATGATACCGCTGATCATAAAGAAAGACGGGAATTTTATAGAACAATATCTGTGATCGTTTATTTGACAGATGACTTTAAAGGTGGTGGAACTTCATTTCCACACACTTCTTTTAAACCAAAATCTGGTTATGCTTTAATATTTCCCTCAAATTGGTGTTATCCTCACGCTGGTGAACCTGTAACTGAGGGAATTAAAAGGGTTGCTGTGACTTGGTATTATGTAGAGCTAAATTAAGTCAAATTTGAATACATAAATAGAACATAGAATCATAGTAGAATCATTGTGTCATGCCACTGAATAAGTTAGATAATTTCTTAAAAAACGTAGAAGGTCGTATTTTATACGTGAGTCCAAGTGATTTGGATGCCACTGATAGCATATCAAACTCAGGTAATTCTCAAACAGCACCATTTAAGACGGTGCAGAGAGCACTTATTGAAGCAGCCAGATTTTCATATCAAGTAGGTAATAATAATGATATAACAGAAAAAACGACCATACTTTTAATGCCAGGTGATCATCTTATTGACAACAGACCTGGTTTTGCGATCAAAGCAAGCAGTAATATAGCAAAAACTTTATCACCAGCAGGTGTTGAACAAAACGCATCACAAATTTTAAACCTTGACTTGGAGTCAAATTTTGATTTGACACAAGAAGATAATATACTTTATAAATTTAATAGTATTCATGGTGGAGTTATCGTTCCTCGTGGAACATCTATCGTGGGACTTGACTTAAGAAAAACGAAAATAAGACCAAAATATGTTCCAAACCCAACCAATAATACACCAGAAACAGCAATATTTCGTATAACTGGTGCATGTTATTTTTGGCAGTTCTCAATTTTTGATGGAAAGGATACCGAGTTAGTATATACAAATAATTCTAATTTTACTGGTGTTAATCTAAGCAATCCAACATTCTCTCATCACAAGTTAACTTGTTTTGAATACGCAGATGGTGTTAATGTTGATTCAAGAACTGGATTAACAGATTTAAATATGTATTATCATAAGTTGTCAATAGCTTATGGTACAGGATCATTTAATCGTGACATTACTGATAAGTTTCCAGCAAGCACTGAGGGATTTGCTTCTCGAAGACCTGAATTTGAAATTGTGGGTGCATTTGCTGCAGATCCAATTAGTATTGTCAAAGCAGAATCTGGTCAAGGAGGTGCTCCAAGCAATGTAGTGACTGTAACCACTCAAACAGAACATAATTTAGATGTTGGTACTCCGATAAAAATAAGAGGTGTTATTCCACAAGCATATAACGTATCATCTAAAGTTACAAGTATAAGTAGCACAAATCCAAAAATATTTACATATTCGTTAGAATCTTTTGATGCTGAATTGGTGACACCCGCATCAAATGTTACTGGCGCTACTGTTGTTGTGGAAACTGATACAGTTGGTGGTGCTTCACCATATATTTTCAATATATCGTTGAGATCAGTCTATGGTATGAATGGCATGCATGCTGATGGAAGTAAAGCAACTGGTTTCCGATCAATGGTTGTTGCTCAGTTTACTGGTGTTTCACTACAAAAAGATGATAGATCCTTCGTTAAGTACGATTCTTCAACAAGAACTTACAATGGATTAGATATTAATGAGGTAACTGGTCAAGAATTATCATCACAATCATCAGCTACTGATCCATCAAAAGTATTTCATTTAGATTCTAATGCAATATACAGAAGTGGATGGGAGACAAGACATGTAAAAATATCAAATGATTCAATACTACAAATTGTATCAGTGTTTGCCATTGGTTATAATACACATTTTGAGGCACAGTCAGGTGCTGACGCATCAATCACAAACTCTAACTCAAACTTTGGACAATTAGCACTTGTTTCTGATGGATTTAAAAAGAATGCTTTCCAAAAAGATGATCGAGCATTTATTACACATATAATTCCTCCAAGAGCAATTACGACAGCAGAGGAAGATATTGATTGGATTTCAATTGATATGGGTAAAACTGATTCAGTTAATAATAATGCTAGATTATATCTTTTTGGTTTCAGTTCTGAAGATGTCAAACCACCATCAATTACTCAAGGATTTAGAATTGGTGCAAAGACAGGTGAAGTTCTTAATGTTGATATAAATGGCACCAATCGAACAGCAAATATATTAATGGAACCAAGCAATCAAAATATAAGTAGTGTAAAGCAATATAATGTTGATGCAGTTGGTGGTAATAACAAAGAAAACACATTTCAATTAAGTGTAAATCATTATTTTTCCACAGGTGAAAAATTAATTATCATCAGTGATGATGGAGATTTACCTGAAAACATTGAAGAGAAAACAACTTATTTTGCCATTGTTCCTGAAGGATCTAATACTGAATTTAAGTTAGCATCTTCAAAAACAAACGCAGACAATGGTGAATCAATTACTTTAAGTGGGGGAACTAACCTTAAAGTATTAAGTCGTGTCACTGATAAAGAAAGTGGTGACATAGGACATCCAGTACAATTTGATCCAGATCAAAATCAGTGGTATGTAAATACTCAATCTAATAGTTCCATATACACAGCATTAACTGGATTGACAGGAAGATCTGAACCAACATTTGTTAAGAGAATATCTGATACAAGAAGTTTAGATGAGAAAATTTATAAGTTAAGATTATCAATTCCAAAAGAAATTGCTAACTCCAAAAATCCTGAAAATGGATTTATAATTCAAGAGTCATCAAATACAGGGGTCAGAACTGACGCAGACTTTATAAAAAAAGATCAGGGAATCACACAAAATTTAACAAGGGCAGATTTTGATTTTGATCGTAATTTAAGATTTATTAGTTCATGTACTTTTAATACTGCTACAAAAATTGTAACTATTAGAGCAGAAAAACCTCATAATTTATCAAAAGAGGATGAGGTTACAATAAAAAATGTTACTGATTCTTCAAATCCAGTAGGATCTGCGAGTAGTGGATTTAATGGACAGTATACTGTAACCGATATAATAAATGATTTAGAGTTTCAGTATTCTACAGGAACTGAAAGTATACCTACATTTGCAACTAACGACTTCAATACAAAAAATAGCACCTTACCTAGATTTGAGAGAACTGATTTGAAGTCTAACGTATATCTTTTTAGAAATAATATTATATCTGAATTTATTGAGAGTACTCAGGACGGAACATACCAAGTCTTTGCTTTAAACTCAAGCAATTACATTCCAACAGAATATACAGGATTAAATTACAGTCAAAATGTCGTCGATCTATATCCACAATTAGATCGTGATAATGTAAATGAAAATCCACAATCATCAAAATCGTTTGCAGTTAGATCTCCGTTAGGACAGGTAGTTACAAATGATCCACTCAAGAGTGTTACTAGAGAGACAACTGATAAGTTAATACGTCAGATAGGAATTGGTAAATCCATTTTCCAATTTGCCGATAGTGGTACTACTGGTATAGTTTCATTCACTCAAAACCATAATTTAGCAGGAATTGTCACAGCAACTGTTTCAGGTGGATCAGGATACACTAATGGAACTTATGAGAATGTCAAAGTGTTTACAAGTGCTGGCACTCAAAATAATACAACTTGGAATGGAACTCTTGCAAAAGTAATAGTAAGTGGGAATTCTGTGACATCTTGTGAGGTAACAAACGCAGGATCTGGTATGTTAGGGCAGGTCGGACATTTTGATAAGAGTGTCATAGGAAATGGAAATAATGGTAGATTGGGAAGCAATAATGCTGGAGCAGCATTAACCACTGGTAATGTAGGTATATCATCTGATTTAGTTATTCAATCATCTGGTATCGGCACAGTTGCAGATAGTTATTTTAGAATTACAGGAGTTGTCGATACAAAGAGAGTATCAATCGTAAAATCAAATACAGATGTGAATCCAATACATGGACAATATGGTTTTATTGTTGCACCATCTTCTAAGATAACCTCTATTAGTGTTGTTTCATCTGGAATCGCAATCACGACGGATCAACCTCATGGACTTGTTGCTGGAAACAAATTTCAATTAAACAAAGGTAACAATTCATCTGCTGGATCATTTATTGTAAAAGCAAAAACAAATGCAACATCCTTTGTCATTGATAATACTATTTCATTAGATGACACATTCAATAATGGATTTGTATTGAAACATGGTTTGTCTGCAAATGATGGAGCATCTGGAAAAGGTAATGAAAACTTAGGAGTCAGAGGTGTTGAATTATTTGATATTGAACATGGCAAATTAGCATCAAGTATGGAGGGTCCCACAACAAGTGTTACCTTTGACTTTAGTGGCACAAGTGTTAATTCTGGAAATTTATTATCAAGATTCCCATTTGGATCATATATTCAAATAGATGAGGAGATTATGAGAGTATCTTCAAATACTCTTGGATCAGCATCTAATAATCAGTTAACAGTTATTCGAGGTGTGCTTGGAACACTAGTTACAACTCACGTAAACGGATCACTCATTAAAAAAGTAAAACCATTCCCGATTCAATTTAATAGACCATCGATATTACGTGCGTCAGGTCATACATTTGAATATCTTGGTTATGGTCCAGGTAACTACTCAACTGCATTGCCACAAGTACAAATTAAAACAATATCAGAGAAGGAAGAATTTTTATCTCAATCTCAGGAAAGAGCTGGTGGTGCTGTAGTTTACACTGGTATGAACAACAAGGGTGACTTTTATATTGGAAACCAGAAAAAGTCTGCACTTACTGGTGAAGAAACATCATTTGATACTCCAATACCATCAGTTGCAGGAGAAGATCCTGGTAGATTGAGTGTAGTATTTGATGAATCTACGATAAAAGATAGAATAGTTGTAGAGGGTGGTAAATCTAAAACAGTTTTGTCAGAGTTTGATGGTCCTGTAACATTTAACAATGAAGTACAGTTTAAAGATGCTGTAAAGGTAAAAACAACAACGGATTCCACAAGTTCAACAACGGGAGCACTCGTCATATCTGGTGGTGTTGGAATTGCAAAAACTGTTAATTTACCTGATGATACTGCAATAAAATTTGGTAACGGTGGAGATTTAGAAATATATCATAATTCGAGTAATAATCATTCTTATATAAGGGAATCAGGATCTGGTGAGTTAAGAATTGGAACTAATCTTTTTAAAGTAAATAATAGTGGTGACACTCAGACTAAGATCAGTGCTGATTCAACTAATGTAATACTTTTTTCTTCTGATACTGAAAGATTTAAAACCACAAACACAGGAGCTGTCGTAACTGGAATTCTTACTGCAACATCATTTAGTGGTGATGGATCAAGTTTAACAGGAATCACAACTAGTGGATTAGTTGATGCTAATGGTGTTACGAGAGTAGTTGCAACTACATCAGGTGCAATCATAACTGGAATATTGACAGTTCCACAATTAGATGTTCAAACTCCATCATCATTTACTGGTATAACAACATTTAATGGAGGTGCTTTCTTCCCTGATAATGTTTCATTAGCATTTGGTGATAGTGATGATACAACAATCACTCATACAACTTCAAATGGAACACAAATCGATCATACTGGAGATGATGACTTAAGATTTAGATTAGGTCAGAACCAAATTGTTTTTGAGAAGACAACTGGTCAAAACTTCATGGTGATGACTCATTCATCTGGAGATGTACAGATTGCACATAATGGAAGCACTAAATTAAAAACTGTAAGCACAGGTGTGAGAATAGAAGGTTTGTTAGATGTCTCTGGTGACATCATGGCATTTAATACTTCAGACATAAAGTATAAAGATAATTTAAATATAATTTCGTCACCTCTAGATAAAGTTGGTATGTTAACAGGTTACACTTATACTTGGAAAGAAAATGCACCAGAATGGTGTTTACCTGGTACATTGGATACAGGTGTTATCGCACAAGATGTTGATAAATTGGGATTACCTGGTATTACAACCACAAGGGATGATGGTAATGTCGCTGTTTATTATCCTAAAATTATCCCAGTGTTGATAGAGGCAATCAAAGAATTGACTGCTAAAGTCAAAGCTCTTGAAAACAAATAAATAACTAAAAAAAAGTAATGGCAA
>Ga0209348_1000454_pt1 | contig 21657 bp, 18 predicted proteins | sample ETNvirenome_2_30_FD_184065 | JGI IMG/M metagenome (GOLD analysis project Ga0209348, IMG submission 184065) | Marine viral communities from the Pacific Ocean - ETNP_2_30 (SPAdes) (version 2) | ecosystem: Environmental > Aquatic > Marine > Oceanic | place: Pacific Ocean | collected 2013-06-22
CCATGCCACCATCTGACGAGCTACTAGAAAAAGTACCGTCTTCGTCAATTTCATAAACACCAACATAAGCTGGATTTGATCCACCCTTCCATGTAAAATCAAAAGCAAAATCACCAGTAAAAGTCTTGTTGGTTCTGATTGCTCCTTGGTTGCCGCCTGTGGCAACTATGTCAGTGTTAAGAGTGCTAAAGTCTCCCGTGTCTCCGTTCCATTCGGATGACGCTGTAATTGCCGTGCCAACGCCACTTCCTGACTGGTAGTCTGCTCCAAGGTAATTGCTGTCGGTGAAAGGTAGGTAGAAACCATTTGTACCTGCACCTTGAGTAGGACTTAAAACAATAGCAACGGTTCTAGACCTACTATCTGTAGTGCCATCTGTCCTCGCACAAGTTACGGTAAAATTACCACCAGTTGATTTTGTTGAAGATGCACCAGACTGACACACTCCACCTGGCTCAATGTCTTCATCAATATTCTCTGTTACATCACTACCCCAAGTGATTCTCTTCCCGCCAGTGCCACCACGACCAGCGAGTATAACGCTACCATCTGGCACACCTGTAAAAGCTAAAGAAGCTGATGTATTTGCTAACTCTGTTTTGATGTCATACAAATTGTGATCGCCCGTGACAGCCCAAGCAATAACTCCGCATCGAGACTGTGGTGTGTTCCATGTAACAACAATATCTCCAGTTGTACCTGATGGAACATCAGCCCTCCAAAGTTCAGACACATATTGTGCTTCGGCAGAGTTAGTCACATCCGCTACTCTAGTAGCAGACACACCACCAACCGTCATAGAACTTACATCAAAGTTAGAAGAGGCTGGTCCTTGCCCTGTTGCAAAAACATAAACAGCACGAGTAGAGGATGCTGTTCCTAATGCTACGCCACTGTAGGTGTAAGTTGTCAACCCGCTTGAGTTTGTAGCACTTGCAGAATTAGCTATCGCTTCGGCTGTTGAGCTTACGGTAAAAAGATCGCTAGAACTAACATCTATAGGACGCCAAACACCGTTGTCATCTGTTTCACCAAAACTTGTAGGTGCTAGTTGTTGTCCATTAATATAAATATATTCAGCAAAATATCCGTCATAGTATTGAGCAGAGTTTGTTGGATGTTTACCAATAACCATAGCACTGGTGCCGCCAATATCTGGAGCAGCATTTTGACTACCAGTTTGATTTTTTGTAAAATCAGTTATCTCATCTCCATTTATATACAAACGTAAACGACTATTTACTATTCCATTATTAGAATCAAAAGCTACAACAACATGATACCAAGCGTGTGGATCACGGAACTGTGCTTCTGTTTCCCAGTACCAAATAGGACTAATACCAGTAAGATAAATATTAATTAAAGCACTTGTTGATGAGTTTTCGTTAATAGAAATATATGCTTCATCTTGAGCATAAAACATTTGTCGGCCAGTAACGCTGCCAAACTTAAACCAAAACGAAAGTGTCCATGTGCGTTGATTTCCAGCAGAAACAGGAGTACGAGTTAAATACTCTGAATCGTCGTCGTTAAACTGTGCGCTATTATTAACTTGATAACCGCCAGAAGAAAAAGATAAAATACCAAGAGGAATAGAGTGAAGCATTTAACTTACGCCACCATGATTACCTATAAGAAGCCACGTATCAGTAGCTATTTTTAAACAAGATGCTGAAGCATACTGTGCAGCTATTGCGCCTGATCCTGTGCTTACACCGTTTACAGTCACACCGCTACCGCCCGTAACAGTAGTTGTTCCAGCACCCAACATGACCACATCAATACGATCACCTACTGCAAAAGCTACACTGGAGTTAGGTGGTATGGTAAGCGTGTTAGCACTAGCGTTACTCATTGTTACTGTTTTAAACGCATCACCAATAACTAACGTATACGATGTTCCTGTTTGAGCGTTAACAGCACCAGCTATCTTAGCAGGAGTTACAGCGTTATCTTGAATATCCGCTGTTTCAATTGTATCAGCAGGAAGAACAGGAACTTGACTAAATGTAACTACACCGTTAGATGCGATAGCAATTGCATCTGTGTCACTTGTATGCCCAATATTTGTTCCGTTAATAATAATATCATCTACTGTAAGAGTAGTGAGAGTACCTACCGAAGTGATGTTACTTTGAGCAGAACCTGTAACAGTAGCTGCTGTGCCACTAACGTTACCAGTTACGTTACCAGTTAAGTCTCCTTCAAATACTGCATTAATTGTTCCTACAGAACCACTAACGACTTCACTAGAGATACTTGCATCAGGTATAAATTTAAGTTTATAGGAGTCGTTATCATCAATACCAAGAAATGCAGTTTTTGCTGCACTACCTGTATGATATTGCATTGCAATACCTACGTCTTTGTTGGTATCTGATCCTAGCACACCACCATCAGATGCTGTTTGTAAAGTAATAATAGGATCAACAACGGCCAGTGTCGTTGTGTCAAGTGTTGTAGTTGTGCCGTTAACAGTAAAATTACCCGTTACTGTAAGATTCTGTGACATAGATACATTGCCGCTAGAATCAATGGCCATAGAATCTGTATCACTAGCAGAACCAATATTACCACCATCGGGTATAACAAGACCACCTGCGCTTAGTGTAAGAACACCCGCACCAGACAATTGCATCTTAGAAGCAGGAGTATCGGTATTGGCAGCTTTTGTTTTAAAATCAATAGAAGATGTACCAGTTCCGTCACCACCACCTGAAGACAGTGTGAGATTACCGCCGTTTACGTTATTAGAACCTGTAGCACTAGAACCAGCAGCAACCGTTAGATTTTTACCTGCTGTTGTACTAGTAGTAGAAGATACACCAATCTCCCAATTAGCTTCATTGGTAAACGTTACACCACCATCATCTATCTGTACAATATCTGTACCGTCTACATCAAAAAGTATCTTACCAGCATCTCCACCAGTATCAGCGGTTGCTGTAGATATCTCTAGATAGTTAAGTGTCTGTGCGCTGGAATCAAATACAGCTTGTATCATTCCTTTCTCAGCGTCTGCACCACCTATAGATATAGATGGACTACCATCGTTTACATCTTCTAGAAGTTTGAGATCAGAACCATCAAAGGTAAGGTGATCTTCACCTGCAAGAGCGTTAGCACCAGTAACTGTAGCTATTGTATTATTCGTGCTTCCAGTAAGAGAAACGTTGTTAAGTGAGCTTAAACCATCTAACAAGTTAAGCTCTGTAGCAGTAGCCGTAACAAGAGTGCCACCTAGTTTAAGACCACCTGCTGCACCATCATGTGTACTAATATCTACTGTAATGTCAGAGTCACTACTTGCACCTAATATTGAAAGACCTTTAGTAAGAGTGCCGTCATTCTCTGCAACAAAAAAATCTATGCCGCCTTGTTCACCACCAGCCGTAACATCTACGATGGTAGATTGTATGCGTCCATATGTTGTTGCATTGTCCCCTGCATCTTCACTCAAAAAGTCTATGTTGCCAATTACATCATTTGTTGCTGGGCTGCTTCCGTCTTTTTTAAATTTAAGTGTTGCACTATTGGCATCTGCATTACTATTAAACAATGTTAGTACAGGTTTGGCAGAGGTTGAACTTTCAATGGCCATATCTGATCCTGTCAATACAAGATCATTATCCCCATCTTCATCGTATTCTATTGTCCATTCTGAGCCAGTTCCAAAGATAAGTTTTTCATCATCTGCGATCATAACATCGTCAGAATACTTAAACATATCCTCATCTTCTAACCACGTTAGAACACCGTCATTATTTTCCCCGTCAAACGTTACGGTAATGTCTGTTCCTGCAGTTCCTGCGCCTAGCGTGATAGAGTTACTACCTGCTAACTTTGATAGTCCACCACCATTACCTGCTGTTCCATCATGTGTGTGACCGCTTGTACCAAAGGCTGTTACAATCGCATCAAACTCATTATTAGAGTCAGACGCATTAATTGTATCGCCAGTTGTATACGTGCTTTGTCGTGATGAGTATCCCGCCATTACATTCTAGCCCCTGGAGTAAATTCTAGTTCAAATCCTTTTAGTGTTATAGGAGGATTACCTGATTCGTCTTCAACTCTTATAACTACTGTAAACCCACTACCCTCTACACTTTGTCGAACAATGGGTATTCCTGTTGCACCGTACACGGACGTATCATAGGTTCCTGTTCCGTATACAGCGGCTGTGCTTTGTGTTGTTAAAGTATAAGCTGCAGGTTGCGGAGAACTTGCATCTTCAAAATCATACTTTACAAATAAAGATGCGTTAACGCTTCCTTCTGTATCAAAGTTAAGATTGATACGCTGCATGTTTTTGCGTATACCCGCATCTCCCATAGTGAGGTCAGGAGAACGGTATATCGCTCTTATGTTTGTGCCATCAAAATCGTTACCTAGTTCCTGTCTAAAAACATAACCATCAAAACTACCATGCACTACAGTTTCATTGGCTCCTATAAAATCAGAGTCAGCAGAAGCTGCTTTAACACCTTTTAAATCTGCGTATTCCCACCCTATCTGTCCTTGTGGGTTTGACTTGATAACGCCTATAATACCTTGTGCGCTGGCTTCTGAACCGCCTATGGTTGGGTAAAACAAGCGGTACTGGCTTTTGGTTCTAATAACAGTAGAACATATATTATCAAAACCAATCTCATTAATACGTTGTTGTATTTGTTTTGATACAGTTCCTAGTTCTACGTCACCAATTCTAGCAGTACCAGCAATTGTACGTAGACCGTCTGGTGCTAGAAAGATTAAGTCACCACCTATTTCTTGCACACTGTTGCCATCGCTACAACCAATGTTACGAGACACTGGTGCAATTGCAAAGTCAGAACTAGAACTACCTGTTAGTTTAAATATCCTGTCTTTGCCAAAGATAATAAGTGACTCACGAAACGATTTAAGAGCAACAACTTCTGTGTCTACTTTTACACTGCCAGAGCCTGAACCTGTGTAATCAGTTTCATCAAACGGCACTGTAAATTGAACCTGTTGTTTTGCAGCAGAAGTACCAGCATAGAAGATATGGTTTTTAAATGCTGCTACTGATGTAGCGTTAGCTGGTGCGCCTGAAGCGTTTAGCGCGGTCAGTACACCACCAGTAGTGTACCTTGCTGGTGTGTTAGCACCATCTATCCATATAATAGAGTCTGTTCCGTTAAAGTTATACTTTTCAAAGCGTGGTCTATTAGGTGTGTTAGTTTGAGTACCAATAGAAGACCAAGCACTTCCCGTTCCAAACTTAACCGCTGTGCCAGCAATTGCTATAACACCGCTGTTAAATACAGCTACACCCGTAACCTTATTACTCCCATTAACTTGACCAGAGGCAAACTTAGTTGTTCCGTCTATACGTCTATAACCACCCTTAACAGATGGCTCGTAATTTTGTAGTATACTAGCAGCACCCACAGGCATTGTGTACACATCACGGTCTAGAACAAGACCTCCTGACGTTGTAACAACGTAGGGTGATATATACTCAGGTGCGGTTATTTGTGCCATTTAGTTTCTTCAATCTCTTTTGCCTAGCCATCCACATCTTAATAAGCTCTGGATCACGCTCTTGTTTTGTTGCACTGTGAGAGTATTTACCTCTCTTGTTCTGCACTTTTGCCATTATGTGTTTACCTTGATAAGTTTACCAGAGGAACGTAAGCCCCGTGCGTACATGTAATTCTTTCTGTTTAGAAGCTCGACACGCATACGCTTGATACCTTCAAAGTAATCTTTCTCTGCTGCTTCCTTACCAGCAACATTGGCTCTCATCATGTACGTGTAATACTTTGCTCTGTTAACGATGATGTCGTGAAACCTAACAGGCAATGTAGGAATATCTGTGTATGCAGATAAATCAGTGTGTGTTTGGTAGTATTGATACGACACACTTAACACACGATTAGGAATAGGAGACAAACCGTACTTTTCATCATTTGTTTTATACACATAATGTGGTAACGCAAACTGATTGGTAGATGTTTGGTCTAGGTCTGTTTCTGAAAAAGTCTCGAACCACTCATCGTGTGAGATGTAACGTAGTTTGTGTGGTTGCTCGTTCTCGACAACCTCTATTGTGTCTACCTCTGATTCACTACCGCTTGACTCAGCAAGACCAATGTACGTTGTTGTAGCTGTGGCCGTAAACCTGTTAACTTGCCACTCACCATCTCCAGCATCTGTAACACTAAGCGTTGCACTGAGATTCTGCGTTCCTCCAGATGATGTGCCTACCTTTAGCGTTACATCATTAGAGAACGTGCGTGTTCTAACCACATACTCTTTGTTAATGATAGTCTGAATAGTTTGTGTTACCTCTGCACTTGATAGCCGTAAAGCTCCAACCACAGAGGCACCTGAGTTTGTAGTCTCAACTTTTATTGGTGATCCTGATACTACGGTCCAGTTAAGTATGTTAGTGTTAAACGTTCCGTTAGTAATTAAATTTTTAGGACGCAACATAAATGTGTCCCAATCAATCTTACGGAAGTCAGAGGGCAGTGAGTATTCTTGTGTGCCAGCAATTATGTCATCAGTTCTATTTGCAATCAAATAAGGCCACTCAATCTCTGCATTGTAGATGTCGTTAATGGCTTTATTTACAACATTTTTTACTGTCGTTTGTACGCCCCTTGACGAACCAAAAGTTGTAGCGGTAAGCTCTATTTCATTTAGTTCATTGAGAACATTATTTACAATAGTAAGATAATTCATTATTCCTCACAATCATCGCAACGACAAGTTTTACAAACCTCTACTTGCTGGCTTCCAGTGTCACTACTATGATTTCTAAAAGACCGTACTGTTGACAAAGTTTTAGTAAGTCTATCGCCACAATGAGAGTCATATTTACAATTACCGCATTTGGCCATCAGCACTTCCACCTTCTTCTGGCTTGCCTGATGCGCGAGTTAGGATCATTTCTAGTTTTAGCAGAGCTACGTTTCAGTTGTCCTAACGACCTAGCGCAATAGCTTTTTCTACGTTTGGCTGCTTTGCTTCCTGCTTTAACCTTACCAGTAACAGCACCTTTTAGCTTAGACCCTGGATTAGCTCTACGGTGTGCAGCAATACCTTTTTTTGTCATACCAGCACCTTTTTTAGTAGGGCGATAGTTTGCTCCTTTACCTTTAGTAGTTTTAGGTATTGCTTTTTGAGGTTTACGTGCCATTAATCCTTACCGTATTTAGATACCTTGCCTCCGTAGGCATATTTACGTCCACGATACATCATGCCGCCACCCATCATCTTTTTGGGTTTGATCATGCCGCCGCCCATCATCTTCTTGGGTTTCTTTTTCATCTGCGCGGCTGCAGTTTTCATCGGTTCCGTTTTGTTACCGTCATTGTCAATGTCAATATAATCTGGTTTCATAGCCATTGTTAGATTCCTTTATGTTGCTGCAAACACACGCACGTTAGCGGTGCTGCCTGAAGAGTTATAACATTCGATACGATCAATAGTATCTGCAGTCCAGTTTGTTTCCCACGTATCGTTTTCTGCAAGATAGTTTGCTTCACTAAATGATCCAGCAACGTCACCTCTGTTACGGCTAAGATCATCTGCAAGACAGAACGGAATACCTGCTTGTAGTTTAACAACCCATGCGTTCTCTAGGTTACTGCCAGCAACGGTGCCACCCTCATTACACATAAGCTGTATCTCTACAACCTGATCTGACTCAACCCACAAGAAATCAAAGTCATCCAACATAGTGTCATTCCACACCTCTACTAGCGTACCGTTAGTAATAGAATAACGTTTGTCAAAGTAATGTGTTATTGTAATTGAGTCTGTAGCTGTAGTGCTGCCACCAGTGATGGTGTGCGAGTCATCATCTGGTATATCTACAGTAAAGTGTGTAGTGAGGCTTAGAGTAGCCATTATAATTTCTCCGTTTTCTAGAAACTATTTACCCCATTCTTTCTTCAGGTAATTCTGTACAAGAACAGATTTGGTAAAAATTTGCGGTGCTTCTTTATTCTGTGATAAAAATTGATTTACCTCATATAGATTTTTTAGTATAAAATATTGTTGATACGAAATGTTAGAAGACATCCAACCTAGTATGTTTGTTCTAACTCCAGACGTTACTTTTGTAACACCGTGGGGATACGTGATAGGAAAGATAGCTGCTTGCCCCATCTCCAATTTTCTAGAAATAACGCCCAACTCTGTTTCAAAGAATATCTCTCCACCTTCATAGTTGTCATCCAGATTAATAGTAAAACCATAGTCAAAGAAGATATTATTGGATTTTGGACTTGCTTTAAAATTGTCAACATGAAGATTGTAGTAGTCTCCTTCTTCGTATCTGTTATAATAATTTACTGAAACTCTGTTGGGACAATACACTGTATCAATATAGTGTGTGTCATACATCTTAGAGATAATCAGTTTGCGTACTTCATCTGGTACGCCCTGTGATTCTTTGTTTTTTTTGATATCTGATACTGGTTGTGTTTTGTTACCGTCACCAAAAGTATCGTTGTTAATTTCATTGTAGCAGAAGTCTGCTTCTTCTTTATTAAGTAGCTGTACAAACATAGTATGGCCCTTTCACAAATAATTGAACACAGCAAGAAAGGTGTGGGATTTTTACAGAACCCCACGAAACTGTTAGAACTACGTTCCAGATGAAACTGTAGCTGATTCGACAGGGTTACGAGAGATGTCGCAGATAACAGCGTGTACGCGCATACGCAACGCAGTTGTTCCACTAGAACCACCATCAAGAACCGTGACTTGAATCGCGTTAGCGGAGGTAACAGTGTTAATCGCTGCTGCTTTCAAATTAAATTGAATAAGCGCAGCAGAGTTAGAGCCTCCACCGTCAACTAGCGAATCAACATCCGTCGATACACCAACGTCAAGAGTAATTTGTCCATTACCTGAAGCTTCTAGAACTTCGAGGCAACCACCAATTACCATCGTGTCTGCAGGAAGATCGATGAGTTTTACCACATCATCTCCTGCAAGGCTGGTGTTGTCTACAGCATCGTATACTGGAGAAGTAATGACATAAGGAACAGAAGCATTAGAAGGATGTCCTACCGTGCCTCCACCCGTAACTGTCCGATCATAAGTAGCCATGATTCATACCCTCCTTACGAGCCAAGATCAACAACACCAGAGAACACACCCTTGTAGCCATCGCCGCTACCACGCAGAACTTTACGTCCGAAGACATGAAGACCACGAACAATATCAGCAAAGCTGTCAGGGTCACGAATAACTTCCGTTTTAGCAATGTGAGAAGCTGTAGCAACAGCACTCATATGTCCATACAGGAAGATGTGTTCACCAGCATTGGTCGATGAGAATGTGTGACTCGACGCTGAACCAGCACCACCGTTAACGATAGCGTTAGTCTGATACAGTTTAAAGCCGTGAATGATTCGATCCGTTACCATACCATTCATTAGCGCAGAACCTGCTTCTCCAGTAACACTGGAATCCATCAGTTTTGCATCGGCTTGACGCAGAACTTCATAGAACTCAGGGTCGGCAACTAGCCAACGGTTTTCATAAGGGACATCGTTTTCGTCCATAACCTTTGCAGCAGCACTGATTGCATTGGCAAGTTCGTTACCCGTGCAAGCAGAACCAGTACCAGAACCAGTGATAGGAGACGCATCCGTACCCGTGTCACCTGCGCTAGTAGCAGCGTTGCTGTAAATGTTGTTAAGAACGTTGAAGTCAAACGCTTTCTTCAAAGTGTACGCACCAGAAGAAGTCGCCAGTGACTCAAAGTTAAGGTGAGAATGACGCTCTTCAATGTCATCTACCTTAAAAGCAAAGTAATTGCCCTGATCCACAACAAGCTGGATTTGGTCATCTGCCAAATCTTGCGTGTTAACTGTGGAACCGCGAGTATACGAAGATACCGAAATGGTCGGCTCTTTAATGATATTCACGGTGTCACCGAAGTTCTCAATCTCTCCAGAGTAATCGGTGTTGGTAATAGCTTCCGCTACCGAAGACCTACGAAAGTATTTGAGTACCTTTTGACTGTAGATAACAGGTACGAAATTACCTGACGGTAAGTTTGCGTATCCTGCAGCACTTGCATAAGCCATTGCTTATACTCCTTTTACAAAAGGTTTCAGTTTATTATAGAGAATCTACTACTCGACCCTCTTTAGCTGCCTTGTCTATATCCTTTTCTACAGCAGCATATTCGTGAGGCTTTAACTTAGAAATTTCTTCGACAGTCCAAACTTTAGTGTCATCCTGCAGGTCTTCAATATAACGCCGTTGTTGCGTTTTTGTGATAGCCTCTGCAGCACTACGTTTTTGTGTCTTAGGTTTTCCTTGTGTAGTAGACCTCTTTTTTGACCTCGTTTTAGAGGACATACCTTTATCCGCTTTATACAAGTCAATAACTCTTGCGGCCCATTTAGCATCAGTATTGTTTTTATAGATACCATCTGCAATTGTAGAAGGCTGCTCATCAAGCCAGTTAAGAAAATCGTCACTCTCTTTCAACTCACCAAAGTCAGAGTGCATACTTAGAAGTTCTTGTTCTGCAGTTTGAACAACAGCTTCTTGCTCTTTAACTTTAAGGTCTTCAAGACGCGACTCAATATCTTTGACTCGATCACTTGCCTTTAACGCTGAGATAGTTTCTACAACATCGTAAACATCTGGATACTTTTCACGGAACTCTGTCAACTCTTCCTCTGTCTTGGGCAGCACTGGTAGTTCACTAGATTTTTCTGCCATCGAAAGTTTAGCCTCAAGAAGTTCTTGTTGCTGTTTCCATTCGTTTAGTTTGCTGTCATAATGCTTTTTTAAATCACCATAACGTTTTTTATAGTCATGTTCATTTGAAGCATTATCCTGCCTATTGACCAGACCTTGTTTTTTAGGTTTCGGAGTAGCCATATCTACAGGGTCTTCCACCTCATCATCGTCTGGTTCGTCTAAGCTTAACCTATACTGATTCTCGTATGGGGTAGGCTCAAGTTCTTCGTTGTACTCCTCTTCTAAAGCTATATCATCATTACGTACAGTCATCTTTACCTCTCTTTCGTGGGGCCGTACTGAACCAGGATAAATTAAAAAAGCTCATCCAAAAAGTTACTAGCATACGGGTAGCCTACGGTAGGTTAGCAATGGGGCCAAACAACACCTTGTTACTTGGGTAGCCATTGATTTAAAGGAACATCTGATAAAATTCAGAATTACGATGTTCCAATTCTTTTACTTCGCCATAACCATTGCGATAGTATCTCTTGTATTCCTTGTGCATTGTTTCCGTATCGTTATCTATAGCTGCAGCTACAAACTTAGGAAACTTACGTAGTCCGTTTGCACCAAGGTTAAAAACAAAATCAGTAAACATTTCTTTACAATTTTGCGGAAGGCTGTCAAAGTCACCACTGGCAAACTCAGAGATAACATGGCTAGCACCATCGCAAGCATTTAGTATATCGTGTATTAGTAACTTCTCTATTTCGTCGTCACTAACACCTTCTTGCATCCACTCTTCACTGTCTAGTAGCTTGTGTCCGTAACCAATAGTGTCGTTACCGCCTTCTGGTGATTTGTGCGGATACCATGTGCCATCTTGAAAACCAGCTTTACCGCCGTTCTCGACACACTTAATGTACTCTATGAACTGCCCACGTATTTCCATTATGCTGCCTCGTCAAGAACCCTATTTACAAAACCACCATCTTTTTTATTAATTCCAAAAAATATGTGGCTTTTTATTTTAGCTGTTCGTGTCATATTTTTTGCCCAAGACGGTTCTTCTGTTACACCTTCAGGATTGTAATAATGTGTAGCACCATTAGTGATATCTTCATCTTTACCTTGTAATATTTGTTCTGCTAATTTTTTTGCTTGATTATAAAGTTTATCGCCAGAATCTGTATTCATCATAGTTACAAAGTTTTCGTATCGTGGACCTTTATATGCTTCAGGGTCATTTAAGTCTGGAAGAATTGCTGAAAATTGTTTCTTTGCTAAAATAACATCAGGAATAGTTTTACCAAATCTTGTGCCGTATTTAGTGCGATTATTAATAACGTGCATGACGGCTCTCATACCTTCTATACCATCTCCTCTTGCTTCACCCATAGCAACGAGAGCCATCATTTGAACAGGATGCAACTTACTAAATAAAGCCATGTTTTTCTTAGCTTCTTGTATTTTTTCTGAATCAGGTGTCATTTGTTCTATTGTTGGTTCAGCAGTAGCAGGTACACTATCATTAGTCATCCCTGATTCATCTACACCCATTTCTTTCATAGGTTCTAATCGTTTTTGCAAGAACGGGTCTGATTCTGTAGAAAGTGGAGATTTTGGTTCAGGAGTGTCTAGATATACCCCGCTTTTTGCTATTTCAGGCATAGGTATACCTCCTGGTTCAGTTCCAAGAGCGTATCCCTGTGGTGCAGCAAAACCTTGCTGTACAACACGGCCCATTGGATCAACCATTGGAGGTTGTTGTGCTTGCCTACGTGTGCGCTCAAGAGCTTGCATTTGATTGTAAGCAGAAGGTGATTGTTGTGACGCATCAGCTTCTAACACTGCAGCACTAGTTTGCATTTGTCTCTTTTGCGGATCATCTACAAACCCACCTTGTTGCATCATTGGTGCTTGGGGTGCTGGAGCCGCCTGTGCTGGTGCTGGTGCAGGTTGTGCTTCAGCCATAGGCTGCTGCTCCTGCATAGATGGTTGCTTTTCTTCTTCAAGACGCTTACGCAGGTCGAGACCTTCTTGCCTGATTTTATCAAGATACTTTTTGCCACCGCCAAAAAACGGCACAAGCATTTTAGGAATGTGATATTCATAGTTACTTACTTTAATTGGTACGTCATCAGTTGGGTCTAGGTCTGTGCCTTTAAGATTAACACCGTTCTCCATTGCTAGGTCGATGGCTTCTTTAGCGTAACGGTTGAGGTCTTTTAGACCAACTAGTAATACTGTCTCGTAGGGCAGAATGTAGTCACCTGCATCAGCTTCGCGTGGTATGTCATCCTTCACAGACATTGCACCGCCCTGTTGTGGCTGCGCTGCTTGTTCGTTGATCATGCCAAGGTTAGACATGTCGGCTTCTGCACCCTGTGCTACTTGACCGCCTTCTTGGTAGTCACCAAAACCGCCGTCTCCAAAATCGTCTCCTCCAAAATCGTCTGCCCCGCCACCTCCAAAACCAGTGCCACCGCCGCTGCTGTCACCGCTGCCATCGCCGTCACCGCCGCCATCATCGGCAACTCCATCCTTTTCACCTGGAGCATCTGGAGAACCTGCTTCAGGACCGCCTGATAAGTCTGGTCCTCCTCCACCTTGATCAAGTCCAAAATAAAAACTATCTTTCTGACCATACGTTTGATTTAAAACTTCATCTACATAACTTCTATTTTCTTGTGATATTCCAAAAAATCCATCTCCTCTTACGTCTATAATATTTAATGCAGCAAATGGATCTTTATCCGCTAAATTTTGAAAATCTGCTGTTGTACCCATTGCAACAGTTTGACCACCTGCAGTTTTAAATGTACCATCTAACTGATATCCAGGTGTAAAAGATCCCGAAGAGTACTCTTCTCCTCCTACTAATTTTAGTAGAGGTTTCATCCAAGTTTTTTTACTACCGAATACAGGATGATTTTCATAATTATCTTTTTCAATTTCAAAATAAAGGTCTGGGTCTATTACTTTTCCTTCTCTATCAACTGGTTGTCCTAAAAAATTAAATTGTGAAAAACCTGCTTGAATAGCTGCTATTTCCTTATCATTAAGATCACCTTGAGCTATTAGTGCATCTATTTCTTCAGCCGTTAATGTACCTACATCTGTGTATACATTTTCTGATTTCATACCTGATATAAATGCTGCCCCACCTCCAGGTAAAGCTAATTTTAATAAATCCATAACACCTATATCAGGATTAACCATAGGATCTATAACATCACTACCAGAGGTATCACCATCATCTTGAGCCTTACGCTGTGTCTGTATTACTGATTGTGGTGCATCAACAGACTCTATAGGTGCAGCAGGAGCAATTGATTCTGCATCTTGAGCCATACCAATACGACCTCTAGAGGAACCAAACGGAGAGGAAGTAAACGTAGATAAGCCACTAGGCATTAAACCTGATTGTGCTGCAGTACGATAAAACTTTTGTGCAGAAACACCTTCAGGTACTTCAGGCAATAATTCGTTTTGACGAAGACCAATACCCTCGTTTATTTTTTCAACAATTTCAGGCCAAGAAAGTTTTTTCTTACCAGAAACAGAAGATGTAACACCTTGTGGCGTTATTGTTCCAGGTTCAATAGTTGTGCCTGTAGACTCTCCTAGTGCTTCTTCAAATTGTTCAGCGATTTCCTCTAGTGTTGCCATCTTTATGTGCCTTTATTGTAGCTTGTGTAGCATCCTTTAGGTTAATTAAGGTTTCCAGTAAAGCCAGCTTGCCCTGGAGACGGCGCAGTTCCAACTCCGATTCCACCACCACCAACTGCTGTCTCATCGTTTGGGCCACTTCCTTGAGGTAGCTTTCCAGCCCCTGCCATTCCAGATTGCTGTTGGCCAGCGGCAGCAGCTTCTGGGCTTGCTCCTTGTTGATCATTAGGCATAAGTCCTTTTAGTATTTCTGCAAAAATTGCCGCATCGTTTATATCATTTACGAGTAAGTCTGGTTCGATGTCTTGACTTATTGCAAGCTCTCGAATCAGGTTCGGTATTTTTATAAACGGTGCCAGCATCGGATTCGCAACTGTCTGGAGCAAAGCTGTTAATCGTTGGGTGCGTACCTCTTTTTGTATTACTGCACTGGTTCCTTTTGGTTTAATCTCTAGATCACCAATCATCTCTGGTGTCTTGTCGTTAAACTGCATGTTCCACTGAAAGAAAGCTTCTCCTAGTGGTTTAAGAAGAAAGTCATCAATGTTCTTGATAACAGTCTTTACGCTAAGTCCTGCGCTAGACATTAACATGCTTAGTCCAGCAGCAGTTCGTCCTGTTCCTGTAACACCCGTCTGCCCGTGTACAATAGACGGTATGCCTGTCTGCTCGTCAGCAAGTTGCCTTGCTTTGTCAAACATCTGCACGTTCTCTACTGCAGTGCTGGGAAACTTAATGCCGTTGACGGCTGTGCCTGTAACACCAGATTGCCGCCTAAATATCTTGCCTGGGTATACGTCCATTGTCTGACCAGGAACAAGCTGTGTTTCGTCTATGTCAAACACAAGATTACCTGCCAACGCTAAGTTGTCGATAGCCATACGAATGTGGCCATTCATCAGCATCTGGCTATCTTCCATGTTCTCTGCTACGCCTACACCAAACAACTGGTAGGGGTTAAGTTCATACGGGAAAGCTTGGAATGGTATACGTGCAGGAATAAACGGATTGGCTACGAACCGTAGTATCTCGTTGCCAGATATCCATATGTTTACTTGGACGGCATCGCCTTGCTGAATTTCTTTCGGAGCTTCGATACCAAGCTCTTCAGCGAACTTAGCGTCCATTGCACCCCAATATTCAAATACTTCAAAACGGCGTCCTTGATAGTTAGGATCATCGTCATTAGCATAGAGAGTGCTTTCATAATATTTTTCTTCATAGTTAGGTCCACCTTGTAAAACATTTTCTATTGCTTCTTCGTTGAAGAAGGGTCGATTGCCTAGATCACGTATCTGTTCTCTATTCATGCGGTGCCGCTGAATAACGTAATCTGCATCTCCCAAACTTGTAGCACTTGGGTCGGGATAAAAGTCCCAACAACTTACTGCTTCGACGCGAGGCACAACTTTGTTTGCGGGAGAGTATTCACCGTCCTGCCAATTGTGTACTGTTTTGTTGTAATTGAATGGACCTTTTATTATTCCTGTGCCAAGCAGCGCACACTCAAATATAGCGTGACGTAATACAGTAACAGCGTTGGTATCTAGTAGCTGGTCCTGTATGCACGTTTCCATGTTACGTGCTGTTTCTGCTGCAGGACTAATTTGTGGTTCTCCTGAACGAGAGGGACCAGAAGCTAAATTGGCACCTTCGTACTTGTCTTCAAGACCACTAAGCATTGCCGCTGTTGGTCCTTGTGGACCTTGTTGCATTTCTGTAGCTTGTGTGGCACCTGGAAGTATTTCTCTACCGTCACCTTCGTAACCAAATAGATCAGTTTGTTCTGGCTGCGCTTCTTCTAATGGAACTTGAGATAAGTGGGCAAACTTGTCGATACCCTCTGGTATAGGTGTAGATTCAACAGAGATAGGAAACTTGCTGTTAGCAAATAGTATGTCAATAATTTGACCATACGCAGCAAGAACCTTCGTCTTTGTTATCTTTACAAAAACTTGGCTACGCTCGTTGTCACGATACTGCGTAGTAGAGTCGTAAATACCACGATAGTTCTTGTAGGCTTTTAGCCACCGATCTTCGTCGTTTCTACGTCCTGTCTCTGCATCTGAAAACCGTGCCTTAACAGTACCAATGATACTGTTAAAGTCTTCACGGTTCTCACCTAGATCAATTAGCCCTTCTGTCTCTTCGTCATCTAGAAAAGATTCGTCAGCCATTGCAACTCTCTTTCTTAGCTATAGATGCCTTGCTTGTCAGCAGCCATAATCATGGAGGCTTGACCCATGTGCTTGTTACCAGCTTCCGCAGGTGCATCTTCTGTGAGCTTGCCTACGTTAATTGTAGTGTTGAACTCTAGCGGCTCACGATATAGTGATGCCTCATTTGCGTCAGACATTTCGCCTTGTTTGCTCATCTGGCCCATGATGTAGCCAGCCTTGTATGCTTGTGGATTACCGTATGCCATTTTACTTTCTCCTTTTTAATTAGGTCTGTTTGCGAAGTACCCTCTGTACCTCTGTGTCAGAGACTCACTTTCAAACTTGTCTTCAGCCTCTTGAACCGTTTCACTTCGTTGTTGTGCAAATGATGGTGACTTACCTTGTATTCGATTTATTAGTTCTTCTCTAGTAGGTCTAAACGTTTGTCTAGATTTTTCTCTGGCAGATTTAATCATAGCCTCTCTTTGACGACCTGCTAGTTCCCGCTGCATCTTATCTGTTAGTGCTTCTTCTGTTGCATCGCGATTAACAAAACGTTGTGGACTTCCAGGTGCAGCCATGCCTGTTTCTAAACTTTCCATTAGCTGCTCTGTTTCTAAATCTTCTTCTGCTACACCTGCAGTTGTTGCATCAAAGGCAAACTCAGCCGCCTCTGCACCTTTAGCTACTAACCCTGCTGCACCGCCAACAAGGAAGGGTGCTACTGTCTTCACTATCTTTTTAGTACGAGAAAGTATACCTGATCTTATATCAGCCCTTACTTTTGCATTTCGTTGGTCAATCAGTTCTCTTTTTCTTAAATTATATTTTTTTGGATTGGTATCATAAAGTTCATTAAGTTCTTCTACAATTTCAGGCGTAGCTATGTCTGGACCCAGCATTGCTGAGAAGTTAGGTTTAACTTTAGGTTGCTCTTCAGGAAGAACCTCATCCATCTGTTGCTGTGTGGGTGTAGTTGGTTTTTTTTGTTGTCGTTTTCTTTCTGCTGCTTCTTCTTGTGCTGCTATAAACTCTGGGTCGTTTGATATTTCAAGTATTTGTTTTTGCGTCTCTAGAGTTTCTAAGTCAATATCTGCCGCTGCTTTTTGCATTCTTGAAGCGTTGAGTTTGCTTTCTGCATCTAGTGCTTCTTTTTGTGCTTCTGTTAAAGGAACTGGTTTTTGTTTTTCTCTAGCTATCTGTCCAGTTTCAACAGTTTCCTCTAAAGGGTCTACTATCTGTATGCCTTCAGGAAGACCAGAAGTATCTATATTTAATCTTGTAGGAAGAAAATCTAACGTTGGAGATTCGCTATACCAAGCAATCATATTTTCTATGCCTTGCAAAGCATCTCTCGTAAGATTTTTTTGAAGACCTTTTACAGGTGAGATATAATGTCCTCTTGTTATACCTGCAAGCCCTACAACATCTACCAATCCAGCAGAACCCTCTGTGTGTCCCATAACTTGACTTATAAGAGTACCTGCCATACCGTCTGGAAGACCTGAAGCCTTAACAGCTAAAGAGGGGAATATTTTTCTCCAATCAGACGGACCTTTTATAGACCTACCAAATGTATCTTTAAATTCTTGATCTAATATGTACCTTATCTTTTTTGTTTCTAAATTGCTTGCTAAAACTTTTTTTCCGTCTACTTTTACATATCTTGGAGAAAAAGCAGTTCTAACTTCATCAAGAGTAACGGAGAAAATTTTAAAATTGTCATATTCTTTTCTTAATTTAGGATCGTTAATAAGTTCTGCTACAGTTTGCCCTTCTGAACCATACTGTTCTATAAATCTTGCATCTGCTCTTTCTTTAGCAGAACGTAAAATAGAACTTCCTAAATCGCCTATTTCAGACTTAGCTCTTGTTTTTTGACCTCTGCCATATTCTGTAATTGTAAAGATATCTCCAGCCTTTACGTCAGCGTTAGTTAGATTTATTGTTTCTCCTATTCTTTCTAATGTCATTGCGTTAAGACTTAGTATCGCTCTAATATCTTGAGTTTTAGCAACGTCTATAGGGCCAGGAACAAGTTTTCCTGTTTTATCTTTTGAGTATTTAAAATATTGTAATTCGTTTATACCGTCTACAATACGAGGTATTATATTTCCTGGCTCTGGAATTTCATCAAATGCAGCAGAGAATCTACCTTGAAAAGCAATGGTTCTTGTTTTAGGTTTTCTTGTTTCAGAATCTTTTCCTGTTTGTAATGCTGTGCTTGAACCTTTATACTCTGTACCTTTTTCAGCGTTAACGTCAAAATCTCTAACATCAAAACTTCTGGCAATGCCTTTATCACCAGTGATGCGTAATCCCTCGCCAACAGTAAAGGGATATGATAGTCCTTTAAATTCGCTTCTGTTAGAACTTTTAACATTTGTAAAAAATTTTTGAGCGTTGTCTTCAACACCCATGAAACCACCGCTATTAAAAAATGGAGCCTTTATTAAGGGGTGTTCCATTAACTCAAATACGCTATCTCTAGTAGCGAGATCAGAAAAAGGTGTATCTAGCGATTTCCCCATACCCTCAAATAGGTCAGTGGCTCTATTGACATACTTATCCCCAGCGCGATCAGCCGCTGTTAAAAATTCTCTAATGGTCGCATCACCAGAAGATAATCTTTTAGCAAGATCAACATCGCTGATTTCTACAGGTTTAAATTTTCTTGTTTTTGAAGGTTCTGGTGCTTCTCCCCGAGGTATACTAAAAGATGGGGATGGTCTTGTATCATCTGTCGGCATTGTAAATAGACCTTTCGGTCCCTTGCCAATGCTTTTTCTTACTTGATCAAGAGAAACCCTTCTATCGGGTATAAAGGAGGAAGATTTTTTATCGTCTGCCATCAGTAACCAAATACACTATCTGCGGGTTGAAACGAATCTTTCTTAATCTGATTAAATATGCTGTTCTGTGGTAAGCCTGTAGGTCGTGTCATGCACATATACCTCAAAGCATCGTAAGCGTGGTCATCTGCCTTCGTATCTACATCTTCACTGTTAGTCTTAGACAAGGGTATAGTAGGTAGAGTCCGTATGAGGTTGGTACACGTTGAGAATATCTTTAGTTTTGGTTCGTCTGTTCTCTCGTCTACTGCTAACCGTCGATGTAGTTCTATCTTTCCTGGTATTCTATTCTTATCTGCTGGAATCCAGCGTGTTCCGTTACGTATCATAGTCTCAGCTATGCTTGGCCCTGTGCCGTGCTTTGACCAACAAGCTCCATCTAACACAGAAATCTGCATGAGGGGATCATGTTCCTCTAATGCGTTGATTATTCGTGCCAGTGTCTCTCCTGTGTAGCCTTTGTCGTACAGTTCTCTGTAAATCCAGATGTTTCCATCCCAATCTACAGCACCCCAAAGTACGCAACTAGGACTGCTATAACCATAGTCGGCTGCTCGTAGTCTAGGCCAGTTATATGGAACCTCAAACGGTTCAACAACGTGTTTTGACCTGTCAAACTCTGAGAAAGCAGCCCCATCCGCAACATCCCAGTCTCCTTCTAGCAGTCTTCTGCGCTCTACTTCAGGAAGAGACAGCAACATTGCTTCGTATTCGCCGCTCTCCATCAAAAACGGGTTATCTGTTAGTCTCGCAGGTATGAACCGTCTCTGATATAGTGGTTGATCTGCATTTGTCGGGTGATTTGGCCCGTAACGTAGAATATTACCACTATCTATGTCCGTAGCCCAAAATGGGTCATTGGGGACCGCTGGGTCTACGAACATTTTCTTTAACCACCACCCACCTACACCTCCAGGGTTAGCAGAGGCTCTCATATACGTCTGTATCTCTGGGTCTGTGGTACGTAAACGAGAGCGAAGGTAGTTCCAAACGTATGGTGTAGGGTATTGACCCAGTTCATCTACACCAATCCACGTAAAACTCTGTCCTTGGTAGCGTGTAACGTCATTATCCTTGTCAACATAACTAAAAAGAGCCGTAGCACCGCTAGGAAAGGACCATGTATTTTTAGATTCTCTGAAAACTGCCCCTGGAAACGCCTTTGGATACAGTTTCCGTGATTGATCTATTAGCTCTGTTAGCTCTGCCAGTGTCCGTCTTAGTAATAACGCTCTATGGTTGCCGTTTGAGGCGTAACGTAAGAGGTCTACCAGCATTGCAAACGATTTACCGCCACCTGCAGCCCCACCGTATAGCACTTCTTTCTCTGGTGCGGCTAGAAAGTCAACTTGTGGCCCTACGTTGGGCCTAAAAACAACCTCTGTGTTCTCCTGAATTGACTCTCGTATGTCTTTGGGCAGTGATTCTATAAATTCTTTTGTTGTCGCACCGCCAGAACTAGCTATTTTCTGCCCATTTACCTGCTTAGTCTTGGTTTGTTGTAGTTTTGCTACCTTTTTTTCTAGTGCTTCTTGCTGTTTCTTAGCATCTCGTAGCTTACGCTGTGCTTCTTGCTTCTTTTTGCGTACACGGGATACGTTATAACGGCCTTTTTCTCCTGGCTTTAGCTTGGGTCTTGCCATTACTTTTTAGTTTTCTTCTTACCACGTTTTAATGTTCCCGATTCCATTGTCATAGGATTTTTCATTCCTTTAGGCGGTCTGGAGTGAGGTTTGACTTCCTTTGCTTTAGGTAGGGGAGGAGCAGGAGGAGCGGGTTTACGTCCTGGTTTGGTAAATAATCTAGCTTTCTTTGGTTTACGTCCTGGTGCAACAGCAAGTTTACTTTTTGGTTTAGCTGGAGTTTTTGGTTTAGCTGGAGTTTTTGGTTTAGCTGGAGTTTTTGGTTTAGCTGGAGTTTTTGATAATTGATTTATCGTGTCACCTTTTAAAGCGTCTCTAACTGATTTATACGCTTCATACGCCATAACTCCAGCACCTGCTAGACCAACACCAGCAGCAGCTTTTGCAAAAGGAAGTATTAAAGGTCCACCAGCAACTTTTACACCATCATCTTTATACTTAGCTTTACGCACAGGATTGGCGTATTTTTTAGATTCCTTACTCATGATTTACGCTTTTTGACGCTTTTTAATAGGCTTCTTAGCAGTCTTTGCTGCTGCTACAAAGTTTGCTTTTTTAGGCGCACCAGGAGTTCCAGGCTTACGCATCTTCTCTCCGCTTCCTGCAGCGATACGTTTACGTTTAGCGTGAATGTTGGCATAT
>Ga0209348_1000456_pt1 | contig 21615 bp, 11 predicted proteins | sample ETNvirenome_2_30_FD_184065 | JGI IMG/M metagenome (GOLD analysis project Ga0209348, IMG submission 184065) | Marine viral communities from the Pacific Ocean - ETNP_2_30 (SPAdes) (version 2) | ecosystem: Environmental > Aquatic > Marine > Oceanic | place: Pacific Ocean | collected 2013-06-22
TACACAAGTGGGAGCTCTAACGTTGGCAAAAGAAAGAAGCTGATGACGGAGATCAGCAATATCTATAAACAGCATAGAGGCACCAAGGCCAAGAGAAAGAAGAAAGGCTTCCCTCCAGCCGTGGCTGCACGACTCAAGAAACTAATGGCTCAAAGAGACAAGATATGAAAGCAAAGAAATCATACAAAAAGGGAGGTAAGTTCCCAGACCTTACTGGTGACGGGAAAGTAACTAGAGCTGACGTCCTCAAGGGTCGTGGCGTATTCAAGGCTGGCGGCAAGGTTGAGACGTACAAGAAGGGCGGAATGGCTGGACTGTCTGCGGCACAGAAAGAAGTGTACCGCAGAGGCTTGGCTGCATACATGTCTTCTGGCAACAGACCAAAGGTTTCTCAACACGCTTGGGCTATGGCTAGAGTGAAGAGCGACTTCGGGAAGAAAGAAGCAGCTAAGATCCGCGCCAAGAAAGGAAAGAAGAAATAAACGTTATATTTGCATTTAAACTAAACAAACATGTCAGATCTTATAAGACAGGGCGACGCAAACCTAGCTGCATTTGGTCAGTTAGGAAATGCAGTCACTACCACTGGGACGGAATTCACTGCAACGCCTTCTGGTAGAGTAATTATAGCTATTACCCCTCTCACTGGGGTGACATCAATTACAGCTGTAGGTGAATCATCTTCTTTTGCGAGCCTGGTTAATGTTGCTGTGCCAGTTGGGGCAACTATTTATGGAAGGTACACGTCGGTTACGTCTGCTGGCGGCCGAGCGATTGTATACTTTGGATAATAAAACAATCATAATTTAATGGAAGAAAATACACAACCCGTAGAGGCGATGGAGCAAGAGGCTCCCGTTTCTACACCAGAACCGTCGTTTACTTTTGTCTCTGAAGAGGAAGTAGCGGCATCACAACAACCTCAGGAGTCAGCCCCAGCCGTAGAAGAACAGCCTACGGTAGAGGCTGCCCCAGAGGTACAACAAGAAATTACTGAAGAGCCTGTGGCCGTACAACCAGAGGCTCAACCAGAATATCAGCCAGAACAAATCGAAGGCGCGGTGTTTGAGTTCCTTAGCGAAAGGCTTGGGAGAGACATCAACTCGTTCGATGACCTTCAGGCGCAACAGCAGGAGCAAAGAGAGCTCGACGAACGGATTTCTGTGATTGCGGATTTTGTCGAAAAGACTGGCCGCGCACCACAGGACTGGTTTATTTACCAGCAGTTGAACCCCTCCGAAATGGATGATATGACTGCTATCCAGGTGCAAATGGCATCTGACTACCCAAACCTGTCTCAAGAAGAAATCGGTCTATTGCTCTCTAGTAAGTACAAAACCGATCCAGATCTGCACTCAGAAGACGAGGTGAAGCTTTCGCAACTGCAAATGAAGATTGACGCAGAGAATGCGCGTAAGGGTATTGATGAGATGCGATTGCAGTATCAGGCCCCAGAACGCCAGGCTCAAGAGGATACTTCGTTGATTGACGAAAACTGGGTTTCTAACATGCGAGGAGAACTAGACGCTCTCGACGGGATCGACTTCGATCTCGGAAACGGGAAGACGTTTACGTTTGGCATGGACGAAGCCTATAAGAGTCAACTCGCTGAGAAAAATGCTCGCCTTGACGAGTTCTTCGATCCTTACGTGAGAGAAGATGGGAGCTGGGATTATGACGCGCTGAATATGCACAGAGCCGTAATTGACAACGTAGACAAAGTAGTTCAGTCTGTTTACAGACAGGGCTTGTCTGACGGTCAACGAGGTATCGTGGAGAAAGCAGCTAACGTAACGCCTACGTCTCCAAATCAGGGAACACCACAACCAGGCCCAGATGCCCTGACGCAACAATTAAAAGAAGCGCTGATGGGGGATTCGGGCATGAAATTTTTCTCTTAAAACTAAAAAGAATATTTAGCTATGGCTATTACAACTCCACAAACCGATGGCTCCAACAGAGGCTCCCTCGGTTCAACTCATGGGGCTCGTCCAACACTTGAGACGGATCCGCAAAAATATATCTCCCTCGGTCAACTTATCGACCCCAATAAGCCCGACAACAGAGATCTGTTGATTAGCGCTTATGGCGATCAGGGTCTTACTGGCTTCTTGACAATGACTGGCGCTGTAAACAACGCTGGTACTGCCGATGAGGTAACCTGGTGGGAAGAAGGTCGTTTGCATGCTCGTACTGAGATCAAAACAGCTGCAACAACTGCAGCGATTACTTTTAATGAGAATGCTAAGGCTGGCTTCGTAGACGCTAGAGTAAATGACGTTCTCTTGGATGCTTCTGGCAATAAGTTCATCGTTGGTGGCACGGCTGCCGCTCCAGTACTCAAGGGATTCGATAACGCATTGAAAGTTAGCCTTGCTAACTTCGATGCGGTTATTATCGGTAACATCTACCCTCAGGGATCGGATCAGCCTTCGAAGTTCTTCCACCCAGGCGTTAAGAAGTTCATCAATCCTTACATCATCACTAAGGAGACCTACGCTGTTAACGGTTCTCAAGCCACTAACATCGGATGGGTAAATGTCGGCAACGGCGATTACAGATGGTATGTAAAAGGAGAGATGGACGCTCGTAAGCGATTCATGAACCAGCGCGAACTCATGCTGTTGTTCGGTGAGTCTCACGAAAACGTTCTCGGAGGAACTTATGACGGCACTGTTGATATCGACCTTGGTGATGCAGGAGAGGTTGCTGGTTCCGAAGGTTACTTCCAGGCTGTTGATCGTAGAGGTATTACCGCTACTGTCTCTGGTGGGGCTCAAGGCACCTTCGCTTCTATGAGCGACATTGACTCTATTATCCTCGAACTCGACAAAGAAGGCGCTCCTTCTGAGTACGCTATGTACGTAAACAGAGCTACATCTTTGGATCTCGACGATATGTTGGCTAACGGTATCGCTACGCAGGTGACTGCTGGCCTGCCAGGTCAGTTCGGCGCATTTAACAATGACGCTGACATGGCTGTAAAGCTCGGCTTTAAGTCGTTTACTCGTGGTGGTTACACCTTCCACAAGCACGACTGGAAGTTGTTGAACGATTCAACCGTCGGTGGAATGATCAACATTAAGGGCGCTATGGTTCCTTTGACCAACGTTACTGATGCACGTACAGGCGCTAAGGCTCCTGCATTGCAGATGAACTACAAAGGAACAAACGGTTACAACCGCGACATGGAGCACTGGGTACGTGGTTCTATCTTGGGGCACAACAACATGAGCAAGGACGTAGCTGAGTTCTACTACCGTTCTGAGTGCAACTTGTGTGTACGCGCTGCTAACCAGCACGTTGTATTGAAGTAATTAACCTGAACTGACAGAGAAGGCCCTTCGGGGCTTTCTCTTGATGTTCATAATACTTATTATTATGGCAACAGCAAACACAACGAGAGACAACCACGTTTTCCCTTTGTTTTTGAAAGGGGCAGCAGTTACTCTCACAGAATCAGATGACGGCGCTATTCCGATCACGACAAGCTATGTAAAGTTTGATATTGGTGCGGGAAGTACGAACTCATTTACTTTGGCTGACGGAACCATCCCAGGTCAAGTTATGGTTTTGTGGGCAGAAGATGCAGACGGAACCAACAAGGCTGAGATTACTGTAGCGACGACAGTTTTCGCAGGTTATGATGTAATTACCCTTAACAACGACGATGAGCTCGTTACACTTATGTGGAATGGCGAAGCTTGGTGCCCTCTTTCTGGAGGGGGAGTCGGAACTTGGGCGTAATCTAATTAGGTAATTGAGTTGAGACCTTCGGGTCTCAGCTCTCTTACTATCTTTCTTAAACTTTAATTTAATATCATTATGAGTGAAACAACTAAGCGCCCTCCAGGGCGACCAAAGAAAGCTGCACCCGCAGCAACACAACAGCCTACTAAGAAGGCAAAGCGATCTGTAAAAAGAAAAGAAGTAGAATACGTAGCCAGAGAGTTTAAGGCTCTCCAGAGCGCGGCTACCTTTATGCTCATGCAGAGCGGCATAACCATCTACGATGAAGAGCGAGACGCTATCCGAGAGATCAGATACTGCGAGCGAGAGAACTCTATCTTCCGTGATGAGCAACAAGACAACTCCGTAAAGACTCCAGTTATCTTCCGTATGGGGAGGCTATTTGTCCCTAAGGACAAGCCCAACCTCATGAAGTTTTTGACGGTCCACCCAGAGAATAAAGCTAACGGAGGTAAGCTGTTCGAGCTTATCGATAAGGTGAAAAAAGTAGAACTCGATATAGACAGTGAGTTCCTTGTAAATGACGCTATCAACATGTTGCGAACTAAAGAGCTGGACGAGCTTCTTGCTGTCGCTTTGGCCTACGGAATGAACGTAGACCGCCCAATCGCTGAAGTAAAGCACGACTTACTGCTCAAAGCAAAGTCTAATCCGAAGACGTTCATCGAGTCATTCGACAACCCAGTCGTCTCTATGAAGTCTATGGTGAAGCAGGCTGGTGATTACCAGATTATCAATCTGGCTCACGACGGAGTTAAGTGGTTCGACACCAACAAGCTTATTGTATCGGTCCCAGCTGGACAAGATCCAACTGACGTCTTCGTGCGTTACTGCATGACCGAAGCTGCTGCTCCTGTGGTAGCTGAGATTGAACGCCAGCTGGATTAACAGCCTACATATATACCTGAGAAAGCCTCCGAAAGGGGGCTTTTTCTTTTTCGTATATTTGCTCTATGGCACAAAGAGCTGACATAGGAGTGGTTTACAACACACTGAAGGACCTCGCAAACAAGGACCAGCAGGGGTTCATCTCTGAGAGCGAGTTCAACAACTTTGCTAATATCGCTCAACTCAACATATTCAACGGCTTGTTTGACGAGCTGAAGGACGCTAAACGCCTGACTCGCGCTGGATTCAACCCAATGCGGGATAAGTCACGCATCAAGCGCGTAGAAGAAGATCTAGCCTATTTCTCTACTAGCGACACTAAGACCAAAGCTTCTGGTAAGTTTGCTAAGCCAGACGATATGGCTAGACTGATAAGCATCTCAACTTTCGGTAGCATCCTTTTGGATCAATCCACTAAGAAGCCTGTTGAGATATGCTATGACGAAGAGAAGATAGACCGCATCCTTATTAGCGATCTGAGCGCACCGAATGAAGACTTTCCAGTTGCTTTGATCTCTGACTCGATTCACGTCTTCCCCACTTCTATAAACAAGATACAGATTCGGTACTACAAGTACCCTGAAAGCACTACAGCTGGTGTTCGTAGCTCAAGCCTACCTATGTATTCTTCTACGGCTCAAAACAAAGATTTCGAACTGCCCGAACACTACACGGCTGACCTTGTTTACGAGATTGCAAAGATGGTTGGTTTGAATCTGAGGGATTCAGATATCGTTACCTACACTGGTCAGGAGATGGCGACTAGGAAACAAGCAGAGACATTCTAATGGCTAGAAATAAAGTATCACTTAATCAGATCATAAACGACTTTGTTATCACGCTCGCTGATGATGATTATGCTGGGAACGCCTCAGACAATCAACTTAGAACCCATGCGTTGCGAGGCATCAGAGAGTTTGGATTTGACATGTCCAAGACTATCAGGTCTTTGAAGCTGACGGTTGACACAGCAAACAATACTGTTGAGCTCCCCGACGATTTTGTGGATTGGAGCAAGGTCGGTGTTGTTGGCAATGACGGTATCGTATACGTGCTAGGCGAGAACAAGAACTTAAACTTCTCGCAGGCTTACTCTAACGCTAGTGGGACCAAGGTCGGAAACGCGGCATCTGCGATAGACTCAGACGGAGACGGCGTATTCGATAGAATCGATTCTAAGAGCGCCACAAATAGCGGCTCACCATCGATGTCAAACGACATTACTAATGGATTTGATTCAGCTATCTTCCGAAACTACTACTACGGAGCTCAAAACGCTATCTACGGGCACGGAGGTGGTCATCTGTATGGGGAGTTCCGAGTGAACCTAGACCAGAACAGAATTGAGCTGGGATCTAACGACGATATCAGCGAAGTGGTAATCGAGTACGTAGCTGACGAAGCTCGTTCTAAGAACCCAGATGTACACGTATACCTGGAAGAGGCTTTGCGGTCCTACATGTACTACAAGATCATTGAGCGTAAAGCTTCTGTCCCAGCCAACGAGAAGGCTCGCGCTAGACAAGAATACTACAACGAGCGCAGAAAAGCGAATGCTCGTATCAAGTCCTTCACTAAAGAGGAGGCGCTGAAGACGATTAGAAAGAACTACAGACAATCACCTAAGTTCTGATGCCTATTGATAAGATTATACCACGCTTCCTTGTCAGTGACAAGGATGAGCGTTTGTTGAAGGAGGGCGCCATGACGGACGCCCTCAACGTCACTATATCTGAAGATGGGGATGGGACGGAAGGCGTTGTAAAGAATGTCAAGGGGACCAATCACGTCAATGCTTTTAGCACTGACCACCAGATTGCTAATGGCGATGCGATTACAGTCATTGGTCAAGTTTCTGACTCACAGAGGGGGTTCATATACTATTTTGTTTCTGATAATGACGCTCACGATAACGACGCGATATACCAGCATGATACGAGCGCAAATACATACAAGGTCGTTTTTAAGAACAGCTTTTTAAATTTCGACTCTGATTACTTCGTAAAGGCTGATGTCCTCAACGGTGCTTTTCAGCAAGATGGTGTTATACAGACTATACTGTACTTTACAGATAACAACAACGCTCCCAGAAAGATTAATGTAGATAGGGCGCTTGATGGCGATTATGATGGTCTTTTACAATCTGAGCTGGAGCTTTGTCTAAATGTCGTTAGAGCACCCATTGTTGAGGCCCCCACTTTCTTTTTTACTTCGGACTCTAACGTAGAGAGAAATAATTTCAAAAAAGATTACTTTCAGTTTGCTACGCAGGTAGTGTATACGGACGGTGAAGAATCCGCTCTTTCCCCTATATCAAAGCTTGCGGTACCTAGATCCTCTTTCTTTGATTTAATCGAGGAGGATGGAGTTGGGGCTTCTGTTTTTCAGGACAATGTTTGTAATATAAACATTAATTTCAGTGACTATGACTTTGTTAATCAAGAAGTTAGCAAGGTCAACCTGTTCGGCAGGTCTGGTAACGACGGAACTTTTTTTCTAATAGATTCGTTTGACCCGTTTTCTAATCTGTCTAGAGATCTATATGGTTCTTCTGACCTTGTTTACGATTCCTCAACAAACGTATATAAGTTTTATAACAACTCGTCTGGCGCTGCAATTCCTGCACAACTGATAGACAAGTCTTATGATAACGTGCCGTTAGTTGCTCAGGGGCAATCACTTGTAGCTAATAGGCTTCTGTATTCAAACTACAAGGAGGGGTTTGACAACCACGGTGTTACCGCTACAATTACACCTGTCTATTCGTCAATACTTTCTAGCGAGAACGAATACATAAACGCGACGGATGACAGTACAGACGTTATCTCATCAAGTGGCACGAATGTAGAGATAAACTTGGTGGGTGGAGATGCCTTTGGGGTAGGCGCTGACGCAACCACAGCTGTTAGTTTTTCAACTGAGGTTACTTTAGAGTTCGACTATGATCCAGTGGGTAGTTTTAGTTCGCAGTATGATGAGGGGGATGACGGGGTTTCTGCTCTTTTCTTTAAGGTTCTGGGTCCAACAGGAGAAGCCAATGCTAGGGCTGGTTATACGGGCAGCGATTCTGCTTTAAATACAACGCTGAACGAAATCGACCTTTTGGGTGTTAACCCAAACCCTAGGCTGGTTTTAAATTTTGTCACCACCGAAGATCTTGATGTTGACGGTCTTGGGACCCTGGTGAGAAGCTTCCTTGAAGGTAAGCAACTTGTTAAGACTTACGATGTAGACGCAGATGACAACATTAAGGTTCAAGCCCTCGGCGCAAACAGCGGTTTTTCGGCTGCACAACAAGACGGAAAGTTAGTAGGAACTATCGATGTTTATTTTGACATGGGTGCTACATCGGACGTTAATCCATCCGATGCTGGAGATGGTCACTTTCTAATCCCAATGAGAATATCTAGGGTTGACCTCTCTGGTTGTAATTTTATTGATGGCGAAGGCAACACGAGAACTATAATTAGTGATGGTAATGCTTTAAGGGATATTTTTTCAAACGGAACTCAAAACTTAACCTACACTATATCTTCATTTCTGTCAAGCGAAAAGGCACAAGCGTTTACCAGATCGATTGGAAAGACGTTTAAGAGGGGAAGCACTTATGATTTTGGGGTGGTTTATTGCGATGAGTTTGGGAGAAGCTCATTTGTAAATAAGATTGGATCTACTTATATCCAAACTGAAAACGAAACCACAAATAAAGGGCCCGTTTCAGTTAAGGTAGAATTTACTGGTTCGGGCAACAATGCTCCGAGCTGGGCATACAGATATAAGATCGTTTATACAGAAAAAAACAATTACGAATCCTTTTTACAGTATACCGTCGGAGGCGCCTATGCAGTCAGAAACAATTCCCTAGATTCTTCAGGAACGCACCCTATAGACACAGACAAAAAACAGCTTTATGTCTCATTAAAGACCTTGGATTCTTACAAGTCGGACAAAAATCCAGTTAGAGACTATTCTTACACTAGGGGAGACAAGCTCAGGGTTATTTCTTACGACTCAGACACCAGCCAAACTCCTTCTGAGTCTGTGTCTTACCCAGAAGCAAACGACTCGACAACAGAAATTGTTTTTGATATCGTGGGTGTTTCTGTTCAGGACGACTCACAAGAGACGAACGTCATACACGATGATAGCTCAAGTGACTATAGCATAGAGGATAAATATCAAGGGACTTTTTTGATATTGGAGTCGCCTCAAGTTGCAAGTGGCGTTACAAACTCTGTTGGGGATGACAGCATAAAATATGTTGGTTTTGATTGGTTTTCTGTTACTGGCACTACTTACCCTGGTGATGCCGTTGCACCTACCCAAACAAATTACTGGGGCAGAAGAGTGGTCGTTGAGATATTAACACCCTCTAAGCTAGTTGCAGAAAAACCATATTATGAGTCTGGTCAATCCAAAAAAGTAGCAGTTTCGAGGTCGGCAAGCGCTAACAATCATGGCGATCCGACTGTTATGGAAGGGAACGTTTACTTCAGGCCAGTTAGATGCAAGACGCCAAAGAACGTAGCGGGCACATGGAATGTTGGTACACCAAACAATTGGGTTTACAAAACAATATATATGGAGTCAGAATCTATTTCTGATGCGATACCCTCTGAGAGCTGGGACAAAGGCAGAGCTTATGTGTTTTTCGATAGAGCCGCAGAAATTAGAAGGCTTAATGGAATCACTTATAGTGATGCTTACGCTGAAGATGTAGCGAATCTATCATTGTCCTCCTTTAATCCCTCGTTGGCCAACTTTGACAGCCTTGATGGAAGATATGGTGCTATTGAATACATTGGCAACTACAACGACGATGTTGTTGCCTTGCAAGAAAACAAGCTGTGCTTGATACCCGTGAACAAGAATATCCTTGAGTATGCAAGTGGAAGCGCAGACGTAGCGGTATCTACTAACGTCCTTGGGCAGCGCAGATACTCAGCGGGCGACTACGGATCAGGAGGTAACCCAGAGGCTGTTCTTATACAAGACAACTCTGTTTACTTTGTCGATAAATCTAGGCAAGCCGTTCTTTCGCTTACTGGAGGGCAGTTAGTTCCTATATCTGAAAAAAGTATGTCTTCGTTTTTTGAGGATTTTTTCGCTACGAATAACGACCGATATGTAAGCGGCTATGACCCCAGAGATAATACTTACTACATTACGGCCCTTGGCGGAACGACCCCAGAAACTGTAGGTTATGACGCGGCTAGAGGTGTTTGGCAGAGCAGATACAGCTTTACACCAGACATTTACAGTAACCAAGACAACATGCTGTATAGCGCTAAATACGTAGACGCAGCAACAGACTTGATCTTTCATAAGCACGATAACACGACAGCTTACAACACTTTCTACGGCGGAACTGTTTCACCGTCTACCGTACAGGTAATTTCTAAGCTGTCCCCCTCTCGTGTAAAGGTATTCAACGCTATATCTTATGAGGGCGATTCAGCCGAATGGGACACCCCGTCAGGCACCCCGATTCAAACGTCTTTGCAGATGTTTGCTGGTCAAATAACGTCTTGGTCTGAGAGGGAAGGGAGTTACTACGCTAGCATGCCTAAGGATTTCCTTAACCCAGAGCTTCTATATTTGGGCACTATTTCTTCGGCGGCGAACGATGGTCTATCCTCGACCCTGAATATGAGCGACATGGTTAGGTTTGACAGGCTGCCTATAGACCTGATAACCACCGAAACCCCCGCCCACAGCATCCCACTTTCTGTGGGGGATCAGGTCATAACCTCATTTAGTCAGTCTGACAAACAGATTACTTTGTTTGGGAATTTTACTAACCCTAACTCTTTGGAAGGAACTAAGCTTTACGCCAAGATACTTAACTCACACGCGCTTCGTGGTCACTGGGCTAAAATCACCCTAACCAACAGCTCAACTACTAAGCACGAGCTATACTGCATCAACACTCACATTACGGATTCTAAGTCGCATCACCCCTTAGGCCAATAATAACTATATTTGTAAAATGGACCCAGCAACATTAGCATTACTATTAAAAGGAGCAGGAAAGGTGATCGGAAAGGTTGGTCCTGCCGTTGGTCGTTTTTTGGGGGCTCGCGCTGGTTTAAAAGAGCTTGAGCAAGACCCAGAACAAATCGCTCAGCAGTACGCAGACCTCAAAGCAAACATGCCTCAGTACGGCGTGGGTAGCGCGTTCAACGAGTATCTAGCTATGGCTAAGCAAGATCCAGCTGCTGATATGCAGCGTCAGATCGCTGCGGAGCAAGAAGCATCCAACATCGGTGCATTGAAGGCTGGGGGTGCCAAGGCGTTGCTCGGAGGGCTTGGGGCTTCTCAAAGGCAGGCAGCTAGACAAAGAATGAGTATCGAGGCTGACTCAGCGAAAAGACAGCAGTCTGCGCTTGCAGCTTATGGGGCACAGCAGCAGAGAGTTCAGGACCTTAATACTGGGATCGCACAGAAGCTTACTACAAGTCAGTTTGCAGCCGAGCGTGGAGCGGAGCAGTATAACCGACAGCTAGAAGCACAGAGGAAGCAAGCCATGGGTCAGGCATTGGGAGCTTTGGCTGGGCAGTTCGGTAAGGGTAATTTCAGGGGTTTGTCGTTTGGTGGAAATCAAAACCCGACAGAAGATTATGCAAGTAGTGTCGATATAGGCACTGCTGATTTGATTTCGAATGAAGTTTTAGACTCTGAAGGCAATCTGATGGGTTATCAAACAGAGGACGGAAGCACAATCAACCCAGATGTGGCCGACTACTACGGAGCTTACGGCGGCTTTCAAGGAAATCAAAAAAACGGAGGTATGATTACCAAAGGTGCTTTCTCTCACGAGACCAACCCAATCGATATCATGCAGGACGGAGCTAAAGTTGGAGAGATGACTGGAGGGGAAGCCATCTTGAATCCAGAGCAGCAAAAGAAAGTGGCAAAGCAATCACCGTACTTCCGCAAGCTGATGCGTGAGTTCGCAATGAAAAATAGAAAATGATTGAGTACCCAATGCCAGGAGGTGGTACTCCTCCAGACCTTTTTAAAGGGTTTAGAGAGGAGCTAGCCAACATAGAAAAGGTACAACAGCAAGAGCAAGCCAGAGTGCTTGAGATGGCCTCTATGATCGAGCAGGCTGACCAGTCTACTATGTTTGGTGGAGACTATTCTGAAGCGCAGCAGATGGCGGAATGGATGACCGATCACTTAGACGACTTTGCTGGCAGTACTGAAGGGCTGATTGAGTTCCAGCAGATGACCCAACAGCTTAGCAACTTTATTGACGCATCTGAAGCTTACAAGAAGCAGAACTTTGGGTCTGCTGACGGAAACTCTCAGGCTGGAACCTGGCTGGGGTGGTATCAAAGAAACGCATCTGGTGTAAACCCATACGGGGATTACATCGACGAAAGAGGCGCTAGGTCATATGAGATGGCATACATGGGCCTGCAACAGTCTAGAGATCTTCAGTACGATGAAAGCGGGAGGCCAACACTGAGCAATAGAGGTAGAGCAGAAAACCCGTTTATGCCACAGCTAGGCACAAACCTCAACATTGCTGACGGATACAGTTACTACGACGCTAAATCAGAGGCGTTTAAGAACGACCATCAAAACGCAGAGGCAGCGGAGAATTGGACTAGAAGGCAGGTCGCAGCCGACCCGCTTATGCAAAGGAGGGTTGCTAATCTGTATCTAGATTCTATTAAAGCTCAAGACCCTTCTAGATCTCAGTGGACTCTTGACGAGCTCATGAAAAACCCAGATCTCGTTCAACAGGCTGTAAACGCTTACGTGTCGGACGCTGCCAGAGCGTGGGAGGACAGATTTGGAGAGGAAGTAGAAAGCAGGGCAGATCAGATATTTAGTGGTGGGGTTACTAACCAGGATGTACCAACAGTTGTACCAGGTCAAACCCAAAGAGATACGCAGGGGTCAGACATTATTTCTATCTCTGGCGGTGATGCTGGAAACGTTCTAGACATGCTTGGCAACTATGATGACGCCATGTTGACCCCCACGGATCAGCCAGATGTAGAAAATACAGGGTTTGATATGTTGCTAAACCTTTCTGACCCTATCACTTCTGATTTTACTTCAGCTTTAACTGAAAACGAGAGGGTTATAGCCATGAATGTTGACCAGTTTGGTAATATACACATTCAGGTTGAGGCTCTCGTCCCTGACGTTCCAGAGGGATTAGATGCTAGCGATGGGGATTTCGGTGAGCGAACAGAAAGAAGCACTAGAATGATATCCGCTTCAAGCGATCCAGATCTTCATGCATCATTAGTCAACTACTTGACGCCAGACCTATACGCTGAGATGCTAGGTAAATCTGAAGTTGTTGCTATTGCTGCCAGAAGGCGTAGGATTAACGAAAGATTTGAGAATGCCAAAACGCCCGATCAAAGGCAGAATCAAAACGAGCAGAATCAAAACGAGCAGGATCAAGCGGAAAGCAATTTAACCGATTTGCTTCCTGAAAATCAACCAAGCGTCCCAGGTTTTGGATACCTGTCAGACGCTAGTGGATTAGATATACCTCAAGAGGTTCTTGAGAGCCCTTACTTTGCTCAAAGGTTAGAGGATTTGGGATATAAAGCACCAGATGTAAACCCAAGCCAAGGGGCTTTAGGTGCTTTAGGAAGAGGGGTTAGAAGCGGCATAGCCAGTGTTATAGACTTCTTAGTTCCTGGAGATTATCAAACAGCCGAGGGTAGACAGAAAGATATTATAAGACAGGCCGCAGAAGAAACTATTAGGTACTTGCAGAACCCAGAGGGTATGTCTCCTGGCATGGCAGACATGCAGGCTCAGGATGAGGTTTCTAGACCATCTAATGAGCCCACTAGAGATGAGTTGAGGGCTAGGCTTACTGAAGAGCAAAAAGCTGCTTATGATTCAGGTGGTGGTGTCGCCGTCCTGACTAACAACCCTGGTAACTTGAGACCTTTTGAGGGTTATGATGGGCCCGTATACATAAACCCTAAAGACAACTCTCCTTTCCAGGTGTTTGACACCCCCCAGGAAGGCTTAGATGCTCTCGAAAAAGACCTTAAGGTTAAAAGAGAGGGAGGGGGCGCTGTTGGCAAAAAGATGGAGGCTGGTACACTTCCGTCTGGAGCTAGAACCCCAGATGAGATAACTATGTATGACATCATATCTGTTTATGCGCCTTTCATAGAAAACGATCCAGTAGCTTATTCTAAATCAATTGCTGAATTTGCTAAATCCATGGGCTACCCAGAAATCTCTCCATCTACTCCAGCCAATCAGGTTCCGCTGAAGCTGCTCATGGAGGCGATTATAAAGGTGGAGTCAGGCGAAAACTATAACTTACTGTCAAACGCTGGTTTATTACCTTTGTCTTCAAGCTTAGCCTTAAACTAATCTAGAGGACATATGGAAGAAAAGGACTTAAACTTTTTTATAAATCAGGCTTCTCAGCTCAATCAAATTGATGCTGATAATTACTTAAGGGTTAAGGGCGTTTCTGGCGATGACTACACTAAGGCTATGTCTAGTGTCAGAGACATGAATGATTCTTTCTATCAGCCAGCCCCCTATGTCGAGCAGGCTAACGCCGTCTTCAAAGAAGATCAGGGGTTTTGGGGATCTCTTTGGGACATAGCACTCCAGGGTAAGGAGGCTCAAAAAAAGTATGAGGAGATGAGCGGCATCGTCGCTCAAGGTTTTGCAGGGGCTGAAGTTGACGCCCAGGAGGTCAGGGAATTCATGGATCTTAACGCTGCGGCTCAGGGTCAGTCTATGACGCCAGAGCTAGAGAGATTCAACGAGAGATACGAGGAGAGAATTAAAGAGTATGGGGGGGAGGAAGAAGCTGCTTGGTATCAAGATTACTTCGCTGGCTTTAAAGCCCTTTTGGATACGTATCACGAAGAGGGAGAGATTAGCAGGGGTGTTATAGGCGAGATATTCGCACAGAGCCAGGGGGCTTACTTTACTCCAGAAAACTTAGCTACCGTTGCTGGAACCACTATTGCGGGCGGGGTGGCAGGCGGCGTCGGAGGTAGCTTTACTATTCCCATAGTGGGGACTATTGGCGGTGTAGTTGGTGGTTTATACACTGGCTTTAGGCTTGGAAGCTCGGTTATAGGCGGTAAGATTGAGGCGCAAGCTGCCGTAGCTGAGTTCGTCATGGATGAGCTCAATGATAGAGGGCTTGAATACAATGAGGAGAACTTGACGACTGTTCTTAACGACCAGGACGCTATGTTTAACGTGGCTAGAAGAGCCGCAACCAGAGGTGTTACGATAGCATCTGTAGAGTACATGACTCAAGGTCTTGCCTCAAGAGGTGCATCTAAGGCGTTTTCAGCAACAGCATCAAGAGTGGGCGCACTTCCAGCCGCAGGGGTCGGTGTTGGAGTTGGTTTAGCGGGCGAGGCAATAGGTGGTGGTGTCGGCGAGATTGCTGGTAGTGCAGCCGCAGGTCAAGATTACACGGCTTCAGACGTAATCATGGAAGCTGTTGGCGGCCTGGGCACAGCTCCAGTTACAATCACAAAGGGACTCTTGACTGCTCCAAGCTACAAGCAGGGAGGTGCGAGGATTTCAAGCAAGATGGCTTACAGGCTGGTAGAGGAGTCCACTCCTCAGGAGCTCATGGCTATGAAGCTTGAGGTGAAGAGAGACGACAACCTGTCGAGTCTATTTAACAAGAAAACACAGCCGCTTATACAACGAGCGGCTGCTGTTCGAGATAACCAGGATATACTGAGCAGGCTGTCGCCAGAGGATGCTCAAGAATACATTGACACGGTAGTTGATCTCAGCAATCAGCAAAAGTCAAAATCAAAGTCAGCTCAATCTAAAGTTGACGAGCTTCAATCTAAGTTAGAAGACATCGCCTCTAGGGCGAAAGAAGAGCCTGTTTCCCCCGAAACAACCGCTGAAGCGGCAGACGGTACTGACACAGAGGCTAACTCAGAGAATGTCTCTATAGAAGAGCAAGAGTCCAACTCTTCTGTAAAGAAAGGTGAGTCTACATCTGAAGCTGATCGATTGTCTGAGTACGACGAGACAGAGGACGCCAATGACGGCTTCATCCCTCTTGACCGCATGCCAGGCACTATGATTGGACAGCTTTTAGGCCAGTCTCGTGACAGGTTAAAGACTGTCAATAGAAGGATCAGTCAGCTCGCAACTAAATACCAGAATGCCGTAGGTGCTGACGGGTCTGTTGGTGGCCCATCCGCCATGAGTGTGGACGAAAGGGCTGAGCTCAAGCGATTGAAGAAAGAGCAAGGCGAACTTGAAAAGAAGGCATCCAAGCTTAGAGCCGCAGAGAGAAAATCCAACAAGAAGCCGCGACCCGTTTTTGTTCTTGATGTGGAGGAACAAGACGACTCTATTGAGCTCGACCCTAAAAATCTTACTGACGAATCCATGAGCCAAGTGCCTATGGAGTTCAGAAACTTATTGAACAACGTTCTCAACAAGGCGTTTGCCAATTTTAAAGATCAGCTACCGAACGCCAGAATTTATATTCACAATTCGTTGGGCTCGCTGAACAAGGCTGTTCGGGGTGTCAATGGGGGTAGGGCCATGAAGATTGCTACTGCTACATTTGGCTGGTACCACAACGGTCAAATCCACATGCTCGATGTAACCAACCCAGAAGTCAGGGAACAGCTTAGAACTGAACAAGGCTTTACTGGGGATATCGATAGCGTAATAGACCTCGTTACGGAGGAGGTGGCCTACCACTATGGCATGGAGTCAATCCTTTCCAACGACCAGGTAAGGGGGCGGTTCATTTCCGAGCTTATCAAGTTCGTTGATATGAGCCTGGACCTGAAGAGGGTTTTGAGCCAGAGGGTCATCGATTACTTCCCTGATTTTAATGGTCTTTCGGGTGAGCAAGCTATTATGGAGGCATTTAAAGGCGATACAGCTTTGCTTGCTAGGATTGCTTCACGCACCCTCACTGGAAAAGACATAAAAACAATAGTCAATAAAGTCCCAGCAAATACAGCAAAAGAGAAGAGAGACAAGGCTACGTTTGAGGAGGAGCTGCTTGCTGGGTTTGTGAGAAGCTATCTGAATAGCCCTAACTCTTACAGAAGTATTTGGCAAAGGATTGCCGACCTTATCAACAGGTTTGCTGGAAGAAACATCATTAACACTGAGATAGACCTCAGAAAGTTTGCTAGAGTAATGTCTAGGGCCTTGGATGGGGACGTAGTAGACTACTCTCCTGACGGAACAAGATCGCCATCGGCTAAGATGTCTAGGCGATCCAAGGGGGACTTTAACTACTTGGTAAATACTACCCTGTACTACGACTTTGACAGACAGTATGGAGTAGAGTACGCAGAATGGGCTGATAAGCCGCCAGCTATTCCTCAGAAAATCACCGTAAAAGACTACTTCCATTACAGGAACTGGTACAACAAAATGACCGCAAACCAGGAGTACCCTGGAATCATTACGAACGTTTATTTCATCAAGGACGGTAAGCGCTACGACGTTAAGCCGCCTAAGCCTAAGACTGACGGACAAGGCAACAAGGTGAAGATGGATCGCATTAAGACCTTTGGTGAAATAAAGTCCGCTAAGGCTCAGAGTGAGAGAGACACAGAGAAGGAGGTTATGCGACAAATATCTGAGCTCAACAAAGAGACCGCACAGCTTTGGAAAGACTCAGGTATGGACATGTACACGTCTCTACCAAACTTCATTCCGCCTAGCGACTCTGATGGCCCTAGGGTAACTATGGGCCCAGACAAGAGTCTAGAGGAGCAGCTCGAAGACGCAGTAATCAAAAAGGCTAATCTTCAGGCACTTATAGACTCTGGTATTTCCCCTGAAACCCTAAACGAAATGAAGGGGCCTAGTGGTGTTATCGACCCATTTGAGAACCCTGAAATCTATTCAATGAGTGGGTATCAGAGGTATGTTGGTGAGGTAGACCCGACTCAAGATAATTCTAACGGCACTACTCATGACGCTGTTGATGGGGGGTTTGGCGTAAAGTTTTCCAAGGCTGGTAATTCCTTAAGAGATCAACTAAACCTAAGGGAGGGGCAACTCAGAATTATAATGGATGCTTACGCATTTGTTCTTCTTCAATATGACGCAGGGGGGTCTCAGAATGTTACAATGCCTGATGGGGAGACGGTGATATCTACCGTAGGAGGTATAGCAGAAAGAATGGCAGACGATCTACCTGTTTCTGTGTCTCATTCCTCCACCAGTGAAAGAAGCATCTCCGAGAAGAAGTTCTACAGGATGTTGTTGCTTGCAAATGACGGCCCAGGAAGGTTGAAGATCGACAAGCAAAAATACAAGGACGTTAAACACCTTGAGTTGAGCAAAAGGCTTTTGGAAATCGACCAAGATATAGAGACAGCACAAAACAATCTAGAGAAAGCAAAAGAAAAGCTAAAGGGGAACCTCACCCCCAAGAAAATAACGGAGGTGAAAAACACTATAGAGAAGCTAAAAGGGCAAATAGCCTCCCTTAGAAAGAGAAAGCCGAAACTTAAAGCTCAGGCTAAGTACCTGAGAGATCAAATGAAGTCTGGGGGTCCAATTAATGTGCTTGCCGCTATATCTATCAATGCGCCAAAAAGTCTTTTAGCTCGCCCAGATATCTTCAAGGGCTTGTTCAAATATGTAATTAAGCAGTACAGAAATAATCCTCAGCTTGATGAGCAGGATTTAGTGGAGTTCCTTGAGGACATGGCGGCTGCGCTTTTAAAAGAGCCTGGGTTAAAAACCACCACAGTTAGGGGCAGGGTAAAAGAAAGAGCTATAGACCTATTCCTAAAGGGCAGGTTTGTTGAGGAGCTCGTAACTGAAGATGAGTCAGGTCAGGTCGCAGATGCATTTCACGACCCCGATTCTGATTACTATAAGACTAAGACAGTAACCAAAGACGGCAAGTCAAAAGAGGTTAGGGCTTTCCCAGACATAAAAGCAAACGAGGGGGGCTGGTTGACGCTTGACTTGCTAGAAGAAATTATAGATCATTTTGGAGATCCAGAAGGTGGTTTTGCTGGAAGGGATTTGATTTCCCAATACTCAAGAGTCTTCAATTCAAAGAAAGATTCTAAGCTCCCAAAGGGATACCTTATAAAGAATGAAAAAGGGGAGCACATATTTGGATTCTGGAAGGATATAGCCAGGGAGTTTACTGATGACGTATTCATAGAGAAGGGGCTTGTACAGCCTGGGAAGGATCAAACCCACACGCAAAAAATTTACGGGGTGATGTTGATAGACCTGAAGAAGATGTTTAAGACTTCGGGTGCCCCTATTTATATAGACATACCAGGATCTTCTTTTGATAAGGGACTTGCTGGAAGGACTGAAGTGGGCTACTTGGAGGATCCTGTTGAAGTCGAGAGAACCGATGTAGGCATATCTGGAAGGGGCATACCTTCTGGTGAGGACGTGAACGCTAAATTCTCGATTGCGGGTGGTAAGCTGTCAGAAAACCTTATAAACCAGTCGGGGGTTAATGGAGTTTCTGTAAATCAGATTATCCAAGTGATGGGCAAAGCGTCTAAGGCTGAGAGGGCAATCTTTATGGGCCTTCTTGAGAAGTACCCAGGGGCTAAGTTTATCCCTAAGGAGGATCTTGATCAGTACTTCGAAATGAAAATGCTTAGGCCCCTCGAAGAGCAAAGGTCGCATGCTGACTACGGACTCGATAGGCTTTACGGCAGGAAGCATAGTAGGCTTGTTGCTACTACGGTGCCATTCGTAGGAAATGACAATATATACGGAACGCCAGGGATATTTGAAGACCACTTCCCGTTCCCTGTCCACGCGCACGTAAGAATATTTACGGACCCCAATCAGCCAGGCGTACTGTATGTGTCTGAACTTCAGTCAGATACGTATCAAAAAGGACTGGAACAAGCGTATGACGGCAGCATGACTGAGGAGGTAATCATTGAAGATTATGGGTCTGACGAGGTTGATGTATCTGTTCAGAATCTTCCTTTCCTTAAATACATTTTAGAGAATTACGATCAGTACAGAACCCTTATCATTGTTGCGGCTGGAGGTAGAGATAACGCAATCCAAGCAGATTGGTGGGATAACGTACTTAGGCAGGTCGAGATAGTCCCAGAGGGTAGACTTGGTGACGCTCCTAACATGGGGAGCCTGTTGAGCAACGCATTAGCTAACGACCCGAACTTCAACGTAAGGGCATTTAGAATCTTGCTTAGACAGTACGCTCTGTCTAACCTCAAGGCTCCGATTGACTCTACTCAGAAGCAAATTGACCAGATCATAAACGATCACTTCAATAAGTACCCATATGTACAGCCAGGGGAGAAAAATGATCTTGGAAACTTTTCTAAGGACTTGGTTATCAGTATTGACTACATGGCTGATACTGTTTCCGATATCGCTTTGGGTGAAGAGCTTATAGACATGACTCCAGAGGAGCGGATGAAAGTTTATGATGGCGCTGTAGAAGCCATAGAAAAGCACAGAAACAGAGAGAAAGAAGAGAAGAAAGAAGGTATATCGTCCGCCAAGAAGTCTTGGGAGAAACAGACTATTAGGTATGCAATTAAGCGAGCTCAGGAGAACGGAGACAAGGTGGTCCGATTCCCGACAGAGAAAACCGCTGCTGACATACAGTGGTGGGACGCCAATGACGTAGAGCTCAGCGAATATATGAGCGAGGAGTTCGGCGTTGATGGTATGTTCGATGGCCCGATGGGTGGAGAAATACTTGCGGAAGAGGTGGCTAAACAAGCCCCCCTCAGAAAGAGATACAGAGATATTCCTAGAACATTGAGATCGATTGGTCTTGAATCTAGACTCGTAAGAGACGAGATGGGTAACACTTGGCACGAGGTGGACACGCCTCCTGCTGATATGCGTATGGCTATGTTCTCCAAGTCCAGCAACAAGAACAACCTTGGGGATATCGGCGGTGCTACATGGCAGCAGCGAGAGCAGTCCGCTACGGAGGACTTTACTGACCTCTGGTTGACTAGGCTTCAAGACAAGTACAGAAGGGTGTTTAAGCTTCAGGAAGACGTAGCTGCAACGCAAGATGGACAGGTCAGAAAGGAGCAAGACTTCCGCATGGCTGAAGAGCTTATGTACGGTAAGGCTGCGAACGATCTTGAGGGGCTCGATAGGGCAACCCAGAGAATCACAGACAGCCTTAAAAAGAATGGGCTCACTGTAGATGACCTCGATCAGTACATGTACGCGCTTCACGCTCAAGAGCGAAATGCTGTTATCCGTGAACGTACAGAAGGCAAGAATCAGATGGGTAGTGGTATCAGCGACCTAGATGCTCAAAACATGCTCAATGCTATTCCTGAGGCTAGAAAGCGACAGCTAGAGGAGTCTGCTGCGATTGTTAGGGGTGTCCTGCAAGACACAAGAGAATCTATGGTTGAGCTTGGGCTTGAGACACAAGAGACCATTGACGCTTTCGAGCAGATGTTCGAAAACTATGTTCCACTTCAAGGCAAGTCTGTGGATGAGGCTGACATGTCCTACTCTCCGTATCCTAACGGGGGAACTGGATTTAGCGTATCTGGCTCAACAACAAAGAAAGCAAAGGGTAGATTTACGGAGTCTTCGAATATCGTAGCTCAGGCTATATCTCAGAACGCTGCTGTAAAGATTAAGGGTCGAACCAACGAGGCAATCAACAGCCTTTATCGACTGGCTGAAGCCAACCCTAACCCTGACGTGTGGCAGGTCCTCGATAAGGAGGCTGACGGATACAAGAGCGACGACCCAAATATTGTCTCTGTTAGAGTGAATGGAGTGCAGAAAGCCATTCGTTTTAAGGACGCTAGCTACGCTCAAGCACTTCGCTCTATGAACTTGCCTCAGCGAAACTATTTCGTTAAGCTTATGGGGTCTGTAAACTCGTGGCTGAGGGCTGCATTCACGTCTAGAAACCCTGAGTTTATCCTGAGTAACTTCTCTCGTGATATTCAGTCAGCTATCTTCAACGCCTCTGCTGAATCTGAAATAGAGGGT
>Ga0209348_1000457_pt1 | contig 21592 bp, 19 predicted proteins | sample ETNvirenome_2_30_FD_184065 | JGI IMG/M metagenome (GOLD analysis project Ga0209348, IMG submission 184065) | Marine viral communities from the Pacific Ocean - ETNP_2_30 (SPAdes) (version 2) | ecosystem: Environmental > Aquatic > Marine > Oceanic | place: Pacific Ocean | collected 2013-06-22
CATCTTGTTTTATATGAAGAAGTAGAACAACCTAAACCAACACATTGTCAAGGACATTTAAGATTTAGAAAATCTTGTCCTCGTTGTCAGGAGCTAGTAGCATAATGGCTGGATTAAGTGCATCAGGGTTAAAGACACAAATAAGAAGTTATACTGAAACAGACTCTAATGTTTTATCTGACTCTGTTTTAGAAAATATTATTTTAAATGCACAATATAGAATTTTTAGAGATGTGCCTATTGATGCAGATAGAAAACAACAACTGGGTAATTTTGTTGCTGGACAAGAATCTATCAACGCACCAGCAGGATGTGTATTTGTTAGAGGTATACAAGTATATGATACAAATGGATCAGCGATTACAGGAGCTAATAGATGGCTAGAGAAAAAAGATATGACTTATCTTCAAGAATATCAGGATGTGACAGGAACCTCCGCAGCTCAAGGTCAACCTAAATACTATGCTATGTTTGGTGGTGCTACTGGAGAATCTGATACTACATCTGGTAGAATATTTTTAGCTCCTACACCAAATACTACATATAGATTTAGAATCCATTTTAACAAAGCACCAGCGTTATTAGAAAATGATGATACTAATTATATTAGTATGAATTTTCCAAATGGGCTATTATATTGTTGTTTATCAGAGGCATATGGATTTTTAAAAGGTCCAATAGATATGTTGACACTTTACGAAAATAAATATAAACAAGAAGTACAGAAGTTTGCTAATGAGCAAGTTGGTAGAAGACGAAGAGATGACTACACAGATGGCGCTGTTCGTATTCCGGTAACTTCAGCAAACCCGTAGGAGAAAATTATGGCAATATCATCAGCAATATGTTCAAGTTTTAAACAAGAACTTTTACAAGGTAAACACAGTTTTGAATCTTCAGGTGGACACACTTTTAAGATTGCTCTTTTTACAAGTTCAGCTTCTTTGGGTGCAGCAACTACTGATTATTCAACATCAAATGAAATAACAAACACATCTGGATCTGCATATAGTGCAGGTGGTGCAACTTTAACAAACTCTGGTGTATCACTATCTTCAACAACTGCATTTACAGATTTTTCTGATGTAACTTACACATCAGCTTCTTTTACTGCAAATGGAGCTTTAATTTATAACACAACAACAGATGGTGGTTCAGGAACAACTGACGCTGTTTGTGTTATTGCATTTGGTGGTGACAAGACAGCAAGTAATGGAACTTTTAAAATTGAATTTCCAACAGCAGATTCTTCTTCAGCAATAATTAGATTAGCGTAGGAGGCCGACCATGTCGGTATCTTCAGGATGGGGCCGATTAACCTGGGATCAGGCTAATTGGAACGAAGCCGTAACTTTAAAAACAGGTTGGGGTGCACAAGCTTGGAACGATGGTGAATGGGGAGAACTTAAAGATGCTATCGCATTTCCAACAGGTTTATCTATTACATCTAATGTTGGTTCAGTAGATGTACCTGATCAAATAATTACACCTACAAGTTTTGAAATAACATCATCACAAGGTGAAGCTTTCACTCCTGTTATGGTGGAAGGAATATCAGCAACGTTTTCGATTGGTTCAGTATCTGTGGTGGATATGCAAGTTGGACTAACAGGTCAACAAGCAACTTTTGCTACTTCTAATGTAGAAGTTAATGACATGACTATTGGTCTAACAGGTCAGTCATTTACTGCAAGTCAAGGAACAGCAAAAGCGCCAAACGAAACAGCAATTCTTTCTGGTGTGGCAATCACATCAGCACAAGGAACAGCACAAGGTATTTCTTCACAAGAGGCACAATTAACAGGTGTTCAATTTTCAGCTAGTCTGGGAACTGTAACGATACCAAATGATGTGGTTCAACCATCAGGATTAGAAGCCACTTTTGCTCAAGGGACTATTGTAGGATTAGGTAGTGCTATTGCTCAACCAACAGGTCAGTCTGCTACTGCTTCTGTTGGCTCTTTAACAATAGAAGAAGGTCTAGGATTAACTGGTCAATCTTTCAGTGCTAGTGTTGGATCTATTTCAATAACAGATATTACAGTAGGATTGACAGGACAGTCTGCATCGTTTAGTATTGGGGCTGTAGATATATTTGCTTACGGTGATGTTGACACTGGTTCAAATACATCATATAGTAATGTTTCAACGGGTTCGAATGACTCTTATTCGGATGTTGCAACTGGATCAAATACAAGTTATAGTGACGCTGCATAGGAGATAAAATATGGCATCAACATACACACCACTAGGTGTAGAACTTCAAGCAACTGGTGAAAACGCAGGAACTTGGGGTACAAAAACAAATACAAATTTACAGCTTATAGAACAAATAGTTGGTGGTTTTACGCAACAGTCAATAGCTGGAGGCGCACAAACAACTGCATTGTCTGTTTCTGATGGATCAACTGGTGCTACTCTTGCACATAGAATGATAGAATTTACTGGTACAATTACAGGAAATCAAATTGTAACTATACCTTTGGATGTTCAAACTTTTTATATTTTAAGAAACTCAACTTCTGGTGCTTACACAGTTCAATTTAAATATACCTCTGGTTCAGGAGGCACGGTCACTTTTTCAACAACAGATAAAGGCGATAAAATAGTAGTCGCTATGGCTGATGATGGGACTAACCCTAACATAAAAGAAATAGCTTTAGGACTTACAGAAATTTCTGAAGACACATCTCCACAATTAGGTGGTAATCTAGACACTAATTCTCACAATATTTTAATTGATGATGCACATTTTATTGCTGATGAAAACAGTAATGAACAAATTATTTTTCAAACCACATCATCTGCAGTAAATCAAATAGATGTAACTAACGCTGCAACAGGTAATAGTCCATCTATTGAAGCAACAGGTGATGATTCTAATATAGATTTAACGGTTGGTCCAAAAGGCACTGGTAAAATTATAGCTAAATCTGGAGGCACAAATCCAGGTTCAATTCAGCTTAATTGTGAAAATAACAGCCACGGGATTCAGCTTATGTCACCTGCACACAGCGCAGGTCAAAGTTATGTTGTAAAATTTCCAACAGGAAATATAACAGCAGGGACATTTTTAAAGGTAGATAGTATATCAGGATCAGGGACCACAGCTACAGGTCAATTATCCTTTGATTCTTCACCAGCAACAACAGGAAAAGCTATTGCAATGGCAATCGTTTTCGGTTAAAAGGAGTAAATTATGGCTAACCCAAATATAGTATCAGTAACAGGCATTAAAGGTGAATCGGTAGGATACAACCTAACAGCAACTACAACCACAACTTTATTAACAGTAGCTTCGGATAAAATTGTAAAAGTAAATAGAATTACAGTTGCAAACGTCGATGGAACTAATGCAGCTGATGTTACAATTTCAGTCACAAAAGCAAATTTCACTCCAGATGGTATTTCTAATTTTGATACTTCTGGAACTTTTCACTTAGCAAAAACGGTATCGGTTCCAGCTGACGCAACGTTAGTTTTACTTGATACTCCAATTTATTTAATGGAAGGTGATGTACTTAAAGGTGGAGCAGGTGCAGCATCTGATCTAGATTTATTCGTATCATATGAATCGATAGACGACGCGTAGGAGGTACTATAGGCTATGGCAAATGGCGGAATAATAGGACCAACAAACGTAACGTCTCGTGGTAAGAATACAGTTACATCTAAAACATCTACAGGAACTATCACAACACAACCAGGGACTAGATTTATTAACACATTAGTAGTTGCTGGTGGAGGCGGCGGTGGATCTACTAGAGCTGGTGGTGGCGGTGGAGGTGGTTTTAGATCTTTTTCAAACATAAGTGTTTGTGGAAACTCACCTTATCCTAGCACTGTAGGTGCAGGAGGTGCAGCAGGTACGGCCCCTTGTAGAACTGGATCAGCTGGCGGTTTATCAAAAATAATAATAAATTGCACAACATATCAATCTGATGGTGGTGGCGGTGGTGGTAACGAAGGTGGTTCAGGAACTAATGGTGGTTCTGGTGGTGGAGCAACTAGTGGTGGAAGTGCTGGATCAGGTAACACACCTCCTACAAATCCTCCTCAAGGAAATAATGGTGGTGGTGCTGAAGGTCCTTCAGCAGCAAATGTTTATGGAGCTGGTGGTGGCGGTGGAGCTGGTGCTGTAGGTGGATGTGGTAATCAACCTTCTAATGCTGGTGCTGGTGGTGCTGGTTCGACAAGTAATATTACAGGTTCTTGTGTAACTTACGCTGGAGGTGGTGGAGGTGGAACATATTTAGGAAGAGGAAGTGCTGGAGCTGGAGGATCAGGTGGCGGTGGAGCTGGTTCTACAGGAGCTTGTGCAACCGATGGAACTGCAAACACTGGTGGTGGAGGTGGAGGAGCAGGTAATCCTGGAAGTAATAATGGTGGTGGAGCAGGTGGTTCAGGAATAGTAGTAGTAAAAGAATTAGATAAAGCATCAGGAGTTTTCTCATTAGCAGATCAATTTGATGCAACAGAAGATGGTACATGGCCTAAAAGAGAAGTATCAATAGATTACTTGGTCGTTGCTGGTGGTGGTGGAGGAAATCCTTATGGTGGTGGAGGTGGTGCAGGAGGTTATCGTGCATCAGGATATGGCCCAAGTCCATTGCAAGGATCAGCACAAGAATTAAGTTTAGGAAGTTATACAGTTACAGTTGGAAGTGGTGGAAGTGCTGGTGGAGCAGGAAACACTTCAGTGTTAGGTTGTATAACTTCAGCAGGTGGTGGTGGAGGTGGTTTTGCTTGTAGTTCAGGGACAGGAGGTTCTGGTGGAGGAGAAGGTATGGCAAGTTCTCCTACTAATTCAGGATCAGCAGGAAATACCCCACCAGTAGATCCTCCTCAAGGAAATGCTGGAGGTTCTGCTAACATAGGTCCAAGTCTCGCTAGTAGAGGTGGTGGAGGTGGTGGAGGAGCTACTGCAGTAGGAGCAAATGGTAGTTCAGGCACAGGTGGAAATGGTGGTGCAGGAGCACCAAACGATATTTTAGGTTCAGCTACTACATACGCAGGTGGTGGAGGTGGAGCTACAGATAGTAGAGCCCCTTCAGCTGGAACAGCTGGAACTGGTGGAGCTGGAGGTGGCGGTGACGGAGTAAATGGAATTAGTCCTAGTAGTAAAGTTGGTGGAGCTGGAACAGCTAATACTGGTGGAGGTGGTGGAGCTGGAACTATTGCATCACCAGATGGATCATCATATGGACCTGGTGGAGCAGGTGGTTCAGGTATCGTAGTTGCGAGAACGCCAGGAACTTCAGGAGCTGTTTTTTCAGCTAGTCCAGGATGTGTAAGTTTAGTAACAGGGGGAACTGATGGTTCACAAATTGCAAAATTTACAGGTTCAGGAACTTTAACTATACAAGATTCAAGTGCTGCTACTAGTGTAGAATATTTAATTGTAGCTGGTGGTGGAGGTGGTGGCTTTCAAAGAGGTGGTGGAGGTGGAGCAGGAGGATTGCTTACATCTTATTGCACACCATCTGTATGTTCTGTAAGTTTATTACCAGGAACTCATCCAGTAACTGTTGGAGCAGGTGGAACAGGTGGTTCTCATCCTTCAACAGCACCTACAAATGGTAGTGATAGTGTATTTTTTGGATTAACAGCAGTTGGAGGTGGAGCTTCTGCCAACTCTGCTTTTTCTCCTGTATTTAACGCTCAACCAGGAGGTTCTGGAGGTGGTGGTAAAGGAGCCAGTGGTAGTCCTTCAGATGCTGGAGGAAGTGGTACATCTGGTCAAGGTAATGATGGTGGAGATGGTTCACCTGGAGCACCTTACGGAGCTGGTGGTGGAGGTGGAGCAGGAGCTGTTGGAGGAGATGGTTCTAGCGGTGTTGCAGGAAATGGTGGAGCAGGTTTAGCAAATTCTATTACAGGATCACCTGTTGTAAGAGCTGGTGGTGGTGGAGGTGGAACTTTTGAACATTCAACTCACTCTGCTGGATCTGGTGGTACAGGTGGTGGTGGAGACGCTGGAGATTCTTCATGTGCTGCATCTGCTGGAACTGCAAACACTGGAGGAGGCGGTGGTGGAGGCGCATTTACTAATACTACTTGCGGTGCTGCTACAGATCAAGGAGCAGCGGGAGGATCTGGAGTTGTTATAGTTCGTGTACCGGGATGTACAAGTATATCAGTAGCACCAGGAACTAATAGTATTGCAACATTACCAGCCCCAGCTGGAGGATGTAAAGTAGCCTCATTTACAGTAACTGGAACGTTGACAATTAGTTAAGATTAAAATATAAAATATAAATTTAAGGAGTAATAATATGGCACATTTTGCAGAATTAAAAGCAATGAAAGATCCAACAGGATTTACAGAAGATTCACATCAAATAGTACAAAGAGTTGTAGTTGTAGGAAATGATGTAGTCCCTTCAGATATGCATGTTGATGGAGAAACATGGTGTATTAATTTTTTCAAAGGTGGTATTTGGAAACAAACTTCTTACAATCATAATTTTAGAAAACAATATGCAGGTATCGGAATGGTATATGATCCTGTAAAAGATAAATTTTTAAATGAACAACCTTTTGCTTCATGGTCATTAGATGATAATGATGATTGGCAAGCACCAATAACTTATCCATCGATTATAGATGATGGTCAAGCAACACCAGAATGGTTTTATCTAATTAAATGGGATGAGGATAAATATAACTCTGACAACACTAAAGGTTGGGAAGCAACTAAATCAAACGACGAATCGGAAACACCTACCAAATACAATTGGAATGGCACAGCTTGGGTGTCCGAATAGGAGACTCAAATGCCAAGAAATAAATCTGGCTCAGCAAACGGTGGAGTAATTGGAAAAACGAATAAAACTTCGTTTGGAAAAGGCACTGTTACATCTAAAACATCCACAGGAGCAATAACAACACAACCAGGAACAAGAGTTGTTCAAGCCTCTATAGTTGCAGGTGGTGGAGGTGGCGCAGCTGGATGTGGTGGTGGCGGTGGCGGCGGTGCCGGTGGTTTTATTTGTAAAGAAATTAATGTTTCTGGAAATACATCCTATACAGCAACAATTGGTGCTGGTGGGGCTTCAGGAACAGGACCCGAAGGATCAGCACCAGGTTGTGCTGAAGGAACTACAGGATCTAATTCTGTATTTGCATGCAATACATCATCTGGTGGTGGAGGTGGTGGATCAGGTGAAGACAACTCTACTAACGTAGGACAAGCAGGTGGTTCTGGTGGTGGAGGTGGTGGTAATAGTTGTGCAGGTGCGGGAGGATCTGGAACTGCGTGTCAAGGAAATGATGGCGGTGCTGGTAACTTTGTGTCAGCTGGTGGTGGAGGTGGTAAAAATGCTGCTGGATCTGCGTCTACAAGAACTCCTGGCAGTCCTTCAGGAAACTCAGGAGCAGGTGGAGCAGGACTTTCGTCTCCAATAAATTGTACAACTTATGCAGGTGGTGGAGGTGGTGGAATAAAAGGTGATCAATCAGGATCAGCAGGTGCAGCTGGATCTGGTGGTGGAGGAGCAGGTGGTAAAGGAGCTGCAGGATCAGCAGCATGTGCTAACACTGGTGGAGGTGGTGGAGGTTCAGGAAGAAGAACTTCTCCCGCATCAAATTTTCCAGGTGGAGCAGGTGGTTCAGGAATAGTCATCGTAAAAGAATTAGATAAAGCAAGTGGTGTGTGGTCAATGCAAAGTCAATTTCAAGCCAAGCAACAAGGAACATGGCCACAGTTTTTACTTAGTATAGATTATTTAGTAGTCGCTGGTGGAGGTTCTGGTGGTTCTCAATCTTCTGGAGGTGGCGGAGCAGGAGGGTATAGAGCCTCTGGTTATGGGCCCTCTCCTTTACAAGGAGCTGCAGCAAAATTAACACCAGGAGCTTATACAATCACAGTAGGAGCAGGTGGAGCAGGTACAGGTGGACCAGCACATCCAGTTTCTCCAGCTGAACAACCAGGTAGACAAGGAACAGATTCTATATTTGATACAATTACTTCTACAGGAGGTGGAGCAGGAGTACACCAATTAACTGATATGCCTAACGGTCGAGGAGGTTCTGGTGGTGGAGGATCTTGTAATGCTGGATCTTTTCCTGAAGTTGATTCAAATGGAAATACACCTCCTACAACTCCTCCTCAAGGTAATCCTGGAGGAAGAGGAACTACATTATCACCAGGAGGTGTAGGTGGTGGTGGAGGTGGTGGTGCCACTGCAAAAGGAGCAAATGCAAGTGGTAGTAGTGGTGGAAATGGAGGAGCAGGAGCACCAAATACAATTTTAGGACCTGACACAACATACGCCGGTGGTGGAGGTGGTGCCTTTGATTCTAGAAACCCTGGAACAAGTGCAGGTGCAGGAGGAGCTGGTGGAGGTACTGCTGGAGTTGGTCCAGGAAATTCTGATGACGCTGCTGCTAATACAGGTGGAGGTAGTGGTGGTGGAAATTATGGAAGTAGCACAGGTGGATCAGGAAATGGTGGATCAGGAATTGTAGTAGTTAGAGGTCCAAGTGCTGTTACATTTGCAGTAGCCCCTGGAACAAATTCAACAGCAACACACCCTGGTGGAGACAAGTTAGCTACTTTTACAGTTTCTGGGACATTGACAATTTCTTAATAATCAATATAAGAAAGACATAGAAAGATGAACCTTACAAATTATTATTGGTATTTTCAATCAGCTATACCTTCTCGTATATGTGATGACATTGTAAAATATGGTCAACAACTTCAAGATCAAATGGCAGTGACTGGTGGTTATGGTAATAAAAAATTAAATCAAAAAGAAATTAAAGATTTAAAAACAAAAAGAGATTCTAATATTGTTTGGATGAGCGATAGATGGGTGTATAAAGAAATACAACCTTATGTGCATCAAGCAAATGCAAATGCAGGTTGGAATTTTGAATGGGATTTTTCTGAGTCTTGTCAGTTTACAAAATATAAAAAAGGTCAATACTATGATTGGCATTGTGATAGTTGGGATAAACCATACATAAGACAACAACCTAACGATCCATCACATGGTAAGATTAGAAAACTATCTGTTACTGTAACTTTATCAGATCCAAAAGATTATAAAGGGGGTGAACTAGAATTTGATTTTAGAAATTTAGATCCGGATAAAAAACCTAATATACATAAATGTAAAGAGATATTGCCTAAAGGATCTTTAGTTGTATTTCCTTCATTTGTATGGCATAGAGTATGTCCAGTTAAAAGTGGAGAACGTAACAGTTTGGTGATTTGGAATTTAGGGTGGCCATTTAAATAAAGGAGAATATGAAAAAGAAAAAAACAAAAGTTAAAAAACAAAAAATACTATCTTTTCCAAAAAAATTAAATTTAGAACAATATTTTGCATCACCTATATGGTGGGCTGATGAACCTAGTTTTGTTGATAAATTAAACAAAGCATCAGATCCATACATTGAAGATTCAAAGAAAAGATTAAAACCAGCTATTAATGAACGTAATAAAAAATTTGGTGATAAAGGAGATATGGGTCATGTATTTCATTCTACATCATTAATAGGAGATCCTAATTTTTTAGAATTACAAAATTATATAGGTGCAACTGCACATAATTTATTAGGTGAAATGGGTTTTGATTTAACAAACTATCAATTATTTACTACAGAATTATGGGTACAAGAGTTTGCTAAAAAAGGTGGTGGACATCATACTTTACACACTCATTGGAATGGTCACATATCTGGTTTTTATTTTTTAAAAGCAGATGAGTCTACATCATTGCCAATGTTTGAAGATCCAAGACCAGGTAATGTTATGAATCTTTTACCGGAAAAAGATAAAACAAAAGTAACTTATGCATCCTCACAAATTAATTATCAAGCAAAACCAGGCAGAATGATATTCTTTCCATCATACTTACCTCATCAATACATCGTAGATATGGGTTATGAACCATTTAGATTTATACATTGGAATTGTCAGGCTATACCAAAAGGAGTGTTAAATGTCGTTCAAAAAAAATAAATACAGTGTTTTAAAAGGAGCTATTTCAAAAGAGTTAGCAGATTTTGTTTACAAATACTTTAAAAATAAAAGAAACGTTGCAAGAGTATTATTTGATCAAAGATATATATCACCATTTACAGAATATTGGGGTGTGTGGAATGATAGTCAAGTTCCAAATACTTATTCACATTATAGTGATATGGCTATGGAGACTTTATTACAAGAGGTAAAACCTGTTATGGAAAAACATACAGGACTAAAATTATCAGAGACATATTCCTACGCAAGAATATATAAAAACGGAGATGTTTTAGCTAGACACAAAGATAGATACTCATGTGAGATATCTACCACATTAAATTTAGGTGGTGACTCATGGCCTATATATCTTGATCCGACAGGTAAACAAGGTCAAGCTGGTATTAAAGTAGATCTTAAACCAGGAGATATGTTAATATATTCTGGTTGTGATTTAGAACATTGGCGAGATGAATTTAAAGGTAAAGATTGTGGGCAAGTATTTTTACATTATAACAGAGCTAATTCAAAAGCTGCTAAAGAAAACGCATTAGATAAAAGACCTTTATTAGGTTTACCTGCTTGGTTTAAAGGTACTAAGTTGACTAATTCTAAAAAATAGTCTATAAAAAAGACTGGTACGGGGGCACCACCACACCACACCCCCGTGCTTTTATTCTGTTAAATAAGTAATAAATTTGCTATAAATGGATTTATTATGCTACAAAAGATAGGTTTTCAGCCAGGTATAAATAAACAAATTACTGACACAGGAGCAGAGGGTCAATGGACAGACTGCGATAATGTTAGGTTTCGTTATGGTATTCCAGAAAAAATAGGTGGTTGGAAACAATTAGGTGACGATGCTTTAACTGGTGCTGGTAGAGGGTTACATCATTTTGTAAATAGTAAAGCTAGAAAGTATGCAATTATTGGCACAAACAGAATTTTATATGCATTTTCTGGTGGTGTATACTATGACATACATCCTATCAAATCTACAACAACGCTTACAAGTGCATTCACCACGACCAACGGATCACAAACTGTTACAATAACTTTTAGTGGAGATCATGGCATAGGTGCACAAGATATAGTTTTATTAGATAATTTTTCTGCAATAACAAATTCTGATTTTGCAGCTGCAGATTTTAACGACAAAAAATTTATGGTTACAAGTGTGCCATCAGCAACCACCATTACAATTACAATGCCATCAAATGAAACAGGTAGTGGTGCAACTACATCAGGAGGGATTAGAGTACAACATTATTACCCTGTAGGACCAGCGGTGCAAGCAAAAGGTTTTGGTTGGTCTTTAGGATCTTGGGGTGGTGAAGTAGCAGGTGAACCAACAACAACTTTATCTGGTGCTATTAACTCTTCAACTACAACCGGTATTATATTAGCAGACGTATCACAATTTCCAGACACAGGTACAAACTTTATAAAAATAGGTACAGAAGAAATATCTTACACAGGTATAAGCACATCTAATGAATTAACAGGTGTTACAAGAGATGTGAGAGGAACTTCACCTGATTCACATGGTGCTGGAGATACTGTTACTAGCACAACAAATTTTGTGGCATGGGGTGAAGCAGCATCAGGAGACTTAGTATTAGAACCTGGTATGTGGTCATTAGATAATTTTGGTGATAAAGCTATTTGTCTTATTCATGACAGTGCGGTGTTTGAATGGAACTCTGCAGCAGCAGGAGCAGAAAACATTAGAGCCAGCATTATATCTGGTGCGCCAACAGCATCAAGACATATGTTAGTATCAACACCTGATAGACACTTAGTATTCTTTGGAACAGAAACAACTATTGGAGATACATCAACACAAGATGACATGTTTATTAGATTCTCTGACCAGGAAGATATTAATACATACACACCATCGGCAACCAATACGGCTGGTACACAAAGATTGGCTGACGGATCACAGATCAGAGGAGCAATTCGTGGTAGAGATTCAATTCTTGTTTGGACTGATACAGCTCTATTCACTATGCGTTTTGTTGGTCAACCTTTTACCTTTGCCTTTTCACAGGTAGGTACAAACTGTGGACTCGCAGGACAGAATGCTTGCGTTGAGGTCGACGGTTCAGCATACTGGTTGTCTGAAAATGGTTTTTTTAGATATGCTGGTAAATTAGAATCACTACCTTGTTTGGTAGAAGACTTTGTATATAATGATATAAATTTAGAATCCGGTAATCAAATGATATCTGCTGGATTAAATAATCTCTTTGGTGAAGTTATGTGGTTTTATCCAACCTCCTCATCCTCTGTTGTAAATAGAATGGTTGCGTATAACTATTTTGATTCTTCACCACAAAGACCAGTATGGACTGTGGGCACACTTGCTAGAACAATGTGGCAAGACTCTGCTGTATTTGGTAGCCCACATGCAACAGAATATACCGCAGGTAATGATTCATCTTTTGATGTCGTGGGCAACACAGAGGGTAGAACAATTTATTATCAACATGAAACAGGGACAGATCAAGTTCAAGGTGGAACTACAACTGCAATACTTGCAAACATATCTTCTGGAGATTTTGACATAAGTCAAAGAAGAGGTATTACAGGTCAATCAACAGGTATAGCAGATCTTAGAGGAGATGGTGAGTTTTTAATGAAAGTTAGAAGATTCATACCAGACTTTATATCACAAACAGGAGCAACAAGAGTCACAATAAATTTAAGAGATTTTCCAAACGATGCAAGAGCAAGTTCTTCTCTTGGACCTTTTGATATAACATCTAGTACAAAGAAAGTTGATACAAGAGCAAGAGGTAGAGCGGTGTCTTTAAAAATAGAAAATACATCATCTAATCAGAGTTGGAGACTTGGAACTTTTAGATTAGACATACAACCAGATGGACGTAGATAATGCCACTAAATAAAAAAGGTAAAAAGATAATGAAATCTATGAAAAAACAATATGGCAAAAAACGTGGTGAACAGGTTTTTTATGCATCACTAAACAAGAAAAAAATTAAAGGAGTTAAAAAAGGATAATGGCAAAGATAGTACAAGTATTAACAAGACCAAGTGAACAGTATGATCTGCCAACAGCAGAAGCACAGGTTAGGGATCTCGATGCGATTGTAGAAAAATTAAATACTACGTTTCAAGAAGAATTAAAACAAGAGGTAGAAGCACAAAACTTCTTTTTAAATTAATGGCTAATAGTTTTAAAAATAAAAAAGTAGATTTAACTACAACAGATTTAACAACTTTGTATACAGTGCCAACTGCAACTACGACTGTTGTAAAATCATTGTTGGTATCTGAGGATGCTGGATCAGGAAGTACAATAACAATAACTTTAGTAAATTCTAGTGGCACTATATTTAATTTATTTAAAGATAAAGCTATAGGGTCCAAAGCAACAACAGAACTTTTAACTCAACCTCTTGTTATGGAGGAGAGTGAGGTGCTTAAAGTACAAGCTGCTGACGCGAACGAGCTGCACGTCATAGCTTCTATATTAGAAATACAGCCAAGAGAGGTAACAACATAGTGAAAGACATACCAATAATAGAACCAAAAGAGATTATAACAACGATAACAAATATGAAAACAGGCGAAAAATATAAAGATGATAATGAATGGAAATCAAAGGGAATACCAGAATCTGACATAAGAAAAGACGTTAGGGTTATCATGCCTAGCCTTGATTTATTTGGAGAAACAAAATAGAATAGTACAATGGCCATTACAAACGCACAGCAATACAAACAACTCGTAAACCCACCGATGAAAGGTAATAAAAGACCTGGGTATCGTGGTGATGATGCAGCTTATTCAACGGGAGCTGCACAAATGGGTAGAGCAGATCCAGGGACTCGTTCTGGAGGACCTTCAGGGGGACCTGATAGAGGAGGAAGAGATGATGTAGTTACAGCAGGTGCTTTAAGAAGAAATCAATTAGCTTTAGAAAATATGGCGTATAAAAGAGGTCAAGCAGAATTAGATAATCTTAAAATAGCAGATACAAGATTTCCTGCATTTTTTCCAGGTAGTACACTTTTAAATATAGGTTTAGGAGCTACAACAAAACGTAGACAAAAAATGTTGGATAGAAATGTAGATTATTTTAAAAATTTATCAGGAATAGAAAATAAAGGTTATCCTAAAACAGCGGAGGGATATAGACAATACATGAAAGACAGATTAGCGGGTAAAATAGATGCTGCTGGTAATACTATAATGACAGACGGTGATGACCCTCAACAACCTATTATACCTGTAGATACAATATTTAACACGGACCAAGAAACAGAAACAGAAGAAGAAGCTGAAGGTTTAAGATTAGCATTTAGAGCTAATGGTGGTATCATAGGTGGTTTATCTGACGGTCAAATAGACGAGATGGGTAGACAGATGTACGGTCTAGGTAAACTTGTTAAGAAAGCAACAAGAGCAGTTAAAAAAATTGTAAAGTCACCGATAGGTAAAGCTGCATTAATAGCTGGTGGAGGTTATTTATTAGGAGGTGGCACTGTGTTTAATAAAGCATTACCTGGTATAGGAACTGGTGGAGGTTTTTCTTTTAGAAATATATTACCAAATTTAATAGGAGTTAAAGAATCAGGTGGAGTAGGAGTAGGTTTTGAAGGCATACTAGGTAAACTTGGATTAACAAAAGGTTTTGGTTCAGCAATGCCAACAGCTTTAAGTGGTATATTAGGAGCATCAGTAGCAGCAGGATTACTAACACCTGAACAAGAAGAGCAAGCACAACAATTAGCAGACGAAACTGGATTTAGTATAGAAGAAGCTAGAAACTCCATTTTACAAGCTGCAAAAGAAAATTATGCTATGGACTTTAGAGCAAGAGGTTTTAAAGCAGATGGTGGTAGAATAGAATATCAAGAAGGTTCAAAAGAACCAGTAGCTAAGAAGACTATGCCATTATTAGATATGGGTGGTATGGAAAAAGATTATAGAGAAGATGGTGGATTTGTACCGATAGGTAGAATGGAAAAAGCGGATGATGTACCTGCAAGATTGTCTAAGAATGAATTTGTATTTACGGCTGATGCCGTTAGAAATGCAGGTGACGGAGATGTGGACAAAGGCGCAGAAGTTATGTATAACATGATGAAGAACCTCGAATCCGGAGGTGACGTATCTGAAGAATCGCAAGGATTAGAAGGCGCAAGAAGAATGTTTCAAACATCACAAAGATTAGAGGAAGTATTATAATGGCTGTTCAAACTGTACAAAATATACCTGCAGATTTTATTAAAAATTTAGGAGTAGATTTAGGAAAACAAATTACGGCACAGTCAGGTGTGCCTACAGTATCGGTTGGATTAGCAGGCATATCACAACAACCTGGTGAATCACCTGAAGATTTTGCAGCTAGACAACAAGCGGCAAGAGAATTTACAACAAGACAAGAAAGTTTAGCAGGCCTTGCACCAACAGTTGCAGGTCAAGACGTACTACAACAAACAGCAACTAGATTAGGAGCAGAGGCTGCAGGAATAGATCCAACCACTGGACAAAAAACTGGGTTAGCTTCTTTTGAACCATTTTTAAATCAAGCACAAACACAAGCACAAGTTGCTGCTGGATTAGGAACACAGGCTCTTGGACAATTAGGAACAGCAGGAGCAACACTAGGTGGTGTGCCACTAGGAGCACAAGCTTTTCAACAAGACGTATCTCAATTTATGTCCCCATATCAATCACAAGTGATTGATGCAACACTACAAGAATTTGATCGTAACAAAGCTATACAAGAACAGCAGATACGAGATCAACAAGCAGCTTTGGGTGCGCTCGGCAGTGGTCGAGCGGGAGTGCAACTCGCAGAGTTTGGCACAGGGGCTGCGAGAGAACGTGCATTATTACAAGCCGGTCTCTTGCAACAAGGATTTAATCAAGCTTCAGCACAAAGACAACAGGACATACAAAATAGATTTGGTTTAGGTCAGGCGCAAGCTGGGATTGCAAGTCAAACACAAGGTTTAGGTGCTTTTCAATCTGGATTAGCTGGTCAACAAGCACAACTTGGTGGAATTTTACAAGGATTACAAGGAACAGATATTTCACGTTTAGGTCAGTTGGGCGCACTGAACCAAGCGCAAGAACAAGCAAGAAGAGATGCAGAAAGAGAAGCAGCAAGACAAGCTACATTCTTACCACAAGAAAGGTTAGATAGATTTGCTGGTCAAGTAACAGGATTGATGGGTGGTTATCCTGGTCAAACACAAACAACAAACATACCTAACCCTACACCATTACAAACTGCATTAGGAGTTGGTACTACACTTGCTGGTATTTATAGTGGATTAAAAACAGGAGACCCAGGTTTCTTTAAAAACCTTACAAAGGGAATCTAATATGAGCAGAACACTTAAAAGACCAATGTTTAGAATGGGTGGTGCAACAGGAACTGGCATTACATCTGGTTTAGATAGAAAACCTTTTCAACAAGGAACTGATCCATATGACAGAGCTATGAAAACCACAGAAAGATTTATGACAGACATGGATAGATTTAGAGGTGAAACGCCAGCGTTTGCACCAAGTGCGTTACCAGGTTTCTTAACACAGTTTGGTTTAAATTTATTATCACAATCACCACAAGGTAACATATTTCAAACAGCTGCGACAGCCGCTAAAGAACCTTTTCAAACATTTCAAGCATCAACTTTAAGAAGACAAGAAGATATAGCTGACAGAAGAGATGATATATTTGGCACGGCTCTTGCATCAGAGTATGATTTAGAAGCACAAAGAATTAAAAGTCAAGGTCAGTCTGATGATGATAGAAAAACACCAGAAGTAGAACGTGGTATTATTGAAGATGCACAAAATAATATATTTGCAGCAAGAGATATATTAAAAAATAAAAACTCTACAAAAGAACAAATACAAAATGCAGAAAGAACTATTAAAGTAAATCAAAATGTTCTTGTAAAAGAATTAGGGGTGCCAGCAGAGTACGCTGCAATCATATCTTCTGCAGAGTTATTTGATGCTGAAATGGACGCTGTTGTTGCAACATTTAATGACAAAAATCAAAAATTAGCAGAAGAATATATGAAAGATAATCCAGACGTTCCAGTAACAGAAGTTTTAAAAATTTATCCACAAATAGAAGTTGGTTCTGCAAAAGCAAGAGCCCTTACAATAGAAGATTTAAAAAATAGATTCTTTTATGCAGAAGGTGGTAGAGCAGGGTTCAAACTGGGAACACCTGACCCAATGATGGAATCTGTTGCAAAGCAACCAAAAGGTGAGGTACAAGAATTATCCTACACAGAACTTAGATCAAGACTACCACAAGAAATTTCAAATGATATTGTTATGCTTTTAGCCAACAGCAAACAAGCATTAATAGATTTTGCTAACATTCAAACAACAGAGGATATCGCTAGTTTCAATCAACAATATGACGTGAACTTGTCAATGCCATCGGGAGCGTAGATGGAACCTTTTAATAAAAGAAAAATTATCTTAGATCAAGATCAAGTCAAAGAGACACTTACATCCTCTTTACAAAAAACACTTACCAAACAAAAGAAACCTGTAAAATTTACATGGGAAGGTCTTAAAAATTTTAGCAAAGTATTTACCACAAATCCTTTCGACAAGATGAGAAATGAAAGACTCATGGAGTTGATGGACAACAAAGATAAACCAAAAGAAAAAGACTATATAGATTTTTTTGAGGACATGGAAAAATCTATATATGGTGCTGTACAAAATATAGGTTACTCATTTGGTGATCTTATTACTACTGGTATTGATGCAGCAGCTGATACTAACCTTACAGAAAGATTAGATAAGATTTATGATGAAAGTAAAATAGATGACCCTGAAACATTATTAGGGACAGTAAATAAAGTTCTGATTGAATATGGTCTACCAGGTGGTGCCGTATTTAAAGTAATGAATAGAGCTAAAAAATTACTCAAGGCTAAAAAGGTAAAAGATACATCAATAGCTGCAGGCACTGCAGGAACTAAGATAGCTAATATTGCAAAACGATCTGGTTATATGGCAGCTGCTTTTGGTGCAACAGATTTTATCACGTCAGGTGCAAGACAAAGAAAGGGTGATGAACCACTGATTATGGACCTTGAAAGTGAGGAGGGTTTAGATGGTCAAGATTTGGCACTTACTAGATTTAGAAATAAAATTAGATTTGGTGCCGAAGGAACTTTAATAGGTGCATTGTTTCCCTTAATGGGTAAACCACTTGCTAAAGTTGCAACGTTTGGTGCAAAGTATGGATTGATGAAACCAGCAGGCTACGCACTACGAGGTGTTGATACATTAGCTGTTAGACCTGCAACATATCTTTTATCAAGAATACCAGGGTCCACAGCTGCTGGTAAAGGTATAAGAAATGCAAGTAGCTATGTCGTAGATAAAACATTATCTACAGTATTAACTGGTAGTCCTAAAAAACAATTACCAGCGTTTGAAAAATGGAGAATGTTTTCAACAACAAGTGATGATCCATTACAAGCTAAATTAAAAAAAGTAGACAACTTTTTATCTGCGTTTAGATCACTTGGTAAGTATACGGGTCTTGGTTATCAACTTACGTCAGAAGCACGAAGAGAAATAAAAGCAAGGGCGAGAACAATAGAAAAATATTTAGAATCAATAGAAAAAAAGTCATATGATTTAGCCAAAGGTTTTGAAGGTATGTATAACACAGCCACTACATCACCTGCAAGTAAAGACTATTATCTTGATCAAGTGCTCGCATATTTAAAAGGACAAATAAAAAAATCAGATTTACCAAAAACTCTTCAACAAACTGCTGAAGATTTAAATAAAGAGATGATGAATACAAAACAAATCTTTGGTGAGTTATTACCAAAAGGTGATCTTAAAAATTTTATTTTAAATAATATTAAAACATACATGAGAAAGTCTTTCTCTATATTTACAAATCCAGAATACATGCCAGACCAGAAATTAAAAGATGGTGCAAAAGCATATATATTAAACAACGTTGTAAAAAGAAACAAAGACATAAGAGAAAGTGCAATCAATACTTTAAAAACATCTAAGATGACAGATGCACAAGCATTAGATGCCATGGCAGATTCTATGGTTCACAAAATTTTAATTAACACAAAAACAGATGGAGTTGATCCGTTAAAATTATTACAGAATGTAGCTAAAAATCAATTAAGATCTGATAAACTAATTAAGACTGGAGAAGAATTACCAGATGCAATTAAAAAATTATTGGGTGAAGAAAATAATTTAAAATCATCTGTGCTACAAACAACATCACATGCAATAACTCAAGCAGTTAACAAACAGACTTTAGATAAATTAGCAAGAATAGGTTTAGATGAAGGATGGTTGTACAAATCAGAATCAGATGCAATTGCTAAAAAAGCTTTTGATGCATCAAAGATAGGTGATTTACAAAGTTTAGGTATATTAAAAAGTAGTATATCTAAATTATATGCCTCTGCAGATATGGCAAAGGCTATAAAAGGTGCACCAGGTAAATTAGATGGTTTATTACAAAGTTCTGCATACAGAAATATGCTACAATTTAAAGTAGCAACACAGTTTGGTAAAACAGTTCTTTCACCTGCAACACAAGTTAGAAACGTAACTTCTGCTAGTATGTTTCCGTTAGCTAATGGCCATATTGGTGGTAGATCCTCTGTAACAGAATCTATTAGAATGGTTATAGATGATATATTTGGTGCAGGTCAATTAATTGATGAGACTAAATTTATAAAAAATTTAGAAAATAAGATACGTCTTGGTGTTATTGATGAAAACATTGTAGCGTCAGAATTAAAAGCCGTACTAAAAGATATTAAAGCTGGTGCAAAAGTTAAGAACATGGACAGTTTACTTGCAAGACTAGCAGAGTCGAGAATGTTAAAAACAGCCACAAGGATATACGCTGGAGGTGATAACTTGTGGAAGTGGTATGGCCACGAATATGTAAAATCACAAATGAAATCTATCTACAAAAACGTAGATGATATTGCACGATGGACCAAAGAGATTGTTGGTAGAGATTTTGACAGAGTCAATACGTTTACAGGTAAACTAAAAACATTTGATGAAGCTTTAGATGAAGCAGCTGCATGGCAGATAAGAAACACATATCCAACATACAGTAAAGTACCTGAAGTTATACAAAATTTAAGAAAGCTACCATTTGGTAACTTCGTATCGTTTCCTGCAGAGATGATTAGAACAACATACAACATATTAAGTTTAGGATTAAAAGAAGCTACATCATCAAATGCAAATCTAAGACAGATGGGTTACAGGAGATTAATAGGTTCACTAGTTACTTTAGGTGGTGCAGAAAAAGCCGTATCTACGATAGGTCAAAACTTAACAGGTGTAACTATGGAACAGATAGATGCATACAAAAGAAGTTTATCAGCACCGTGGGATTCAAGAGCTGCAATTATACCAATTAACAAATGGAAAGATGGTGTTGGTAAAGCGATTAACTTTTCATACTTTAGTCCGTACGATGTTGTAAAACAACCTTTTGGTGCTGCATTAAAAACATTAGAAGAAGGTAAAGTAAGACAAGAAGATGCTGGTAATGTAGCATGGAATTTAATGTTAGGAGAAGATGGACCTGTAAGAAAACTTTTAGATCCATTTATATCAGAGGCAATCTTCTTTGAAAAAGTATTAGACACATTACCATCAGGAGTTGGATTCGGTGGTAGAGGTGGTGTAACTAAAACAGGGTCAAGAGTATACTCAATCACGGACGACGGACCAGACGCTTTTATGAAAAGTTTGGTGCACATCATAGAAGGTGTTCAACCAACTGCAATCACAACTGCAGGTAAACTTGTACAAGGTCTAGAGAAAGATCTTAAACGAGGTGGACAACCGGTAACATTACAAGATGAATTGCTTGCATTATTTTCAGGCATAAGAATTATAAACGTAGACGTACCAAAAGCGATGCAGTTTAAAGTGACAGATTATCAAAAGAAATTTAGATCTGTTACACAAACAGAAAAATTATTTAGTTTAGAAAACTATCAGAACAGAGGACCACTTGTATTAGCTGATGAGTTTAGACAGATTCAAGACGAAACATTAAAAGTAAACAGAGAGTTTCATTTAATATTAGAGGATGCATTAAAAACTGGTGTACCAAAAAGACAATTGTTAAAAATTTTAAGAGACAGAAGAATATCTTATGCAAAAGCAAAAAAATTATTAGATGGTAAGAACATACCATACACAGGATTTGAAGAACGTATGAAGAAAAGAGTAAAAGAAGCACAGATAGAAGCAAAAAGAAGAGGTGAAAATGAAACTGTTAACAAAGAATATTTTTACCCTAAAAAATTATTTAGAGACATATTAAGAGAATACAAAAACAAAACTTTAAAAATAGAAGAACCAAATACAAGATTATTAGAATTAGAAAAATTTAAAGAAAGCATATCAGGTGATCAAAGTGCCCTACCTGGTCAAGAAGAAACAAGACAATTAGCTGATATACAGACACCACCATTACCAAATACACCAATGCCTATGGTACAAACAGCTAGAGCTAATGTGAATCCAAATACTAACTTGACACCAACACAAGAAGCTTTACTATCACCTGAA
>Ga0209348_1000458_pt1 | contig 21542 bp, 29 predicted proteins | sample ETNvirenome_2_30_FD_184065 | JGI IMG/M metagenome (GOLD analysis project Ga0209348, IMG submission 184065) | Marine viral communities from the Pacific Ocean - ETNP_2_30 (SPAdes) (version 2) | ecosystem: Environmental > Aquatic > Marine > Oceanic | place: Pacific Ocean | collected 2013-06-22
ACGACCTGATCCACCTATCAATACCATATCTGATCTTCTTAGATCATTCACAATCGAACCTTGTGCGATAAACTCTGGATTATAATACAGGTCAAAACCTGTCTCTGATAATCGATTCTCAAAAAAATCACAATCACCAGGATTTGTTGTACAACCTATCACGATTGACTTATGTGTAAAATTTGGATTTATCCAAGCATATTTCAAAACATCACTTATCACATCATCAACATCACTGACATCATATCTACCATTATCAAGTGATGGTGTTCGAACCAGAGTAAAAATAATATCTGCTTCATCTATAACTTCAAGATTACTATTTGTAAAATAGATGTTTCTTGAATTTTTTAAAAGTTCTTTAACTTCCGGTTCAGTAGTATCAACAACCTTTTGATTTAAGGAATCAATATAATCAACTCTAACATCAGACGCAATGACATCGTATCCCGCTTCTTCCATCAGAAGAGCAAGACACAATCCTAATCTACCTGCACCAATCAGACCAATCTTCATAATTTAAATGTTGGTATGGGATCCATTTTATGTTTGTTTTGTGTATTAAATTTTTGAAGAACTTGGAGACCTGAACCTTTTCCTGTCTCCATTGCTTCTTCCAGTTCTTCGTATGATGCACCAAGTTGTTCCTCATCAGTTCTTGAGTCATCCCATAAACCATCAGTTGGTTTTGCATCTACGATTCTTTGATCTACTTCTAAGTATTCTCCTAAGAGCCAGACCTCCGATTTATAAAGGTCAGCAATAGGGGCGATATCAACACCACCGTCACCATACTTAGTATAAAAACCGACTCCATAATCCTCCACTTTGTTACCTGTACCTACAACAATACCACCCACGACACCTGCGATCTGATAAAGAGTTACCATACGCATTCGTGATTTGGTATTGGCATTAGCGTGTTCGTTCGTTATCAACTCTCTATTCGTAGTGAAACCTTCTGGTGCTGTCTGTAATCCAATCGTGGAAATAAATTTGTGATATGGTTCTGTTAGGTCAATATTATAATGTGTGACGTTATCATATTTCTCTTTCAACGCTAGTGCATGTGCATCTGATAATTCTGTATTCTTTGCACTTGAATCCAAAGGCATGGTCAGAATATATGTTGGCAAACCAGTTCTTGCACATAGTGTCGACACAACAGCAGAATCAATACCACCTGACACACCTACAACAAATGCTTTAATACTATACTGCCAGTAGTAATCTTTTAACCAACTAACGATATCATTTTCTAAATCCTCATAACTGTTAATTCTATCCATAGATAACCTTCCAATCTTTTATTTTGTAATTTTCACCGACATTTAGTGGTGCGTAAGTACGACATCCCTCTGCGGCAACTTCTTCTCCACTTAAATTATACATGGTATTCTTTAAATTGTAAACATTATTATAAAAATCTTTTGGGACTTTATCCCAAAATGTTGGCATCACAACTTCTGCTTTACAACCACCAAACCACCAAGAACATTCAGAGAAAGTAGTTCCAAATGTAAGAATTAATTTTTTATAACATTGAGATAGTAAATACATGTCCATAAAACTGTCAACACTTTGTTGTATATCATCAACAGAGTCATGTCTTACAATATCATGCTTTGGATATGTAATTATTTGATTAGGATATTTTTTTTTATAATAATCAATAATTGGTTCATAATCTGATGCTAAGAAAAATTTTTGTGATGGAGAGTACATTTGTACTTCTCTTTCAAATCCCTCAAAATCTACCCATACACTACGTGTACCATCATCTACCGGTGGATAATTAGTACGTATGTGTATTCCGATCATATTATTCTTATCCCAATCTTTTGTGAAATCATCTATATATTTTTTAATTTCTGGATTTATATTTAAACTTCGCCAGTATGGAACGTACTTATCAATAAAATATTGTGGTGTATTATTATAAAGTTGATCAATAGTTTTGTACTTTCTAATATATTTTTCCTCATCTTCATCTACAAGTAATCTCCAACCAGATCCTGTCCAAGGATATTGTTTAATATCCTCATCTTTATTACATGAGTTGAAATTTGTGAAGATATATCTATCTTCATTCTTTTCGACTAAGACCTCATCATACCTTGCAAGATATGAAACATAAATTTTAAATCTGTTTCCCATACCCGCAGATTTTAATGCACAAAACTTACTCATTTTTTAATCCACTCCAATACATCAACCTCAGGTTTCCAACCAAGAATCTCAGATGCCTTCTCAATATTAGACCAAGTTGTTTCCATCTCACCTTCTCTCTTTGGTATGTAAGTTTGATTGTCTGATATTGCATCTGCAATCTCTTGAACTGAATAGTTTATACCACTTCCAATATTAAATACTTGTCCAAAATATTTTTTATCTAGATTTGCTTCTGCTGCAATAAGATTTGCTTTTGCTACGTCACCAACGTATATAAAATCTCTTCTCTGAGTGCCATCACCAACTATTGTGAGTGCTTCACCTGATAATCTTTGACGATCAAAGATTCCAATCACAGGTGCATACTGTCCTCTTCTGGGTGATCTCTCTCCAAAGACATTAAAGTATCTGAGAACAACTGTTTCAAGACCATAAAGATCACTATACATTTTACAAAACTTTTCGGCAGCAACCTTTGATGCTGAGTATGGATTCAAACAATCATCAGGTTGTGTTTCTACATTTGGTGATGGATTAAATCCATAACCAGATGATGTCGATGAGTATACAAATCTTTTAACTCCTGCCTCTCTTGCACATTGCAAAATTGTTGTTGTTCCCACACAGTTTTTATAGACTGCTTCAATCGGATTTTTAATTGCAGGTTGAAGTCTTGATTCTGCTGCAAGATGAAAAACATAATCTACCTCTGTAAATAAATTTTTCATAAATTTATAATCAGTAATATCACCAATAATATTACATGCTCTATCATTCCAATAGAACTTATCATTACACTCAGCACTTTCATTATCAACACATATAACTTCGTGTCCTTGCTGTATTAAATAATCTACAAGATTTGAACCAATAAATCCTGCACCACCTGTAACTAAACTAATCATAATCCACTCCTTCCATTTTTAAAATTGACTCGTGAATCAACCTCTTCATGCGAGTCGTTGAATAATCATGTGCCTCTCTGTCTAACCAGACGATATCAATGTTTATATCTTTTCCAGTGTACTTACCATTTATATAGTCAGATCCTAAGAACCTCATATCATAATCACCGCTTCTTAAATATGTTAAATATTCTTCCTCACTTTTGTATGATACCACATCATCAATATACCTGATTGATAATAATATTTCTTTTCTTTCTTCAACTGTTTGCACTGGTTTAAGTTTGTGAGACCTTTCTGTTGATGGGTCATCGTGTAATGCAATTGTAAGATGATTACAATGTGTTTTTGCATCCTTAAACATTTGAATATAACCAGGATGAATCACATCAAATGCACCTGCAATGATACCTTTCTTTTCTGGTCTTGTCTTCTTCCATTCTTCTACATTAATACCCTTATCATCAATAAAAATATCAGCAGTTGGTTTATGAAACATGGGTTCAAGTTCGTGATATTTAACACCCCACATATCTAATTGTTTTATTGTCCAATCTGTCCAATTTTTGCCAGATCCTCTTCCCCTAGCAGTCATTATAATAATTTTATTTCCTTCATCAAATAAACGATTGACTTGTTCGACCATAAATGGGATTGGATTAGCTTCGTGATATAATGGTTTACTGTCTTTTGATGGTGTATGACAAATAGTTCCATCTAAATCAAAACAATATTTCATACAACTCCGTGAAGAAAAATTTGATGAACACACTCAACAACACCATAACTTTTACTATCAATATGATAATTAAACAATGCGTTTTTTGCCTGTGTTTTTATTGTATTATCTGATTTAAATCCTGTCAACACTCCATAATCTACATTGTTACTCTCACACCAATCCATACAGTTAACCATATTCTTAGATTCTCCACCAGAACTTATGATGATTACAAGTGTATCATCCTCAACGTAGTATTCTAAAAACTTTTCGTATGCCTTATCATATCCAAAATCATTTGTCAACATCGTAATCATCGATGGGTCAGAGAGTAGAGATACTTTCTTACGATGAAACTTCATGTAGTCTTGTGATATATGTGATGCAACAGAATTACTACCACCATTTCCTAGTATGATAATTCTTTGATGTGAATCAAATGCTTTCTTAAATTTATCAAATTCAACTTCAAGATGAGCAGACTCTAATACTATTGAATATTCTTTAAATGGATTCATACGACTCTTCCATAAACTCCATTGGATTCAATATATATTCTAACAGATTGATAAGGAATTTTCAAGGTTTTACTTTTAGAAAAACACAAAAAGAAACCTCCGTTACCTGCACCACATAACTTATGTGCACATACAGTTTCATTGTCTTCCAATACAGAATCTATCTCTTTTATTTTTTCATTCTCTGTTACACTTGATGATGTCAGTTTCTTCTGCTGCCAACTCTTATTAAGCAGATTTAAAAACTCATCATACTTTTGTTCTGATAGTATTTGATATGCTTCATCACAAGTATCTAAAAGTGGTTGAACTTTATCTAAGTTTTCTGTGATGTTTTGGAGGATTTTTTTGGAGTTCCTCGTAACACCAGTAAACACAAGATGAGTATCATAGCGTTCAAATATATCAGTAGATAGAAACTCATATGTAACAGAGTTATCACCCATAAAATTAATCCTTTTAAAGCCACCAACCCCGCAACCATATGGGTCTTGATACCCACAATAAGGGTTGTAAATCCTTTCCAACTTATATGCCAGTTTACAAGCATCATTGTCCGTAATTGATTTGTTTAAAAATAAGCAACATGCTTTAATCAAACTAATTGTATACGATGATGATGACGCAAGACCACTTCCCTGTGAGTATGCATCACTTGTCAGGGTCACTTGCACAGGTGGCATATTATAGTATTCTAAAACCGTCCTTACAACTTCATTCTTTATATCTTCAATCTTCGAAACTTCTTCTCTCTTTGAGTAGTTAATTATATACTTATGCTTATCTTTATTTAACCCAAACTTATCCTGACTGATAGTTACATATGTTTTAAGATTGGAAGTAAAACTAATAACAGAACCACGACCATACTTTTTTACAAAGTAAGGGTTGTCTGTTGAACCACCAAACAATGATATTCTCAGAGGACATGATGCAACAAACATTAATTATATTTTGAAAGATAGGGTTGAGTAGAATAATAAGTTTTGATTTCTTCGTCTGTCATCTTTTCAAGTTTCTCCCAAAGAGCAAAGTTCTCTGACATATAAGGATTACCTTTTACTGATGCTGGCCAAGAGTTACGACCACGACTATGCTCTAAATGATAAACATAATCATCAAGTCTACAAACATCATAACCTAATTTTTTAAATCTATAATATCTCTCTTTATCTTCTGGTGATGAACCACGAAAGTTTTCATTCTCCATACCACCTTTCATATATGAATCTCTATCAAAGAATTGTACATGACCAAACTGTGCATCATACAAATTCATATTAGTTTCTAAGATTTTAAAATCACAATCATTTGATAGAAAATCACTGACCATTTCATCGTCAGCAAATATTTGTTTCTGCCAAGCACCCTGACCATATGGATATACTAAATCACAACCATTTAATACCATCTCTTGTGACATCAGATATGAAGATGTAGGAAGTAATACATCACAATCATAATTTGCTACGACCTTTGTATCACACATCGCAAGCATCTCATTTAAATATCTCATTCTGTAAAATACAGGATCATCACTCTGCTCAAAAACATGAGTTAAATTTTCAATTGAATCTTCAACATAACCTTCAATCTGAGGTAAAACTTCACTCTTAAATACTGACTCAGTATCTACTTCTTTGAGTATGACTTTTGTATCAAAATTATCCAGCAGAAAGCATAAGATTGTAATGACATTTCTCATTCTGTCATGACTCTCAATTTTAACTGGAATAATAAATGTAGTATCTCTTAAATCAACCTTCATTTTTTAAACATTGTGTATCATGATATTCCTGATCAAATGATGTAGGTTTTGGAATTATAACCTTTGACTTGCACTGACTCATCCACCAAGCAATCTCATCAAATGTGCTTAGATATGTTCCTATTATAGTCGAACATCTTGATAAAATCAAGAGTTCAATAAAAGCATCAGTGGTCAACTGTACATCATCATGATGACCAGACTCTGCCATGTTTGGTGTATTGTACATTTGACGATTATATACAACCAAACGATCCCCATACTTTTTCAAAAAGTGCATTTGCACATCTGAATTATCAGAACAAAAGAAAAACTTTTGATTTGAATCTAATTTATCTATCTGCTCTTCAAATATCTCATTGCTATGAAATTTTCTCTTTTCACAATACCATGAACGTATGTGAACACCTACCATGTCTTTCCAATCTTTTGTAAAATCATCAACGTACTCAATTATGTCAGGGTTGATGTCAAGTCTTGATACTACTTTTAAATATTTGTCAATAAAATACTGAGGTGTTTTTTCATAAAGAAGATCAATTGTTTTATATTCTTCATTATATTTCTGTTCATCATTTTTTATATGAAGTCTCCAATCTTCATCATAAGTTTTGATTGGATCTTCTACTAATTCTAAAGATGGAAAAATATAATTAATTGTTTCGTATAATGTATTTACTTTATCATACTGTGACATCGCACTTAAAATATTTTTAATACGATTCGCAATACCTGCATGACTTACAGTTGTTACTTCCATTCAATTTTCTCCCATTCATCTGGATACAAATCATCGGTACTAATATGTGAGAGACCTGGTCCGTACCAAGGTGTTGGTATCAAAACTCTCTTTCCTATTCCTGCACCTAACCAAGCACCCCACCATGCAAATGTACTATTTGAAATGATAAAGTCTTGGCACATTGACATTAAGCATAAATCAAAGTGCCCTTTATATATGTCATCAGGAACAACCTCATTGAAGATAAAATTATCACCCTTAAATACACTTTGTTTTTTCGTTTGCTCAATATTATTAGAACAAATAATATACATTCTATCTCTACCTAATATATCTATTGACTTCTCATAAAACTCAGATGGAATATTGATATGATTATTCTCACAGTTTGGATAATCATAGTCAGGATTAAAATCTCTAACAAGAATACATACTGGTTCTTCATTTAGATATGATGAAAAATGATCTTCAACTTCCTCTATTATATGTTCCTTAAATCTAAAATCTAAACGTACTAACTTCTCTGCATTTTTAAAATATTTTTCTGACTGAAAATATCCATTTAATGTAACGTGATTTGGACACTCCTTGAATAACTCCTCACAAAATTCGTGTGACTCATGCAACTCAATTTCATCACCATCTATCAAACCATATCTATCACCACAATGAAGCATTTCAAAACAATGTTGTAGTTCATGATACTCAGTTATGATATTTGCACCTACCTTGCGATTGAAATAAGGTGCCTTTGAGTGATCAGGTATTCGAAAATCATATCCACACTGCTTGGCAATACCTACTAGAGCAGCATACTGAAACATCTGGTTTCCCATACGTCCATTCTTACCAAGATTATTCATTCCGATTGTCATAATACAATACCCTCGTTTTGTTTCTTCAATCTATCATCTATTATATCACCAATATCCAGAGAATAAAAGGCATGCCATCCTCTTGTGTTACCTGTATACCAATGATTACAGTCACCACGATGCATCTTTACAGTTTCCCAATACTCTCTTGATTGTAACTGATAATGATTTAAAAGCAACTCAGGATCTTCACGATTTGTTTTATAAGAAAGATTGATTGAATCACCTTCATTGATTGCATCGTGAACCATAAATGCTTTAATGCCATAATCTGTATTGACAATACATTTTGGTGCATTTAAATTCTGCCACTCTGGTTCGTTCTGTCCGTTAACTGCTGCGTGACTGAAAATTGTGCAGAAAACTTTCGCATCATACTCTGCTCTTGATGTAAAATTATTTACAATCCCACCCTTTGGGTGTTTAATGAAATCACTTGAATTAAACCACACCCAATTTGTAATTACTCTTCCATAGTTTTCATACTTCTTCAATACATTTTTTAAGTCCATCTCTTTTGGACTATACAAAAATTCATCTACGTCTATCTGTGCGATCCACTTTGATTCTTTTGCAATCGGTAGTAAGTATTTGTTTGTAATATCAACTTGTCTTCCAATATACCTTTCAGAGATATCACTCTTGAATAATGTGACATAACCTGAATCAATATATGGTTGTAGTATTGGTAGATAATCATCATCACTAAAATCATCAACCAAATATACATGATCTGCACCATGCAACTTATAATGTTCAATCCATTCTTTGAGACTCCAACTTTCATTCTTGAACATTGAAGCCACTGAAAAATAATATTTACAAGTCATACTTTTTCTTACAATATATAAATTCTTCTTGCACCTCTTCTGGTGTGACCTCTGCCATTAATGTATCTGTATCTCTCACACGATTACAAATCAAAGTATCTTGATAAAATATAGGCATACCATATTCTAACATTGTGTGGTAGTAAAAATCAACATCTAATAACATTCTAAGATCAGGGTCATATCTAACTTTAACTTCCTGTTTGATTGAAGTCACAGATACACCACCGATAAAGTTATGTTGATCTTCAAGTATCATTAGTGGATCCCATCTGGGAAGCATGGGATTGAAAAATGTATGTCCATCATCACGAGTATGAACTGCACCACAGACAAACCACTTCTTGTCAGAGTTTGTCATCTCATTGTACATAATTTCTAATGCTTCTGTATCATATAGAAAATCATCTTGTTGAAATATTTTAATTATCTCACCACTACAATGATCTATTGCATTATTAGTATTGATACAAGGGTTGCCACGACCATTTTCATTACGTAGATATTTGATATCTAAGTTATGTTCGTTTTTCTTACAATAGTCTTCTATATCGTCTGTACGACTGTGATCTGATACAACTACCTCTACATCTTTCAATGTTTGATTTGCAATAGTTCGAAACATGTCGTCAAGGACTTCAACACCTCTACCATAATATTCAAAAGTTGGACAGGCAACTGATACCTTCATAAGACTATCCAACCTTTACAATATAGATCTTTTGTATCATGGTTAAGTGCCTCTCCAAACCACTGCTTTGGTGCAACAACCTTACCACGATTTGCCAACCATGCACCCCACCATGAGAATGTTGAATTTGCAATAATGAAATCATCACAAAGTGACATTAGACACATATCATAAAACTGATCTCCACCTTCTGCAACAGAAAATCTATCATCTGCAAATAATTCTTGCTCAATACACCACTCAGTATCATCAGAAAATATAATCACCTCTCTATCAGAGTCAAATAATTCTAATGCTGATTTATAATAATCTAAACTAAGGGGTGGATGGTTTTTATTATTCCAAACAAAATCTCCTCTACGTATATGAAGTGCAATTGGATTTGTAAACTGTTTGATAAGATCACTACATTCTTCTTGAATTTCATCTTTAAATGAAAAGTCTTTTCTTATCTCTTTCTCTATATGTTTAAAGTACTTTTCAGTTTGAAAAAATCCATAAAGAGAATAATTTTGTTTTTTATCTATCTTGAATAAATCTTTGTTAAAAGTAAATCCATTTTCTTGCACATAATTTTCTGTACGAAAAGTTCCTAAAAGATTTGCACTTGTAAGTTTGAATGCATTGTATAATAAAATTGTATAACGATTACCAATACCATCATCAAATATTTCACGATGATTTGGAATCATAAAAGGAACTTCCAATTTAGATGCCACACCTTTAGTTGCAGCATATTGAAACATTTGATTTCCTAATTGTCCTAGTTTTCCTAGGTGATTGAATGCTATAGTCATGATTTAAATACGAGTGCTTCTCCATGTAATCCGTTTCTCATTATATTAATTTGATATCCATTTTTTTCAATCCACTCTTTACAAGCTTGTCTTTCATGAAAATCATAATCAGGTTCATGACCATGCCAATCATCAAATCTCATGTAAAGTTGATCCCATTCACACTTATCAACAAAATTCAACGCAGATACAGTAGGTTCATATATATCAACATCAATGTGAACTGCACTTATCTTGGAAATACCATATGCATATGGGTCATCTAACTCATGTATATCTTTAACAACTAAATTTACATTCGGAAACTGTCCACAATCTTCAAGAACTTGATCGTATGTTTGTTTATATTCCGATCCCTCAAGTCTAAACGCTCCCTTATACCATCCAGCATAGTCAGGTGTTTGTTGTTTTGTTTGCTCTAATCCCTGAAAATGATCAAATCCATAGATTGTTTTTTCTGGATTGATAAATGCAATGTCGCGAATTGTACCTGCACATGCAACTCCAAATTCTAATACATCACCCTTGGTGTTATCCTTATCAAATTGACGAATAAATGCACCCCACTCAATATGAGTCATAGGATTAACTGGTGCATTTACTGGAAAAACATTATCAGTTTCTGACCAAGAGGGTGGTTTATATTCATGTGCGGCACCATAATTCAAGAGAAAATGTTGCCTCTTATGGTAAGTAGATAATGACTTCATAACATTGCTATTATCAGTCATAATCTCCTCTGGCACTCTTTCAAATATCGAACGGTAATAGGGTGTTGAATGATCAACATCAAATTTCATTTTGACCTCCTAGATTAATAAAGATTCATAATAAACTTTCATCTCACATATCACTCATCATAGAGTCAAATACGTTTGATATCCCATCATATAATGATGTCCTTGGTTTCCACCATTTAGTAATATATAGATCCGGTTCATTCCTCTTATTTTTTTGAACTTCATCTGTTTTTGATGAGGGATTTATGATTACATACTTACCAAGTTTTTCATGTATTATTTTACCTATAAGAATTGCAATGTCAATAATACTTGTACTTTCATTACTTGTGATATGAAGTTCATCATCACTTGTAAAACTTTCATAATTAGTCATTAATGTTTCAAGTGCTTCACAACAATCTTCTGCATACAAAAACTCTCTCTCTTCTTTACCATCTGTCATCATATCAATTGATCCATAATCAAGTGCCATTTTAATAAAATCTGTGATTACATGTGCCTTTTCCATATCTTTTTCAATACCATACACATTCCAAAATTTTACTATCAAACCATTCAAAGATTTTGTATATAATTCACCGACTCTTTTCATCACTCCGTATGGTGAGTATGACATATTACTCATTTGAGATGATGCAAAAATAAATGGCACTTTGTAGTCTTGAAGATGTCCAAAAACATTTGCCATCATTCGAGTATTATTGTTTATGAATTTAAATGTGTGTTGATATTTTTTTAGATAATGAGATCCACCAACATCAAATGCAAGAAAGAAAACAAAATCAGCATCCATAATAACATTCCTTAGAAACGCATTTGGAATATGAGTCATATCTTCATGTGGATCATTTACAATATCAAACTCTCTTACAAGATGTCCTTTCTCTGTGAGGTATTGTGTTAGATATGCACCTATTTGTCCCCTTGATCCTAATATTGCAACTTTCATTCTACTGTCACTCCATATGGTAAATTGCCATGATATCCAAATGGTATTATACCACGATTTATATCTAATGGACTTTCATGTGAAAAATCTTTTGCTACTTCAACAGGTGCAAACTTACATCCTTGTTCTTCAAAGATGTGACGATTATGAACACAGATGTTTCCATCTTCGTTCCAGTTTGTTGCACCAAACATTTTATAAAAATTATTCATTGCGACAACATCAAATGGAACATCAACCTTAGTTGGAACCTCAGTTAATTTTTTACTTCTCAATGAAAATCCACCATTACCAACAGCGATATGATCACCAAAGGGTGTTACAAATCCCTGTTCTCTCCATGGCCAAGGTGCACCAATATAATCATAATCAAAGAAATCATCTCTCCAAGCATCAGGATTCAAAATAAATCCATCGTGTTGTATTGTAAGAACAAAATCAGTATCAACGTGTTCGTGTAAATGATAAATCATGTAGCGAGCATAATCTTTCATATTAGTAATGGGTATGTTTGGTTCTTCACAAACAATACCGTCTTCTAAAAGTTCCTGACCTCTTTCATCTATCACATCTTTCGATGTGACAAATCTAACCTTACCAAATTTAGCAGACTCAATGCAAGTGTGCAATGCTCTGATTGTATCTTCAAGACCATTGTCAAGTGTCTTTTCTTTTTCACCATCTTGAAAATCTTCTGTTGCAGTTTTTGTTTTATCAAAAGCAACATGAATAGCAAATAGTGTAACTCTACTTAAATCTAACATTAAACTCCTACATAACGTGCTCTGTATCTTTCTTGTGCAGAAGAAGTAATATCAGTCATATAATATACTGCAATACTCTTTCTCATTTTACCTCTGGGTGGATTAATTGGTTCTGGAAAACCGTGCCAAGAATTTTGAGTTGTATCAAATAAAATTGCCTTGTTAAAAATAGGTTCAATCTCTTTAACTTTACTCAAAGGTTTTTTATTCTTCTCATCATGAGACCAGAATTGTAAACTACCACCCCACTCAGGATCATAGTCTTCTTCAAGATAAATTATAAGATTTAATTTTCTTTGAAGATTCATCTTTGGATGTATTGAGTAATCTAAATGCACAGCGAGACTTCCACCCTTACCACTCATATGCCATCCACCACCATGCAATCCAATGTCAGGATATAGTGGTGTAATGCCTGTAATATCAGACAACTTATCAATAAATTTATCTGATAATAAATTAGAGAATGTGCTGTAAGTTAATGGTGGGAATCTATCCCATCTATTACAAGTTCTTTTTTCACCTATCCATCCTTTATAGTGTATGATTTCCTCAGTGGGATTATCAAAATCAATGAATTGATTACTTAATTTTTTAGCATCATTAATATCTAAAAAATTATCAAGAACCCAATGATCAAAAGGTTGATTATAATATGTAATATCTTTTGTATTAAATCTCATACTACTTCTGGTTTATCATCATAAAAGGAGTGTTGTTTACGATATTCTTTATATTCCTCCTTACAATCAACTCCATTCATTATAACACCTTTTTGATCAATGTACAACCAATCATCCACAATGTTATCATCTCCTCTCCAATATCCATTTGATCTTTTATAATCAAACCAATATTTTGGTGCAATTACATTCTTTGCTTTTGTATTAGTCCACACTGGCCAGAAAGCAAACGTCGATGCAGTTATAATTGTGTGCACTGCGTTATGAAGTATGGAATAATCAATGCCTATCGGTCCTCCCTTATACTCATAAAATCCAGAACCTTGAAGATGTGCAAGTGGATCTTGTTGTTCCATTGCAGATGCACCAATAATCGGTGCCCAAGGAATAAATTTCTTTGCATTTTCTGGGTCATCTGTAATTACACCAAACTTCATGTTAGGATTAATCTCTAACATTCTATCTGCTGCCATTTTATAATATTCTGGTGGACAGAAAGCAGATGTAATTAAATATTCACCACCTCTAAATTGTATAACACAAAAATCTTCTTTACTGTAATCAGTGACTGAGATACTTGGTTTCAACCACTCTATAATATCAGATTTGCGATCATTTATATATCTAAGTCTCTGGAATGTTCCATCTATCTTTGTGTTATCAGGGACTGTATTATAAAGAAGATCATCATATATCATTGCATCTTCATTTTGAAGTGCGTGAAGACCTAATGGATATTCATCAAATCTTTCTCTTCCATAATATTCAATACCATCAGGTAATACATCAGGTTCTTGTCCTTCCGCAGTTGTCACACCACCAGTGACCTCATCACCAAAATCAATATTAGGTAAAAATTGGCAACCCTTAAATGTTTTCAATCCAACCGATGGTATCTTGCTACTTCCCTGTCCACTATTCGTAGTATCTCTTCTTACACCCCATCGGAATCCTCTATGTTCAGCAATACATCTTGGAGCAACTATATTCCATAACTGATTTCCTAAACCAGATCCATTATAAATTTCAGATACAATCATTTTATTAAGTAAGAATATTTTTCTTTATTATCTATGAGAAATTTAGGATAATTATCTTCATTGAAATCGATTGTTGTATATGAGGCATTAGGTTGTCCTATTGGTGATTTGTTATTAGATATTTGCTGATTAATAATTTTACTTAAATCTGGATTATCAAAAACTTCTCTATGTGCACTTGTTTTCATCTTCATCATAATTCTATCTTCCATAGATCCTACCTTATTACTACCTACTGTGCTCCAGTGCCAACCACCAGGATAAATTCTAAGATTATTCTCACCGTTCAAAGGTCTTCTCATATCAGTTAAGGAATATTTTTTTATAATAGAATAATCACACATCTTAGTTCCTATCCATCTTGGTCCTTCTGAACCATATTCAAAGTCAGGTGTCTGAGAGAATATAGAACTGGTGGTTTCAAACCAATTCAAGGCAGCTTGATAATTATCCTGTGCAAAGTTATAAACATTTCCAGATTCATAGAAAGAATCTAAATCTTTCAACACATCAGGGTTGGGTATTTCATCTAAGTCACTCCATAAAATAATATCACCATCATCACAATATTTACTTAAAACATTTTTAATACTGTCCTTTTGATATACATCTCTTTGGTAGGTAGGATATCCCTCTATACTATATTTTGCACTTATAATTTTTAATTGTTCTTCTGTTGGATCTGGTATTTGATTGTAAATAATTTTATGAGAGAACTTTTCAAATCTATCTTTGTTAGATTCATAATTCAAACCTTTATCAATACCAGAAAATGCCCATTTAGATTCACTAAAAACAAAGTAATCAACATATGGGTCAAGTAAATTTAGTCTTATCTCTAATAAATCTAACTCATAACCGAAGAGAAATACATCGTATATTTTCATTTGCTCTGCAATACCCTCTCTAATGAATTTGTTTTCTTAACATTGTAATCTTCATTTTGCCACACATTACTATTACTTCCATTCTTGTAATGTAAGATAAATGCATTTTCCATATTATCATCAGTTTCGAATTTAATCAAATCAATAAATGTGGGTTTTGGAAAATCATACTTATTTGCATAATCAACCATATATGTAAAACAGTTATAAACATATTCCCAATGATTCTCTCTTTCTTTCTGATGTGGGAACGTTCTCTTGTTTGATTCCTGATAATCAATAATTACAAATTCACCTTCATCTAAATTGACGTGCATTGGAGAACATCCATTAAAACCCATCTCAATATAACCATCAGGTGGTGTATGTTTATCACCTGAATATGCATCTCTCTGCAAACTAACCTGATCAATATATTTTACTTTAAGTTGATCTTCATAATCGATCAAATAACGATGTCCTTCTCCACCTACATCACACGCTTCACCATTAAAAATACCAAGTCCCCACTTTAAATCATTTGGATTAGGTAGGTTTGGTATATCTGCAATCACAATACCATTCCAAGGATACCTGAGTGCGATTGATCCTCTATCTTCTTCACTATGATATTTACTACTATATCTGTATGATGGAATATAAGCAAGATTGTGATCTCCTAATAATTTTTCTATTGACACATCCTTAATAAAAAACATGTCAGAGTCTATGATCATGGATATACCATCATCTTTACTTACATAATGTTTCCAACCCCAACTATATGAGTATGCACATGCATGACTCCCACCATTTACATAAGAGTCACCTTCAAATTGTTGATAACCATTTATAAATTGTAACTCTGGATCTAGTTCTACTCGTATACATTTTATATTTAATTTCTCACACACTCTATAGATTTCATCTATCCTTTCTGGTTCGTAACCACTACCAGGATCTCCACCATTTCTTTCATTATTAAAGACGATAAATTCAAAATCGTCTTTAACATGTTTCTTTATACTATTAAATTGTGGTTCTATAAAATCTGGACGATTATGAGAATAAGTATAAATTTTTATCATATTCTTTTAAATAGAGCATCTCCACCATCAGCATCTCCATATGTCCAAGTATTAACTAATTGAAACCTAGGAAGTAAGAACTTAATTTCCTGTAGACCTGCACAATTTTCATACATCTCTTCATCATAATATTCTGTGTAGATATAGTCAATGTTTGGTAGCATATCATTTGCACCACTTAAAACATCTCTCTCTGCACCCTGTGTGTCCATCCAAATAAAGTCAATATGTTTAACATTATTCTCTGCACAAACACTATCAATAGTTCTTGTTTTTACTTCAACCTCCTCATCAAAAAGACATCCTGGCCAACGTCTACCGTATTTTGGACTTTCAATCATAGTGACTGGTTTACGTATTGAACCAGAGTATCTACCTACATCACGACCCTCCGGACAATCATTTCTTGATCTATGAAAAGTTGTCGTGCTATCCTCCCCTGACATTGCATATGGAAAGAATTTATGCCTCTCATCTGTAACTAATATATCATTGTTGTTACCATGAGCATCCTTTGAACCCAGAGTTGTCATATATTCTGTGTTTATTGGTTCTGGATCAAAAGTATAAATTTTTAAATTATCTCCGAAAGTATTTAAAAATCTTTTGGTGTCACCACCATCTGCACATCCTATCTCAAAAATAGTGATTTCATCTTTATCACCGATAAGACTTTTTATTTCTTCTTGTGAAATTCCCATGTTATAATAATATGTTTTTTATATAGGTGTAAAATAGATGTCTAATTATCCATCCATTTTAAAAATCTTGACAATGGATTTAATCTCTCAGGTTCTTTAGTTTCAGGAGGATTTTGTGTAATTTTATCTGCACAAACAAATATATTAATCCAGTTGTAAGTTTTTTCAATGCCTTCTTCAAGTGATTGAGAATAATCCCATCCAAGTTTTTCACGAATTAAATCGTTATTTGAATTACGACCACGAACACCAAGAGGACCATCAATATGTTCTTTCTCAATAGTTTTCTCTGCAACTTTTGCTGCTGTATCAACAAGTTCGTTGATTGTGACCATTTCCTCTGAACCAATATTTACAGGTCCCATAAAATCAGAATCCATCAATCTTCGAGTTGCTTCAATACACTCATCAATATACAAAAAGGAACGAGTTTGTTCTCCGTCTCCCCACACTTCAACGGAGTCTCCGTCTTCTGCGTATGCGACTTTACGACAGATTGCTGCAGGTGCCTTTTCTCTTCCTCCTTGCCATGTTCCTTCTGGACCGAAAATGTTATGGTAGCGAGCAACACGAACAGGTATGTTATAGTTACGATTATAAGCGAAATATAATCTTTCCGAGAAGAGTTTTTCCCATCCATATTCGGAGTCAGGGTCAGCAGGGTAAGCGGATTCTTCACGACAGTCTGGATTATCTGGATCTAATTGATTATGTTCTGGATACATGCATGCTGAACCAGAGTAAAATATTTTAGTCTTATTTGTTCCTTTATATTCATTCATCATACGTTGTTCTTCAAGAACATTCAGATTAATAGAAACTGAATTGTGCATGATGTCAGCATCATTCTCACCAGTAAATACAAATCCTGCCCCGCCCATATCAGCAGCAAACTGATAGATCTCATCAAATGGTTCTATGTATCTTTCAGGAACAGAGTTAAAAAAATTACCCTGTTCACCCTTGTAACCTAAGACACGTTTAACAAAATACTTATCCCTCAAATCACCATAAACAAATTCATTTGCTTCTGTCTTAGAGAACTCAGGTGCTTTAAGATCAACACCTCTTACCCAATATCCATCATCACGTAATCTTTTTACCATGTGACTTCCAATGAAACCACCTGCTCCTAATACTAATGCTGTTTTCATTTTTTCCTCCTAAATTCGAATCCAACGTCTGTTTGCAAGAGTCCAGTTAGTAACATCAGCAATTCTTTCACGAACTGATTTAGCGGGTTCCCATCCCAACTCTTTCATCTTTGATCCATCAAGTGCATATCTCAAATCGTGACCAGGTCTTGATGAATGAAAATCAACTAACTCATATTTAAGTTCTTTGCCCTGTGCTTCTGCAATAATCTGTGCTAGTTCTAGATTATTCAACTCCTCAGAACCTACAATATTAAACTTTGGACACTTTGCATTACCCCAAGTTGGTTCAAAAGTTCCCCTTTGATTAAGTAAAAACAATACTGCTGATGATACATCTCTTGCATGAATATAATGTCTTGAACCTGGTATGGTTCTTGTTTGATCACTATGTATTGTAACAACCTCACCATCTCTTGCTTTACGTATACACATTGGAATGTATTTCTCAGGATGCTGACGCTCACCAAAGACATTCATTGTATGAGTTATGAAGATTGGTAGTTTATATGTATTCTCATACGCAACTGCCAACTCTTCTGCACCTGCCTTTGTCGCACTGTATGGGTTTGTAGAATTGTATCTATCATTCTCTTTGTACTTAATACCGTTTGGTGCAGGACCAAATACTTCATCAGTACTAAAGTATACAAACTTTTCTAAGTTATCTTGTGTTCTTGCAAAATCAAGTATATTTGCAGTTCCAACAACATTATCCAGTACAAACTCCATCGGATAGTCTATGCTGCGATCAACATGTGATCCTGCTGCCAGATGTAAAATATAATTTACCTTTCCTATCTCACTACAAACCAATGGATTGAGTGCTGCCTTTAAATCATGATGAACAATCTTGACTCTCCTTTTTTCCTCAGGCATAAAAGGAATCATTAAATCATGTAAGCGATTTAAATTACCACTATAGTCAAGACGATCTAAGGTTATAACTTCCCAATCTGTTGTTTTAAGTATTTCACCAATAAGATGATGAGCAATAAATCCTGCACCACCTGTAATTAAAACTCTTTTCATTTATTTAATACTGATAATTAATTTTACTAAATTAAAGATGAATTGTCAACATCTGTTGTAATCATCTGAAATTCTGACGATATCTGATTCATCACATACACCTCTTTGAACCTCAATGAATGTGATTCCATCATCTCCACCTTTCATTCGATGCAGAGTTCCCATATCAATAACGAAGTTATCGCCAGAACTTACATCTTGATTTATCTCATCACCATCTTTTTCATAGGTGATGATACCACTACCTTGAATGATAGTCCAGTATTCATCCCTCTTGTGATGATATTGAAGAGAAAATCTTGACTTCGGTTTTACGTATATTTTTTTTACTTTGTAGTCAGAACCTTCATCAATAGTTAAATACCAACCCCAAGGTTTAAATTCAAACTTCCTCATAATTCTGACTTTTTGCTACGTCCTTTATATAGCAAGGAACTCCAGCAGGATCTAACCACTTTGTATAATCTATATCTTCAATAGCGGTCTTCAATTGCATAAAGTTATCACAGAGGTACATGTCCTTATAACCATTATGGTTATTCCATTTCTGAATACGATAGTCTGGATGTCCATTCTCAAGTGGATCAGGCATTTTTACATACCTGTATGGATCATTCTGGCAAAGAACTTCAATCATAATAATTATTTTGCTATTCTTATTATACTTTTTTTTATCCCATTAGTCAATAGAACACTTTATAAACTGTCTACTTTCGTATGATTATAACATCTCCATCATCGTCATCATCTTCTTCTATTGAAAAGACAAGTAGTTCTTCACCTGATTTTACATCTGCCATTTCTGGATGAATGTTTCTTTGATTAATATCCTTTAACGTTGACCTCATCATCATAAACATATATGTACAGGTCATACCAAACACTGCGGCAAAACACAAGAGGTATAGAAAAACCAAAACGTCACTCATCTGAAACCCTGTTGAAGTAATCTTTGAATAGGAACTTGCTTTACTTTATCTATAATATCTGTTTCTATCTTATCCAAAATATTTACATCAAGATCCATAAAGGGTGGAATGATTCCTAACATTCTTAGCAACCCATCTACAAACAATGCAAGAGTTGTAAATCCAAGAATCATACTAATCACTGTGGCATCACGATTATGCTTTGCCATTGACTCCTCATCAATTCTCCTTGCTTCTGCAACAGCTCTATCCACAGCAGCATCAATCAAGACATCAACCTCTTCTTTGGTGTAAGAGTTGATTTTGTCTTTTTTGATGACTGTGCTTACAGGAAAGTCCTTAATTAGAGTTTTAATCATGAGTATCCTTTAATTAATATCTATTATATCAGTTTATGGTAGAATGTCCAGTCGGACGTTTTGCTTGCTTTTCCTCACGCAAACGCTCCAAATCCTGTATCCGTTCTAACATTTCCTGCTTTTTTTCAATATCTTCTAACTTCTTTTGAACATCCTTTAATTCTTTTTGAATATCCATTCTGGTAAAAAATTTTTCCCTTATGACCTCCCCACGAAAGAAAAGAGTAGTGAGTTATTGGTCTAAGTCAAATTATTTATCTAATTTCGAAATCCATCTTACGAATCTTCCGATTCTTTCTTGCCTCTTGCCACTCCATTTCCTCTCTAGAGAATAGAGAATTCTTCTTTGTTTTCCTTGAATTTAACATTACAACCTTTGCCATATCAACCGCTGATATGATATCACCAGAGATAGTCACCATGTTTGAACAACCACAACTTATTGTCTTTCCATTACGTGATTCTACTTCTTTACCACAGGATCTACATCTTACTCTTATTGATTCCATCACTTTAATTTTATTTGTTTGCACACAAAATAATCACCAACTGCTTTACAGGAAAGTGCTTTATCTTTATTTAACGAAAAAAGGATAGCAGTCAATTGCATCACAATGACAATTGGGACTGCTATCTTTAATATTGATTTTGCTTTACGATTCATCACAAATTATTACGATATCATAACTATATATCACCAATCATCTTCCATCTCTATTTGCTGTACAGGACAAGGTGGTGCTGTTCTGTGATAGTTGATATGCATTAACTCTATGAACACAAGAGAACAAACCAATATCATATTGATCTGAAACAACGGATGTTTGAGTAAATTCATTATATAAAAAAAGACCCCTACTATGTAGAGGTCTTTGTAAAGTCGTTACTTAACTTAGAAAGTGAACTTAACTCCTGCTTTTGCAGACCAGTCAATTTCATCAGCAGGTGTAGTAACACCAGAGATTTCTCCGTAGAACTTATCATAAGATCCACCAACATATCCGATGAATTCTACATCACCGAACTCATCAGCAGTTTCTGTGTGAGTTACTGTTGGACCACCAGAAACATACCAACCGATTCCTGACTCTGTTGCTCCCTCATATCCTACTACTGCTTCGATTCCACCTTCGGTGTATGCACCTTCAGGATATGAACCAGTTGCTTCCAAATTAACGTATGGACCAGCAAAAGCTGCACCGGCGAATAGGAATG
>Ga0209348_1000459_pt1 | contig 21532 bp, 16 predicted proteins | sample ETNvirenome_2_30_FD_184065 | JGI IMG/M metagenome (GOLD analysis project Ga0209348, IMG submission 184065) | Marine viral communities from the Pacific Ocean - ETNP_2_30 (SPAdes) (version 2) | ecosystem: Environmental > Aquatic > Marine > Oceanic | place: Pacific Ocean | collected 2013-06-22
GTAAAGCCTGGAAATAACGACATTAATCGTTTGAGCTGCACATCGCTTGCAGTGCCCGCACTTATTGCGTCGCTACTCATAACAATGGCGTTTTTATGAAATGCTAAATAATCATTTAATTGCGTGCTAATAGACTCGGCTTTTTCTTTTAGTTGAGCGTTTACTTCATACTCTAAGCGCGCATGATGATCGTTTACTAAAATTACACTGGTTAGCAATACCACTAAAATAATAATGACACTAACCACATAGCTTAAAATTTTTGCCAGTGGCCTACCCTGATACGCACGGCTAGCGTAAGGTACAAATACACTAACTAAATCAACCACCGCCAAACTTATTAGCGCGTTAATTAAGTACTTTGATATCGCTACTATTAGCGTTAACCAGGCCAAGCCAATAACAAATTGGCCTATAACCCATACAAAGGGTAAACCAATACATAGCCAAAATACGCTACCCAGAGGAAGAATAGGTTTAGAGCGGCGTAAGCAAAAAGCATAAAGCCAACAAAGCTCGAGTAAATACACAATACTCGGCCAACAATGGCCCCACCTATAAAGTAAAAAACCAGAAACAATGGCAAGGCTTAGGCACGCGTAACGCAGCCCAGTAAATACTAAGCTGCATAAAACAAACAATTGCCCAAACAAAAATTCGGAGCTGTCGAAAAAATACAATGGCGAGAGATTTACTAACCCGCCTAATAACCCTAATAAAACAGCGAGTGTCCACTTACTTCTTTGCGGCATTAATCAACCTTGGGGCACTTTGTTAACACTTTACATGTTAAAATTAATGTAATTTTTACATTATTACGTACAAGGCAAGGGTTGTCTAGCAGCAATAAAACAGGAACAGATAAACATTACCCCCTGTCAAAAAGCGTGTTATATGTTTTTATACTTACTCTTTTTATGACTGCCACTTAAATTTAACTTAATATCCTTAAGCATAGGCTTAGCATTTGCGATTGCTAAATAGGCATTAGCTAACGCTTCTGGAGCTGCGCAATAATCTACAATAAGTATTACTGTTGAAACATTTAGTGACTGTAATTTATTGCCAAGCTCAGTAGATGTGAGTTTTGCTTTGGCGTTGCTAAATAAGTAATTTGATTTTTTACATAAATAGTGAATGTTTCATCTGCTAGTGCAGTAAACGACAATAATAAAAACAGTGTGAATGTAAAAATGAGGTAGAGCGGTAATAGTGGAAAATCGATACTCGTAATATTAAATATTTAACGGTGTTACTAAGGAATAATTTAAAAGGAATGTATTTTCACCCAAATGTTGTTTGAAGTATAAGTTGGCATAACCACATTCGATTTCATTGAGCTACAACGACACAAATGAAGTATAACTTGGCATAAAATTGAAGTTTAAAATGACATAAAGTTACCAAATATGAGCTCTATAAAGCCTATCTCATAAAAATACTGCCAAGTTTATTTAGTTGGCTGCTAAGTGCAATTTTCGGACGTTCGTAACATGGCAGTAACACGTGGGCTAAAATCCGAGCGAAGCGACAGAGCCCACGTGTTACTGCCCCAGCGAGCGGCTTAATGTTTTTGTTAGTTCATGATGTTTGATATTACAGTCAGACCGGCTAATAAGGATGTGATAACTCCTAGCAACTTCACGACCTGCTTTTTCTTTGGAATATCCTTTGTTACAAAGATTAGTAAATCAACTGTGATTATGTAAAAGAAAACCGTTAGAACAAATAATACATAAGTCGATAAGTCGCTAAAATTAAACCAAGGAATGCTTTCAATCGATACTTTGGCTTTTATTGTAAAGCCCGCCAGGTACACAACAATTAGTCCAAAAGAAAAGTCAAAACTAGAATTCGATGCCCAATAAAAAAACACCTTGAGTGGATTGAATCGCTTTGATTTTCTGGTTAAGCAACTAGATAAAACAAACAAGAAAGCAAAAAACGTAAATGTTAATATTGAGAAGAAAAACAGGCTTTCATCGAAAAGTACTCTAATAATCTTGTCACTATCATATTCTTTGTAGAAAATGGTTTTGAAGTGAGCAAATCCCAACGTAAAATAACTGAGGAAAAAGAACATTTTGAGTAAATGGTATCCCCTCTTTTTTAACTCTAAGGACATAACGTCATATTGCTTTGACCACTCTTCATATCTTTGAAACATAGCTACTTCCATTGATTATCCATATTAATGAGCTAACGAGACTGTAAAATAATTCTAACAGCCAAGTTCAATTAAAAAATGAGCTCCTATAATTAACTCTAAGCGTTTTTAAAGCTCTAGGCAATGCATTTGGGACCCATAAAACTGGCTGTTTTTCTTAAAAAAGAGTAATTCTACAGCCACAGTCCTTATTGATGCGTTTTTTAGATTCATTTGGCATTGGATCCAGACGGCTTATTCGTAGCTCTTGCATCAATTATAAATAACTCTTTGTTTTGTTTAAGCTCTAAATCCTTTAATGCTTTGAAGATTTTTTCTAGCTCTGAATCAGTAAAATATAGAATTACCTTAATGGATTTTTTAGTTTGGTTGGTAGCTTTATATACTTCAACCTGCTTGGCCAGACTCTGTTTTAGCTTGCTATTGCTTGCTAGCTTAAATTCAACCAATGTGCTGTCCTTTGAGCCCCTAGAAATACAGGGAGGTCATTGTTCAATGAAACATTGAAAGCGCCATATTCATCGAGCTTTTCCTTAGACACTCCAAAATAATCAGAAAATATATATTCATTCGATCCTTCTTTTGAGTCTAACGTCGCCAATGAGCGGCTTGTTTTCAGTGGCAAGCGCATGCAACTACAGAAAAACAAGTCCGACTCAATTGGCCTCGTTAGGCAATACTTACAGAACACTCCAGCCGATAGCTGTATTTATCGCTTCGCGAAAGACATTAGCAATTGCATTCCAAATTCTTTCTGCTAATTGAAGTGTGATTATTGCAATCGAACGAAGTCTTATTCTTGCTAACATTTTTTGGTCATCCATAAATACCCTAGCATCATCTTCATTGAACTCACCTGACAATTTCTTTTTGGCAATAAAAGAGACATCGTTAGTCAGTCCTTTGCCAATATTTTCTAAAATTTCTTTAACTTCATCCCAATTATTTGTAACTGCTGCTTTAGCTGCCTCTACTGCATCATCTAAAACACCACCAAAATCTACGCCATTTATTGTGACCATTATTTAGCCTCCTCTAGTTTGGTTTCTTGTATCTTAAACCCTTCTGCTTTTTGAATGGCCAACACCGCATTAAATGCTAACAATTTCCTTCCTTCCCAGTTGGCCTTTTTAAGGATTTGTGTATTCCTTGTTAATTCTTCACTTGCATGCTGCTCTTTCCATTTTAAGACTATGCACTTTAGGTCGACGTAATTCTTAGCAGTTAAGCTTGTATTTGAGAATTCAGCGGATAATTCCTCGCATTTTGATGCAATTGAGTTTTCTATTAACTCTGATACCTTTGATTGCAACGCCTGCCCTGTTGAACCAACTTTGTTGTCACTTGCCATTGCTCTAAGTATTAACGCCTCCGCATCAGTGATTAGAGCGTTGTATTTACTTTCAAATTTTGTGAAGTGCCCATAATGTGTGCTTGGATTTGCTATTGTACTCCTATCTGAGTCTTTTAACGGACTTGCAGCCCTTCCCTCCTCTATTACCCCGGCTGCCTTTTTATAAAATGCTTCAGTATCAGTAACCAATTTCTCATCATATGGCGAAACTAGAACGGTTGTGCACCCAGATAATATTGATAAAAATATTAAGAGTAGAAGCGCAGAAAATGATTTATTAATAGTCGAGATTTGTTTCATTATTTTCTCCTTTTAGATTATAAGAATACAACTCACTGAGCGCCTAACAACTTATTGAACACCGTTTTGGTCGTTTATAACACACCAAAACGGCGTATATTACATACCGTAATAATTTCACCAATAATTCGAATAACAAAGGTTAATGGGCATAGGGTTAACCTCAACCTAGGAGTTTTCAAGTAAGTTATCGCCTTAAACATGGTTATAAAACTTAAAAAGACCCTGCGTTTGCTGGGCTCTTTTTATTTAGCCTCTGCCTTTTCGGCAGTTAAAAGTCACAATTTGTGGTTATTCACTTCCCGGCCTAACTTCAGCTGCCTACTCGGCAGTTCACAATATATATTAGCGCTATGTATCGTTTTTTATATTTCCAGCTGCCTACTCGGCAGTTCACTATTAAAAATAGTTTAAATTTCTACAAATTCCAAACTGTTAAATGAATTTAAATTATTTACCCTTATTTTCAATCAATCAGATAACTCATTGAAAATTAAAAGAGTGTTTTAAAACTATTAAAAAAGGGTATTCAAAGAGGGAACCGTGCCTTGGAATGTTTGATTTGTAGCAAAGCCATAATTATTAAATTGATTTCCTACCGCATTAGTATTTTCAATTTTTTGTATATGAAGTATAAAACTTTCCCCGTTGCCTTTGCTTGATACAGGTATTGAATGAAAATGGCCTATGTCCTTTGCCTCAAATTGATATTCAGGGTTGTAAACCTCCCCTCTAGCTTCAGCTCGCTTTTTAGCGCGTTTCAATCGTCTTTGCTTTTCACCAACAAATGCTTTGGCTACTGATTGGTTGCGAACAAACATGACTTCGCTTTGGTTTACTGGTACTTCGAGTATTTTTGATAAGCCAAATAACTTATCATGAGTCATCATCTCAAAATAGCTTTGCTGAGATAGATTGGTTAATTGCTTTTTATCTGTCGATACAAACGCTATTTGATTACCTATTGTTTGCTCATTCCATTTAGGAAAGCACACACCAATATTAATTATTTCACGTGAACTCACAAACCCATGCAAAATACCAATACAACGCCCTGCGAGAAGGCTTACATCACAATTTTTAGGTATATAAGTAATGGTAAAATAATAGCGCTTCAACCTTTACTCCTTTGGAACAAGCCGCCTTTGATCAACACTGCCGCAATAAAGTGAACTGCGTCTGATTCTTCACCTTGCTCTAAACCATGCTTTTCCATGTGTTTAATATGCAAAGCAATGCGCGGGAGTAATGAATAAAAGTCTGAATGGCTCTTAGGTGTTCTGTGTGCAACTAATATTTGCTTATCTGCGCCATACTCGTGAGTGCGTAAAGGTTTGTAGCCTCCCTCGTACCAATCATCGATAGTTTGGATAGCCGCCCCTACTTTTTGTGAGTTTAAACTTGCTGCTTTTTTATCGCCCACTTGGGTGTACGCAAGTTGTTTAGATGACATGCCCTGTTCAACAGCATCTACAAACTTTTGACTTGGGTGAACCTCCTGGCTAAATGCATTTTTAATCTTTGCGGTTATATCTAAATAACAATAATTTTGAGGGCTGCTAAGCCCTTCTTGAATAGCTTCTGATAGTGTTATTAGTGCTGTTTGATTATTTTTCCAATTGCCCTGCCACTTTAGCTTTTGTGCACCCTCAACAATTATTGGGTCTAAATGTTCTGTGAGGATTTCAATATCAACATTTGGTGATTGGCGGTTGCGCCAAAGCCAGTTGCCCATCAGTATATTTTTAGCATAGCGAGTTGCAACTTCATTAAGGCCATTGTGCTTTTTATAGGTTTCAAAAAACCGTTTTAACCAATAAATAACTTTAGGGTCATCACAAACATGAGGCTCTATACTATTAGCCTCAACCCTGAGTGAAAAACGGCAAAATAGCTCATTTACCGTTGGAGGCACGTAGCACACATCAATTGTTTGTGGGTTCCCAAAAGCAAGATCTTGTGGCGCTAAATTTTTAGCCTCATTTTGATTTTGATACGCATCGCCAAACCCTGACTTTTGCCCAACTAATTTATTTTGCTCTATTTGTAGCGGTTCAAAATCAGACTCCGATGTTTTATAAAAAAACACCGCTTTACTGGGTGAAAGCGAACGCGTGTAACTTAAGTGCCGAGGTAATTGCATTATTCATACTCAAACTTAGACTTTTTCATAAGCATAGACTCTTTTTGAACATCCATAACCCAAAATGCATTATGAAAAAACTGCTTAGCGCCTGCGTACTTTACTGATGTATTGCTAACACACTCTAACAACCCAATTACGGGCTCTGCATAACAATGGTGTTCATGTAAAGCTGCATCTCGCTTTACGGGTTCTTCAAGCGCAGCAAAGCCAATTGCAGCGGGTCTTAAATTAAAGTTACCGTTAAGCGCATCTATCAATTGTTCAAAACTTTTGACTACTTTTTTTGAAGGGTACAACCAACTGCCATTTAACGATTTTGCCTTTATATTTTTAAATAGCTCACTCGGTTTAGTATGTACATGACACCAATCTATACTCTGGTATAACGAAGGTGGATGCATAGTCCCACCCGCAAATGAAGATGGAATTGCTGGCTTTATAAGCTGACTGTTTAACTTATCTAACAACTCAGTATTTGGTACGAAAAGCCTAAACACTAAATCGAGTGTTATATCGCATTTAGGTTTATCGATAATACCAGAACTTATAACATGACTACGCCCTGTAACTTGTTTTAACTTGCTTGGCTCAGGTAATGGTTTACCCGTATGTAGTTGATAGTTTTCAATGTAAATAGCACTATCAATACACTTAATTGAAGGGTCTATAAAGTTTTTTAGCTTACGCTCAAAGTTATGAGCAAGCCCATTTAAAGCAGTAAGTGACGGCATACCTTGAATATACGGGTTAGCCATTGCCTCGGCATCAAACACTCGCATATCTTGGCAATGTACATACACTATTTGCTCATCTTTTAATGTTTCTTGTTCAGTTGCACAATGAGTAAATACATAGTTTAACTGCGTTTTGAACAGCCCCATTAAATTAGGGTGATACGCAAAGCGTTTAAGTTTGCTCAAAGAACTAAGGCTTTCATTTAATATGTTACTAAATTGGCTTATACAGTTAGTAATACTCTGATCTAAATAATGCTTTGCCCACTCAGGATAAGCTTGGTTTTGCGCGTTATTTTTAGCTTCAAGAATATTATCAAGCCATAACTGCAAACTAACACGTACTTGCCTAATAGCCGCTACTCGCGCTAATCGCTTTTGCCTTAACGTATTAAACTGTTTAATACCTATCAACACCAAAAGTGCCTGTTGAAATTGACTACTTAATAGCGCACGAATTTTAAATGCTTTCTCAATATCATTATCCTTATCCTTATCCTTATCATTATCATTATCATTATCATTATCATTATCATTATCATTATCAGCTACTTTAGAGCGGTTAACAGCCTTAGAATATGTTTTAGGAAAGTAACGAAGCACTCTAATATTACCGCCTACTGAGCTTGCTAAATCGCCAACATTGGCAGGTCTTGAATGCTCAACTAAACCAAAGTTTAACTTACGTTCTATTGTTAATTGCTGAATTTTAGCTAGCATTGCGTGGCTTACTACAGGCGTAACCGCAAGGTAGCTTTGCTGAAATGGCATTTGTAATTGTGGTGAAAAAGAACTTACTTCTAAAGGGAGCTCTGCCACTGGCAACTGCTGTTTTATTTTACCCGCGATGTTTAAAACTGCCTTTTTAGTAAACCCGTATGTTCTGATTAAATTAATCCAAACAGGCTCTTCAGTTATTAATAACTTTGCTAAACAAGTCACTTCACCTTGCCAATTAAACGAGGTTAAAAATAGCTTTGCATGATTAATTTCAGCACTGTTGTGCGACCAGCCAAAACTTAAAGGTAATGACCGGCTGCAAATGCCCGCAATATCTTCACTTACAACTTCACTAATTAAACGTTGATGGCTTACTCGTATATCGGGGTATTTTAAATTATGAGTATGAAACCATTTCACTTCGTTAATGCACTTACTCAGTAACACTTCATCGCGTAGTACACTTTTAGCAGTTCTTGCACTTGTTAAATCATCAATCTCACTTCGCTTATAAACAAGATTAATGAGCACAACGAGAGCCTGTTCTTCAAAGCCATCTACCTCGACATGAGACGTGTATGGAACGAACAATTTTCTAAGTGCTGTGGTTTTTTCTTTTAGTGGTTCAATTGCAAGTGCATCTTGTAAGTTCATAAGTTACCACGGCGCTATAAATTGTTTTTTTGTTTGAGGCTTTTCAGCTGCGAATGCTTGTTGTAGTTCAATCACTTGGCGTAAATAAAATACATGGCTATCAGCTCTGAGCTGTTCGTGCTTTTTTTGTGGGTAAGCGCAGTTTAAAAAGCCTTCTTGATGAAGCCTATAAACTTGCTCTGTGGTGGTGTTTAATAATACTGCGGTATCAAAAGTACAAAGCAGTAAATCTGCAATATTTGGATGTTTAGTTTTAGGATTACTATCAACTAATTCGACAAAATATTTAATTAGTTCATCAAGTACTTTGTTTTTACGGTTACTTGTTGCAGCTATTTGACCATCACGAATCACATTGCCATAGACAGAGTTGAACTTAGTTTTATTAAAAGGGTTAAGTTGCTTGAGACGCGCATTGTTTGTGAGTAAATCTAATTCAGCGTTAAAGCCATCAGGCCAAGTACTAAAGTAATCAACAAAGGTACGGTTAAAGTCAGCATCACTTACATCAAGTTGTTTAACCTTCGCAAACCACGATAACAGCCCCATTATTTTTGGGCTGTTATTACTTGCAAGCGCAGATGCAATTTTAAAGTCTGCATCGTTTAACTGTTCATTACTGGATAGTTTACAACCGCAATTACATTCTAAAAACGTCTCAGAAGCTCTGTAATCAATTAAGTTATGGAATTCACCACAATGTGTAGTTAATTGTGTTTTATGTTTATGGCACGCTTTATAGGGCTTTAAATGCCAATAAAAGGGAATATAGGAAGATTCCGCTAAGCATTCAATGCAAACAGGTATGTTATCAGTGCGAAGTAACTCAAGGGGAATAGCCAGCTCATTACGGCTTACTGCTGCTAGGTTGCCAAATTTAAAGTCACTGCGCCGCCATGCAAGTGCAAGAATATCACCGGCGTTAAAATCTGCTAATTGAGCTACCAACTTAAGCGCTCTTATTCTAAAGCTACTCGCTTGCCTAGCATGATAAACATCAACTTTACTCAGCTCTAACGGCAACGCACCTTCAAGATCATGATCTTGTTCTGCAAGCCATTGCCATAAAATATCAGCAAGCTCACTATAGCCATTGTATGAGTTATCACTTGCAAGCCTTAGTAAATAGCTTTCAAGCGCCTCATCTGGGTAAGGTTTTGTTTGAACTAAAAAATGCATCGCCAACCTAAACTAAGAAAATCTTAGTTTAGGTTTAGCACAAAAAAAATCATTTGCTAAATTTATCCCCTCTTAAATCTCCATCTAATACTTAAGAATGAAAGAGTAATAAATGCTGCTGACATTGCGCTTTGAAGAATAGCGGGAAGAATCAACAAACTACTTACCGTATTTTTATCATACAAAGGTGTAAAGTCCCTCAAGGACCAAAATGGTATCAATGTTTGCTTCAAAGAAAAGTGTATTGATTTACTTATCAACTCCCAGTCTATTGGAAGACTATAGTGAACTTGAGGACTCAACATTAGCGCGTAACATAAAGTAAAAAATAAAAATGAGCCTAACAGCCAATAAATAGGCTTTGAAGCACTTGTTCCATATGATGAAAAAAGTGAGTACATTTTCCTAATAGCATTGCCTTGAACATCTTTCCTTTTTGCTAAACATTTTTGTTCAAGCTGAAAAAAATCACCTTCTCGATCTCTGTCTCTAATATCTTCCATATGCTTTCGTAATAGTTTGAAGCGCAGAATAGATTCTTGACTTTCATCAACATGAAAATATTTTCTAGGGGGAAATATACTTTCTAATGGAATCACAGTATTAAATAAGCTGGGAGCGTTTTTAAATGTAGTTTCCGAAAAGTTTAAAGGATTATCTATCAATCGATTACTAAAATTTGACTTTACTACTTCACTTCTTAGTATTTCAACTGAATTAACCCTCCTGTCTTCTTCGTCACAAGTCGAAGATATAAAACAATTGAGGTTTTTTCCTAATTTACTATCAACTGCTTCTAAATTACTAAAAATAACATTTTCAAAACTTAGATAAATATCCTCACAAATAAATTTTTTAAAGCTTATATCTTTAAAAAAAGACGTTTCGAAGCTAAACATTGCACCGCTGGTTTTACTTGTCCGACTAACTGACTCAAAAGAAAGGCTACCTATATTTGAGTTTGATATTAAAAATTCCCCCCCTAATTTTGAGTTTTTTACTAAAACACTATTAACTTTATTGTTAAACTTATCACTCCTAGTCAATATATTTAGCTGTCTGAAAGCACCTAAGCTATTTAATTCTTCATAAGTTAATAGACACGCGAGAGTTTTTGATAGAGATTTTTTATCATTTTCAACTGACTCGTTTTCGGGATGAATACGGCTTTTAAGACCACTTAATTCTATTTTCTTCTCTACTGTTGAGTCTATAATTTCTAAACCAAACTCTGAATTTATGATGATCAACTCAAACAATTTACAAGATCTTAGAGCTATAACATAACTAAAGATCTCAGAGCCTAACTTCAAATTAGAATTTTCATCCGAATCTGGCTGGTATCTGCAAGTATTGACAATAAACTGGTATGCAGCGACATCTTCTAGCTTAATACCTAGTGAGCTAGCAAAAGAACAATCGTAAAATCCGATATAGTTACATTCTAAATTGCTGATTTTCACACCTGAATTAAATACACAATTTTTAAAAGTAAGCTCTTTTAAGTTCGTGGTAGTTTTTATAAACTCGAGTTCAGCATCATCAAAATAAACATTTTTGAATTCAATACGTTGCGCATGACCGATTTTTGTATTGAATTTTTTTATTCTTAGATTAGATACTTGCAACTAACTTTCCTTATTTATTTTAATTGACTTAGCAGCATTTCCTTTTGATTTTCATTCATCTTATTAAATATTAGAATCAACTCAGCCAAGCTGTCATCATCAGAATAAAAATAAGCTACTGGTACATCTAGCTCTTTAGCAATGCGTTTCATGGTTAAGAAATCAGGGGCATGTTTGCCTTTTTCGTATTGGTTCATGCGAGCACTAGCCGTGTTTGGCTCCATTCCTAATGCTATACCTAGCTGTTGCTGAGTAAGGCCAGCTGCTTTTCTTGCAGATTTTAGGCGTGAAGGTGTTGGAGTTTCCATGTGAACCTTAGCTGTAAATTATATATTGCTAAGATTCTCTTAGTATCTAACTCATAAGTGTACTAAGGATGTTTTAGTTTTTAGCTTTAGGTTTGTACTTGTCAAATGATTGCTTATTGTATTCAAATGATATTTCTCATTGATAGAGTCTATAAAAGCAACTTAAACAATTCAAAGCTTCGTATTGTGAGCTAAGAAACCAAAGATTTATAAACTGGTCAAAGTGTCAGCGCCATTACAAGTTTTGAACCCTAAATACAAAATATTCAATTTAAATCGAGTAAAAATAGTTTTCTGGATAAATTTTTTAATGGGCTCTTTATAATATTTCAGAATCACTTCCGGTTCACTTAGCAATGATACTTTCCATTAATTATGTGGTATGTTTAGTTAACACCTTGTGCTAATTAACATAAATTAAAAAACTTTTTGATGAAAAACATACAAACCAGCTCGACAATCAACATTTGTGATTTAACCAAAAACAACATTTATGTTGAAAGATACAAATATATACTAGAGAAGATTAAATTCTTAGACACCTTGATGCATAAAAATTTTGCGCTTTATGCAAAATTCACTTTGGCTATAGGCACAGCGTTATCGACTTGCTTTGTTTTATTTATTGAAAAGAAGATAGAGAGTGCAACTAGTGTGGTAATTTTAAAATCATTATTTTTTACAGAGTTGCTAGCAAGCCTTTTATTCTTTGCGATTACAATCGCAATCATTAGAGCTTGGTTCAATTACAGAGATGATGAATTTTTTTTCTTGAATAAAATAGAGTGCGATTTAGATAGAAAACCTCCAACTTTAGAAGGTATGCTTAAATGGTCTGAAACATACTTTCTTATAACTACAATCATTATTGCTTTAACCTCTTTATTAGGTGTCGCAAATGCAGAACTACTTTTAAATTTTGTAGCTAGTTAAGAGTTAAATGTAAGTTATAAGAATTTTTTAAAGGAATATTTTATGGCAAGTAAATTAATTGCACACCTAAAAAATCGAGTTCTAAATGACCCTAGCCTCTCTGTTTTAGAACATCAATGGGGTTTTGATGAACAACTAACAAGTAAAGCTTTACAAAACATCAGCTCCCTTTACCCCCACTATAGCCGTCATGATGCATCTCATAGTCGGCAAATACTTGTCAATATTGAGAGAATATTAGGGCAAGATAGAATAAGCAACCTTACAGCGACAGACACTTGGCTAATTCTAGAAGCTGCATACTGGCATGACATGGGTATGATCGTTACCGATGAGGAGTACAAAAAAGTAAGCCAATCGGAAGACTTCAAATTATTTGTTGAAGAAGTAAAAGAAGATATTCATCACCCTTTATTTGAGCTGTGTAAATGCTTTAATATCACAAAAGGCTCATGGAAATTTGACGAAGTTTTTCCCCATAATACAGTAACTAAGTTTAGAGAACTTTTTGCTGAGTGGTTTCGCAAAATTCATGCAACAAGATCATATGATACTGTTTTGTCGCCCTGGGAGAAATGTGGACTATCTTCCCCTAGAACGGAGCTAATACCTCATCGATTGTTCCGTATTCTTGGGAGCATTTGTGAAATGCACGGAGCTCCATTTACAAAACTTATTGATGAGCAGAAAGGTCTTGCATACCGTGAAGTTGGGATAGGTACTGATGATTGTCACCCAAGGTTTGTCGCCTCACTATTAAGACTTGGTGATTTGCTTGACATAGATGACAATCGATTTTGTCCTGTCATGTGTAGACTATCAGGTAGTGATAGACCATATTTAAGCAAAATACATGAGTCAAAACATCGCTCTATTAGACACTTTAGGCTTGATCCTAGCCAAATTGAAGTAACATGCGTTTGTGTAGGCAATAATTTTGAGCAACAAATTGATACATATTTAGAAACTGCTAATTGGTTTAATTGGCTAGAAGAAGAAGTCAAAAATCAAATGACCAACTGGACTAAAATCTCTCCATCCAAAGAGTTTGGCTTGTTACCAACCATTGGGGAAATTAAAATAAGTTTCGATAATAAAAACTTTTTCTTACCCTTTGACTCAAGGCCAGAATTCGGAATTAGTTCAAAAAAAGCCACTGAAATACTCCAAAGTATATACAAGGATCAATTTTCTTGTATCAGAGAACTTCTTCAAAACTCAGTAGATTCTACACTTATAGAATTATCAAGGACTAGAAAACTCGATTACTCTGACAATTTAAGACAAGTATATGAAAAAGCCAGTGAATTTAAAATTGAGCTGACATTAGAAGAAATTCAAGATACAAACTCACAAGATAATGAGTACGACTACTTTTCATTGAAAATACGTGACAAAGGATGTGGAATTAGCATTAATGACTTCAAACACATGCTTAAAGTAGGTGACTCAACTAATAACAAATCAAAGAGATCTCTAATCCAAAAAATGAATCCTAAACATAGGCCATCAGGAAATTTTGGTATTGGTTTTCAAAGCATTTTCCTTTTGACTGATAAAGTCACTATTGAGTCTCACTGTAAAAGAACGAACGAAAATACAAGAGTAACTATGTATGACCCATTATGTGAAAAATCTGGTTTATGTACATTTGAAAAATTAACTAACGAAAGTGAGTTTAGCACTTCACTTGAAGCAACCTTGAAACTAAATAAAGCCCAATATAAAAATATAAAAGAAATAAAAGGAGGTTACTTCTCAAAGCAAGGTAATGAGTTTGACCCTATTCTTGAGCCTCCAAGCAAATTAGACAAACTAAAAATACTAGATAAAGTCAGCGAATTTGCTCAACTGGCGCCTATCCCTATAAAAGCTACATACTGCTTAGATGAAAATAAAGCATGGCAAACAATCCAATACAGCTCTGAATTGGCAATAAATGAATGGAGTTATTTATCACATAATGAACTTGATTTTTGCTATCGTATCAATTTTGAGGGTAAAGAATCATACAAAAATGGTAACCTATTCTTCTATAAAGGACAGCCTGTTTCTGCTCCGCCATTTGGTCCTGAAGAATATTTAACTGGTTTTCATTCATTTAGTATTGAACTAAATATATTGTCTGGGAATGTTGCAGACTGGTTGACTGCTGAAAGAGATAGGTTCCGAGATAACAAAGCTGGCGCTCTAGATACTTTAATTCTAAAATCTTTAGAAAATTTTATTGAGTCTTCAGATGAAAAAAATGAGTTTTTATCCTTTGAGCTTTATGAAGTTTTAACTAGAAAAGAAAGTCGACCGCTAAAGAAATTATACGATAACTACTTAAAAGGTAAGTGGTTTGAAATCAAAAATTTTCGTTCGGTTCATCAAATTAATGATTCATATCCTAAAGAGTATTTTATTCTTGACTCATTTGTTTGGATAAAAGGCTCACCTACACTAGGAGGTTTACCAAGTGGATTTCAAGAACTTCTTAAAAAGAAAAATTACTCTATAGTTGCATTTCTTGGTAATGGTTCAAATTTAGAAAAGTCATTTTTAAGGGCTAAATTACACAATGAAGTAGTGACAGAGGGCAATGGATTTAATTATGATTCTAATCATCAAAGTAACGTTGTTCTTTTCACCATAACGAAGGATAAAAGCAAATCTATCACACCAAATTATCTCGCGCATATTTTTTTGAGGTATACACATCTTGCCAATACAAGACCTTTAATACCATATACTGACGATATGGAAGCTTTCGCTGCTATCTCAATAGAAGCAAATGAAATTAAGAAACTGAACCTTAGGGAAACATTAAATTATCTCGGAGTTTCTAAAAAAGTAATTATTTCTCCATTTATATTTAGAAATGCAACTCATTTAGCAGAAAAAGCATCCTATGAAAAATATAGAATCAATGAACTATGCAGTGTTCTTTGTGAAAGGGAGCTAATAACTATCCCTAGAGATGATGCTATAAAACTATATGAGGAGTTCGCTGATTATATAACCAAGGAAATAGAAAAATCGGAGCAAGGTTACTTAGCTGAATGGCAGGAATTAATTTGTTAGACAAACCCTTTCTTTAAATTTTTTTAGATAAGTTATTTCCTGAGCAACTGACTAATCGGCATTCGGTCAGTAAACTTGGTCGCTATAAACGGATCTTCATCTTGGGCGCTTTCGGGTTTATAGAGTGAATAGCGCTCGACTTCACTTGCTGTAATTTTTGCAACTGGCAAGGTAAATAAATTTGCTAAATCAGGGAATAGTACATCAAATGCTTTAACCAAGTGTTTGGTCGTGAGGGTTTTTGCGTTATCCATTAATGCATAAAGTACGGCATCATCTAAAAAGTATTTTAATGTTCTAAAGCAGCCTTTTGATAGTGAGAATAAAGCAAATACTGTTGCTTGCTCACTTAAACTTGGCTTTTCGGTAAATGGCATACGGTTGGCTAGGCCAATTATCAGTTGTACAAAATGCTTTGGATTTTCTGATAACTTAAAATAAGGCAGCTGCCGCCTTACTAGTAAACGCGATGACCACTGTGGTTCGTCTGCTATTTTTTCTGCCCACGGCATACCTACCAATACAATTGATACACCCGCTTCGTCGTTAATGTATTTTAATCGATTAGCAATCTCGCGGCGCTTTTTACCTTGGTTGTGCTCAATCAGTTCTTGAAACTCATCAATAATTATAAGCTCTGTACCACACGTTTTTAGGCATTTTATTAATGATGTCGTTAACCGAGTACTATTTACTCGAAGTTTGCGCTCTGTACTACCTACTTGTCCTAAGTCTTTAAGAAGCTCGGCTAAAGTAGATTCTAGTGTAGGGTTACTAGGTATGCGGCTTACTAATACGGGGTGGTTCATTACACCATTAATAAATTGCGGTAAATGGCGTTCTTTATACTGTTTTATTAGTGCTGTTTTACCTGTACCTGTATCGCCATTTAAAAGCATACAGGGCTTTTCCCCCGCTAACCCTTTACCAAGTCTTAATCTGTCAAAGTCGTTAAATATAGTGGTTATTATTGGATATTCAATAAATACATCACGAAATTAATTCAGCCTTTCTTTTTGTTTATTGGTCAGCATAATTAAAATCCATCTAAGTCTGAAATAAAGTCATCCCAGCTATCAGTTGGTTGCTCTTTAGGTGTAACCTTTTTGGACTCCACTGGCTCACTCTGAGCTATTGATTTTTGTGATTCACTATTTACATTTTGATGCTTAGCTAACGCTTTACCCCCTTTTACTTTTGAGTGTTTTGGCGCATTTTTTAACTCTTCATACTCGTTTTGAATTTTATTATGAATAAACATACGCGCTTTTGCTAAGCCTACATTATCGATAGAGCCCGAAATAAAATCGCGATGAATACGTATATTTATTTTGTGCTGATTCAAACTTAAATTTTGGGTGTAACCGTTTGGATCTATGCATGGCACTTTTATGTAATGCTCTAGCTTATCAAGGTACACGTAGATATAAGAGATATCATCTGGGTTTAATTTAATTAAAACTTCTTGAGATACTTTGTGGCTAAACTGCTTTCTATAGTTGGCTAGTTCAGTACTGTCGTAGCTTAAGTTTTCTAGCCGTATTCCACCTTTACGAAGCACCCGATGCTTTGAAATACTGAGCACAACATCCAATTGTTGAAGATCAGCATCACTTAGCATTGTTGGTGGTAACGTATTAAAGCCTTGATCCCATAATTGGCTTGGTATGTACTTAAAGCGGCTGTCGGCATCCTGATGGTAAACGTCTACTACCCATTTATGAAATAACTGCATAAAGGTCGTAAAACGCATAATTGCATCTTTTTTGGGATTGTATTCATACTTTTGTAAAATGTTAGAAAAGGTTTTACCAGGCACAGGGTCTAATAATTCAGTATTTATTGTGCCGAACATACGTTCTACAAATGGTTTTAACCACGGCTTTGCAACAGGATTATATTGAGTATTAATGCCTATTTCTTCACAAGCAAGCTCATGGCTGTTACTCCAAAATTCAGCGCCATTATCAACAACAAGTGTTTCAATTTTGCCAGCACACTTCCACTCATTAATCGTATCGGGGTATAGTTTTGCCACTTCACTTTTAGGTTTCATCGCATTTAGCATTGCTCGCCTTACTGCATCATAGCTAGGCTCACTGAAACTAAAGTAATAGCCAACAATACAATGGCTATACACATCTACTAACATAGTGAGTGTTGGTCGGCCAAGTGGAATATGCAGCTCATCATCTAATAAAATAAGATCAAGTGGCGTATGGTCAATTTCAACTTTTTCGAGTACTCGGGTAGGCCGTGTGTGCCCTTGCACTTTATTAAAAGCAATATCAGCAAGGCGCTTACCATAACGAGCAATCATTACTTCGTATTGCGGTAAGTTATCTATTCTGTTTTTAAACGCTTTGTATGTTAAAGGCTTTAAAACACTGCCCACAACATTGTCGTTTTCAATAATAACTAAATCTGCATAATACTTATAAGCCGAAGCCACTGATGGTTTTTCTTTTACTAAGTAACGCTCAAGTGCTTTTTCAAAAAACTTATCGGTTGCTGTATCACGCTCTCTGTTACCTTTTTTTTGATGGCTTGGTATTAGCGCCATGATATTTTTATCTGCATTTGTATAAGCGCTATACCATCGTGCAGCTGTTCTCCAGCTGGGCTTTTTTTCTCCCTCAACTTCGGGCATTACTTTTAATAAAGGCTCAAGGTTTTTTTGCGTCCAACCGCCTTGAATATTAGCCTCAAGCCATTGAATATATTTAAGCTTAGCAAATGTTGTGGCTTTAATTTTTTCAGGAAGGGCTTGTAAATCTTTGGCATAATTTTGAGGTAGTTTGGTTTCTACTTTTGGTAATGGCTGGTTAAATTCATCTTCAAACAAACCGTCATTAAACATTGTTAGACCAAATTGCTGTTTCTATTGATATTTCATTTGTAGTTAAGTCGGCAAATAACTGCCCTAGTGATAATAAGCGTAGCACCGTAGCAAGTAGCTCACCGGCAGTTACTTTTAAAAAGTTAACTAACTGGCCCACTTTAATAGAGCCGTATTGCTTAACAAGTTCTAGCACCGATGCTTGCAGCTCTGTTAAAGACTGAAAACCAGAGTAGCGATGCAAAAGCTTTAAGTTATTGAGTGTTGGGTATACACGAATTTGCTTATCAGTAACCAGTATTAAATCGCGTCCATCTTGCTTAGCGATGGCTTGCTTTTCAATAAAACGTGCACGAAAGTCTTCATCGGCAATTTTGCTTTGTGGTTTTACTTCGATAAATTTTTGCGTGCCGTCTGTGTGGATAAGTAAAAAGTCAGGCGTGTAACGACAAATACGGTTATCAAACTGATATTCGTAACCGAGTGGTTGTGCTTCAAATGCGGCTATTGATGGTGAAAATTCAAAATGGAAACAAGCATCAAACTCTAAAGAGGATTCAACTAAACAGGTAGATTTATTTTTTTGACTAGCAAATTTATGGAGGTTTTTAACACGGGAGTGTTTGAGTTTTCTTTTGTACATGTGAGTCAACCATCTAACCATTTGGTTAAATACTAGACTATGCCACCTTATACTTCCAATTTATGCCATCTTTTAGTACAAATATGTCAACTTATACTTCAAACAACACCCAAATGAGGAATTTGGGTGGCAGTCTTACCAGCCACATCTCGGCACACACGTCACAAACTGTGGCTGCTCCCTTCCGGGCCTGACCAGGTTCGCCTGCTAGTGTTGCGAGAGGACCAATAAGACTACCATTGAGGGCCTTGGTTGGCGCGGGAGGGATTATCTCTACTTTTGGTGTGTTATTCAAGGGATAATCAAAAAAGAAAGTGCGATTGCATACTTCATATACAATCGCGGTTAAAAACAGCCTTTAATGCCTATTAATTACGCTCTAACTCGGCTTTAATTTTACGCAGTGCTGCTTTTACTTTTTTCATGTTTTCTGGGCCCATACGTAACAGCTGTTTTTGTGCAGCCGGTAATTGCTCCCATTCAGAAAACGCATACTGATAAGTAACCGAGTCTCGTAGTAGCGGTAACTCGCCTTCTGGCTCCGGTGTATCAAGTAATAACTCAATAGCATCTTCTAGCGTTTGATTAAATTCATCATCGCCGTAACCAATTTCACTGTACGCGTTGTTGATTAATGGCTTGTACTGCTCGTACATACGCACAGCTTGGGCGGCGCTCATGCTCGTAAATACTTTTACATACGGTGTATAGCGCTCGTAGCTGTTAGGGTCAATTGTTAAAATGTCCCCTTCGTTTACGCTAAATTCTTCTTCAGGTTTAACCACTGGCGTGTGCTTTTTAGCAATTTTGCCTTTGGCTATGTTGTCTATAAATACAACGCCACGGCGAATTACATCGTCGGTTACCATTAGGCTCATTACCGAGTCGCTTAAGTATTCATCCATTTTGGCAACCACTACGGTATCGCTTTCATCAAGCGTTGGTAATGGCTCTACAACCGGCTCTGGCTCAGCTGGGCGCTGAGCCGGCACGCTTAGCTCAGCTGGTTTTTCAGGCTTAACTGATGGCGCATCTACCACAGGGTCGTTTTCTGGCTTTAACTCCATCACTGGCTGTTCTTTTGGTGTTTGCTCTACCTCTGTGCGAGTTTCTGGCTCGTCAGTGGGCGATAGCAGGACGAACGCAGCGGCACACACTAAAATAATTAAAATAATAACGGCGAATAAAAAATTGTTTTTAGGCGGACGTTTTTGAACATCTGACGCTTCTGGTTTATCTGACATACAAACTCCATAAATTTAAATGCATATTACTCAGAGTACGCTGAGTGGAAAAAATTCACTATCGGTAATCACTATTACTTTAAATATAGGCTTTACAACATAAACCTACACTTACTAATTAGAACAACGAGCCATAGTAACTCAGTTATTCTTTGATTCTTCTAGCTTAAAGACTTAAAGTTGATAAATAAAGAAAAGACGTTAAGCAGTTCAAAAACCACTATGAAAATCCAGCAAGTTGACCCACATAAACCTAAAATAGCCCTATTACTTACAGGTGGTGGCGCTCGCGCTGCTTATCAAGTGGGCGTGCTTAAAGCGCTTGCTCATAGTATGCCTCGCACCGCGCCTTTACCATTTAGAATTATTAACGGCACTTCTGCAGGCGCGATTAATTCTGCAGCTTTGGCCTGTTATGCCTCGTGTGCACATTTGGCCGTGCGTAAACTTGAGTCTGTTTGGAAAAACTTTTCAACATCTATGGTTTACAAAAGCGACTTTTTAAGTGTGTTTGGCCATATTGCGCGTAATATTTTAACCAGTTTTCAGTCTGAACACATAAACCACCCACCAGGCAGTTTGCTAAATAACCGCCCTTTGCGCGGTTTATTAAACGAAATTTTAGACCTGCACCGCATTGAGCGTAATTTACACCGTAATTATTTAGAAGCGATTTCAATTACCGCTTCAAGCTATACAACCGGTGACTCTGTTGCTTTTTTTCAGTCAAACACACAAACACCTTGGCAACGCGCCAAACGCGAAGGCCGCCCTATGCGCATTAACGTTGAGCATTTAATGGCATCAAGCGCCATTCCTATGGTGTTTCCAAGTGTTAATGTATTTAACCACTATTTTGGCGATGGCTCTATTCACCAGCTCTCACCGCTTAGCCCGTCCATTCATTTAGGCGCCGAAAAAATATTTATTATAGGGGTAGACCAACCAAAAGAGTCGCATCCGGCGGGTTACTCGCCCCACTACCCTGGGCTTTCTGCGGTTGCTGGGCATTTACTCGATAGTGTATTTAGCGACACCATGCAAGCCGACCTTGAGCGCCTTGAGCGTGTAAATCGCACCTTAGGGCTGCTTCCGGCGCGCGACAAACATCAAGAGCTGAAACAAATAGAAACCTGTATTATTAATCCATCAAAAAACTTTAACGATATTGCCGCGCAATACTACAGCGATATGCCGTGGGCAATTAAGTTGCTGCTGCGCACAATTGGGGTAAAAAAACATTCGCAATCGAGTTTAACCAGCTATTTGTTGTTTGAAAAACGCTACACTCAGCACCTAATTCAAATTGGCTATGAAGATGGCATGAAAAAACTACCCGAAATACGCCAATTTTTAGAGCTCGATTAACTAATGTTGGCCTTTGCTAATTAAAACTTGTTCTATGGGCTATTTAATCGCAGAGCAAGCTTAGTGAGCTCGATAACTACCTCTGCGTTATTTTAATAACTTGCATCTATGTCAGTTAAAAAAATGCTTTTTATTCAAGCCCATCGAGTAGGTAATGCTCTACTCGCTCTACCCGCCTAGGCTTACCTTGCAATACCAGTACATCGTTTGCGCACAATGTGGTGCTGGTTGATGGGTCGTCTATTTCTT
>Ga0209348_1000460_pt1 | contig 21515 bp, 63 predicted proteins | sample ETNvirenome_2_30_FD_184065 | JGI IMG/M metagenome (GOLD analysis project Ga0209348, IMG submission 184065) | Marine viral communities from the Pacific Ocean - ETNP_2_30 (SPAdes) (version 2) | ecosystem: Environmental > Aquatic > Marine > Oceanic | place: Pacific Ocean | collected 2013-06-22
GAATTGTTACAAAATGACCCAGATCTGGCCGAATTGTTACAAAATAACGACATTTTACCCTGTTTTTCGCTCCATAACGCCCAAATTATTACATTTAACGGACGCCAAGGCGTCTTAATATTTGTACTTATATCTGTGGAAAAACTTGTTAATAAAAATTTTTGTATTTTTTGGTGTGCATATTTCTTAAATTAATAAGTTTAGATTTACTTCTATATGTGGTAAAAATATGTTAATATATATCTATAGAGGTTTAATTCTCTATTTTCATAAAACAAATTCATTCAATAGGTTTAAACAAATGTCAACAAAACACACGCAAACATTTAAAAACTTTCAAATTAAGCATAATTTGAGTTATCAAAACTTTTTTACTTTTAGCAATCCTAAAGTATTGAAGAATGAGAAAATATCTGAAATACCTACCGCTATTTTAATGTTAATGAATACGCCAAAAGCCTGTCCAGCAGCGGGATCTTGTAGAGAAGTTTGCTTAATTACTTCGGGCAATCCTATTTATTTAGATAATAAAATTAAATGTAGAATAAGAAGAAATAATGCTTTTATGTCTGATTATTCTATTTTCTTACGTTATTTAGTAGTCAATTGTTTTAGGCATTATGCAAAGCATAGGGGAACCGATAAGGTAGGTTTTAGGCTTAATGGCGTATCTGACTATGCATGGGAAGATTTAAGCGTAAAATTAACCTCTGAAGATACTGACTATATTAAAAAGGCATTTAATATCTATATTGAGCCTATCCGTTACGGTTCCGTAATTGAAGCGGTTCAAAAGGCTATAGATTTAAATGATAATAAATTAATTAGAAATTCTGTACAATTCTATGATTATTCGAAACGGATAGATAGAAATTTTTCTAAGATTAAAGCCTTAAATTATCATATTACGCTTAGTCATGGTTCAAAGCATGATACATTCTCAAAAGCTTTAGAGTTAGGCTTAAATTATGCTGCAGCTTTTAACCTTAAGAAGTCTCAAGATTTACCAACTACATTCACATATAGAGGTAAGTCATATAAGGTTACTGACGGAGATATTACGGACGCTCGCTTTATGGATGATAATAAAACTACTAATATTGTAGGCTTACGTTTTAAGATAGTAGTTAATAAAGATAATGCTAAAAAGTTAGATTTCTGTATAGCTTAGAAAATAGCCTATAACCTTTAATAAATCTCTCTCAATACCTTTTTATATCTAATTATATTTAGGTATTCTGAGAGGCTTTTAAAAAGCTATCTCACGTCCAATTATTTATTAATTAAATGACTTTTGATGATGAATTTTACATCATTAGTTCTAATTCTTATATAAAAAATATTCCTACTAATTTTTGTTTGGAATTTTTGAAAGAATTAAAAAACGATGATGGCACATTAAAACCACACGTAGAGAAAATTATTGAAAATGTTTTCTACTATGGTAAACAATGCATTAAAGCTAGTATTCCAATTTGTTTTGTTGAAATTGTCTACAAGACTAGGGATAAAGATGAATATCTCATAACACATGAGGAATATTTGTATGGGGATGACATGCCAAATATGGAAGCATTAGAGGCATATCAAAAGGCTACTTCATACGGATTTGCATCCCAATATAGTCAAGAAACTCAAGACTTAATCGAAGCTTTTCATGAGGGATGGGGATGCGAGTGCCTATCTAGTGGAGATTACTAAATGTCTGACTACATAATTAATAAACCTCAAAAAATCCGTTTCAACATATGCGGAGGTCAGTCCAATATAAACGATGTGCATGATCTACTAGTGACCTATGCGAGGTCTAAGGGGTATCAAGTTACCTTTTATAAGCATAAGCAAAGAGGACAAACACCTCTATTTGATTTAAAAATTGAAATGACTGAGGACAGACCAAGTTAACAGGGGTAGCCCAAAATAATTTTAAAATTTTCCAAAAATTTGGAGGGCATCTGGTGCGGTCTGGAGGGGACTGCCTGTAATTTTTTACTAATATTTTTGATTCAAAAAAAATTAGACAATTACCTTATTATGTGGTAATTTATTATCAAAGGTTTAACCAACCTAAACACACACAAAATTCTATTCATAGGAGACTACAAAACAATGACTAACGGCAAATGGTTGATAGGGTGCGAAGAGAGCGGTAGGGTACGGGACGCCCTCAGAGCGGTAGGGGTAGATGCATGGTCATGCGACATACTTCCATGTACTGAGAACCCAAGCAAGTACCATATACAAGATGATTTATTAAAAGTCATCAAGTCTGAAAAATGGTCAGCTATTATAAGTTTCCCTCCATGCACTCACCTCTGTTTATCGGGAAATCGGTACAGAGCTGAAAAAATTGCAGATGGTAGAGAAAAAGCTGCTATAGATTTTGTTGAAGCTATTTGGAATGCAGATTGTCCTTATATAGCAATAGAAAATCCTGTTGGAATTTTAGGAACTAAATCAAAATTAGGAAAAGCCAGTCAATATGTTTGCCCCACATGGTTTGGAGAGACATACCGCAAAAAGACAGGGTTATGGTTAAAAGGATTTCCTAAATTAGTTCCAACAAATAAAATAGATATTTCTACATTAACTAAGAAACAATTAAATAAATTATATTATCTAGCTCCGAGTCCAACTCGTGCTTTAGAGAGGTCTAAAACTCCACATGGATTAGCCCAAGCTATCAGTCAACAATGGCAGGGGGTAGTCTAATGATTAATTACAAAGTTACTTATTACAATGATTGCGGAGCATGGGTAGATCCAAATCCGACTGTAAAAATTTTCGATATTCATGATGAAATGACTGATTGGATTATGAAAGAAGTTAAACGTAGAGTTGACGATATAGTTGAAAATGATTCTGATACTGTATCCGAAGAAGAACGTAGTGGACTTGAAGAAGAAGAATATTATCGCATAAAAATAGAGGAGGTTTACAACAATGAAATTAAATAAAGAAGAAACTAAATTTTTAGATGATCATTGGAATGACATTTATTATTCACTAGATGTAGAAAATATGACTTATGAAGGTAAAAGCATTTTTCTAAGTATTCAAAACAAATTATCAAAGGAGACAAACTAATGAACAAAGATCTAGCTCGCTACATTAATACTCTCTTAGCAGAAAAGCAAAGAGAAGTTAAATCCAAAGAAAATTACCTAAATAAAATTGATGGAGGTGAAAGACATTTTACTGAATATCAAGAAATAATTTGGGAACAAGGAATGATCATCAAAGCTCAAAGAGCAATGGACACAATTATTGAGGAGAACATCTAATGAAATTTGACGTTTACATCAACACTTCTGTTAGCGTTTATGACGTTGAAGCTAAAACAGAAAAGGAAGCACAAACTAAAGCTTTAAAGCTAATGCTGAAGCAGATAAAGGATGGAGATATATCAGAAGATACTGAACAAGTTCAACATATGAAAATTAATTATGTGATGGATTCAGATGATTGGTATGGAGGTAATGATGACTAAAAAATATACTGCTACATATGGAACAACATTGATTGAAAAAATTGTAGGTAAAAAAATCTACAGAAAATATATCAATCAACAAATATCATTAGGTCAAATGACTGAAATCTACAAACAAAAATTAAAGGAGAAAAACTAATGGAAGATCTAATTAATGATTCAATTATTGAAAGCATATCTGAGGAGTATCAGATATATAAAGTCCTTGTTGATGATGGCGTAGATATCTACACCAAGTATGCAATTAGGGATGAACAACAAAATCTAGTTAGACATAATAATATGTCCTTCTTTTATACGAAAGAAGATGCTGATAAAGCATTAGCTGAGATTGTATACAAACGATTTGAGGAGGCTTCACAATAATGTACGGAGGTGGATTTGATTTAATGTCCAAAGGCTTTTTAGCCAATTTCAATGGAGATTGGTTTGAACAAAGAAGAAAAGCTAGTGGAGAATTTCATAAAAGATGGCACAGTCTTGAACTAAGAATGACTTGCAATCAAAGAGGTGTAGCACGTTTCTCTACACATAGAAATAGCAGGACATGGGTAGCAACATTGGATGCTATGGATGATCTTGAAAAGGCTGATCAATTAGAACAGCAATCAAACAATTTTATTATTAAAGGAGAAATTTAACAAAATCTGGAGTGACCTAATCAAGTCCTTAAACTGATTAATATACACCACTATTACTTAAAATTATGCACGAATTTTTAAAACAAATCTATTTTGATTTCTGTCTCAAAAATGATATGCCAAAAAACCCAATAGATAATGATGCATATCTATCAGCCGATGATTATCTACATGGTGTTTTTGGTTTGACTTACTCTCAACTCCAATGGTTAAAGCACTATGTAATACTATGGGATGCAACTAATGGAGGGGAGGTTATAGATAACTTTGTAGATTCTGGAGGAAGATATATAAGGGGGACTAATGGAATTATCTAAAGAAGAACAAGTTTTTCTCAGACTACTTATGCGTGATGCATGGTATGACTGTGACATGAGAAACAAAAGTGACTCAGAAAGAAAATTATTCTTAAAAATTCAATCAAAATTATCTAGGGAGTTAATCAATGCCTAAAACACTAACACCAAAAGAAACAAAAATTACTGTTTCAAAACTGCAGCATATGCTTTCATACAGAGGTTGGATCTCTTATAACTGTGAACTTAGAAAAGGTAGAACCTGTCTTGCAGCAGTTAGTCAAGAGGGTAACGGAGGAGATGAGAGAGTTGCATGGAATAATATTGATCATTATTTATTACTTCATCATTGGATTTTAGATACTCAAATGGATTTCTGGAGAGAGTATGAAGTTGATGGTATTAATGGTCAAGTTGAATTAGGATATAAAACTTTTAAAGATGGAATTAAAGAGAAATTAGAATTAAGAAAAAAATATAATTTATGGGAAAAATTAGCTAAGAAAAAACCACAGAGGTGGCCTGATGCTAGAAAAATTCAAGAACAGTTAGGTTTCTTTGATGACATGGTTGGAGCATGGACTACAGTATATGTAGAAAATAAATTAGGAGATAAATACTATGACTGAAGAATTTACCTCATTTAAAAAAGATGTTTTAAAAGAGATGAGAGAACTACATAGGTTGTCTCCAGATTCCGCTCAACCTCACATAAAACGAGCTATAAGAGGTGTCAATAACAATAGGTATAACGACACCATCGAAGAATCTATTCATCAGGGAGGATCAGCCTCTGATTGTGTTGACTTATTACTTGCAATTTCTGGATACTAATTATGAAACTAGAACCAAACAAAAAATACAAAGTCATTGATAATGATTTGGTCAATGGCTACATCATCCTTACTGGTAAAGAAATTTCAAAAACCATTGATGATGCAGTAAAAGAACTTAAATTGGAGAAAAACAAATGATTTCACTAATTACAAAAATTGAAAAAGAAGAGATTGAAAAAGAAACTCTCTCAAACATGGATGAGTATGACAAAAGTGTACCCATTTCTGGAGGCTTCACTAGATATGAATTACAAGAAGCATTTAATCTAGTAGCTAACAAAAGTGATTGGAAAGATCCAACTCGTACAAAAATATCTAAGAAAAATTTAGATAAATATAAAAAAGTAATTGAAGAAGCAGTTATTTTTTTCACAGGATCATGTGCTGAGTTCTACTACACAGGCACTAAACGCAAAACATATTGGGTTGCCTTTGATGGATACTATCTAGCTATGGGAGATTACTAATGAAAACTTATCGAATTAAAGTCAAACAAGTTTATATAGAAACTGTGTTCGCAGAAGCTGAATCCAAAGAAGATGCTATTCAAATGGTATGGTCAGATGATTGCAGATTAGAAGGAAGTGAATACAAATCAGCCGAAGCTGATATCCAAAGTCTGGAGGAGGTTTAATCATGTACACCATACGAATAAAACAAGTCAGTACAGGGGAAATATCCTTTGATACTTTAGAAGAAGCAAAAGAATGGCATGAGAAAAGAGATGGAGATGTTTACTGGTATCACAATGATGAAAGTATTAAATTGGAAAGAGAGGTAGAGGATGAATATGGAGAAAAAAGTTTACATATTAATCATGTTTTGACTACTGAAGATATTACTAAGGAGGTTGATTGGTTATGAAAATTTATAAAATTACTGAATCTTATGTAGGCTATATCGATTACGTTGTTAAAGCTAATAGTGAAGAAGAAGCTATGAAACTTTACAACGATGATATAGATAATTGTACTGAAATTAATAATGATGATTTATATAAAGACGATTACAATTTTCATTCAATTGAAGAAAACAAATGCCCAATTATCGAATCACTTAAGGAGACATTATGAAAACTTACATTATTAAAGAGTCATGTGTTTTAGTTAGAAGGTACACAATTGAAGCTAATTCTGAAGATGAAGCTAGATCAAAACATGATCAAGGACTATCAATTACTGATACTTATCATGATGAAGATGCTGATGGATCTCATCAAATTGAAGAAATAGTTGAGGAAAACCAATGAACACTTACAGAATCACTTGCAGAGAAACTTCTTACTTTGTCAAAGAAGTAAAAGCTAACTCTGAAGATGAAGCAAACGAAAAACTTCATGCCAATGTCAATGGCTTTGAAGATGTTGAGGAGTGGGTAGAAGAATGGGAGATAGCTGATACAGAGGAAAAAGAATCTCATGTAAAACATTGGGTTGATTTACCTCCTCGGACTAATACTAGGCAAAAATAACCAAAAACCTAGTCTCCTCTTGGATTTGCTCCCTCCACAATCGCCTCAGACAGCCGAAACCATGTCTGTTGGTATAACCCTAACCCCCATTTTTACCATGTCTGAACTAAACATTAATTACTTAGAGGTTCTTGCAAAAGAAGCTGAAGACTGTAGACAGAGAGGAGATACTGAAGATGCGGTAGCACTCTGTCATCAACTAATAGAACATTGTTATCCTTTTATGTTGGAACAAGCTAGAAGAGATAAAACTTTTATTTTTAAATTAGTAACTCAACAAAATTCTAAGGATGAAAAATTAGCTTATGAAGCAAAAATTATTCTTCAATATTTAAAAAATAACGGAATAGAAATATAGACAATTACCACATCTTGAGGTAATGTATAGATCATGCGACCTAGATTCAAGTCCTTAAACTGATCTTATGTACACACTACTACTACTTAAATCCATGACTAAAAGTCAGACAAAATCAAACGAAACTAGTGCTAAACAAGTACTCAGAAACATAATCGGTTCTACAAAAAGAACTGTAGTTACTGGGGATGCTCCAAAGACTAAGAAGTTTGATCCTGTTGCTGATCAAGATGACAGGTTAATGAAGATGGTTGATTTATCTTTAGTTATTAAAGATAAGAAAAATGAGTATGATGACCTTCGCAAATCATTTGAGAATGACCTTAAAGCAGCCTTAGAGGATAGCGAAGAGAATCCTAAGATCAGACACAGCGAGAACCACAGAGTTCACGTTTACTTAAGTAAGAGAAGAGTATACAAGTACTCTGAAAAACTTACAGCTAAAAGATTAAAACTTGAAGCACAACTTGCTGACTTAAAAGATGAGGAAGCAAAAGAAGTAAGACATGGTAAAGCCACACTTACTAAACAAACATTGACAGTTAGCTTCAAAAGCTAGTCACTCCAGGAGGTTTGGATTTTTTTCAAACCTCTTTCTATTATTCACTTTATTTTCACACTTACAATGACTACAGTTATTTTTGAATACAATGGTAAATCAAAAGAAATACCAATCAATGAAATCAAATCAGTTAATGATGTTGCTGATGCCTATGCAAAATTAGGATTAAAATCTAAAAAATCTATAAAAAAAAGATTGTCTTACACTCTTCCTAATGGAAAATATCATAGCTTTCTATCTAATAAGAATCACAAGTATGCAGTTTGCTGTGATAATGAAGAGACTAAAAAAGGTTTCTGCTACACAGATGATTATGCAGAGGCTAAAACTACAGCGGCAAATTGGACAAACAAATTCAATAATATTGATGAAGGATATAGAAAATTTGTAGTTGTAGATATACAGGAGGTTAAGTAAATGAAAACAATTAAATACTTTAATGAAAAATTAGACAAAGCAGATAAAGAATTTATATCTGACATGATCAGAGATCACTTAGCTGATATGGAAGTTAATCCATGTTCTTTCAGCTATGAAATACACGTTAACTATGAGGAGGAAAACTAATGACTACCAAACGACAAAAAATTATTTCAAAAATTAATAGTTTAACTGTAGATTTTGCTTTCTTTTTAAGAGAAGAAATCTGTAAAACAGACTCAGATTATGAATATCTGGAGGAGCATTTGGATAAAGCATCTGCTTGTGTCCCACGTTCTTCTGAGTTCCCTTCACAAATGATAATGTCTGAACTAAATAAACAGATAATTATTAAAGCTTCAGAGGAATTCTTTGACAGTTTAAGTGAAGGTAAAGAAAACTCACATCCAGATCCTAATCAATTAAGTGATCTTTTTGGTGGCTACAAACAAGAGGAGGATTTTAATGATGGAACTAACTAAAGAAGAAAGAGAACTCCTTTATCAATTAGCACATGATCAATATGAAGAACTTTATAAAGGAGATTGGGATGCAGTAAAAGAAGAAATTTCTGAACTTTATCTCATCATGCATAAACTCACTACAAAAACTAGATGGGTTTCAATAAAGGAGGAAAACTAATGGAACTATCTAAAGATCAAATGGAAAAAGTAATCTATGAGCTGGAGTGTAATTACAACTCAAAGATTTTTGATGATGAAAATTTAGTAGAAATCATCAATTTATTTAAAAAATATTTAAATTCTGGAGAAACAAAATGAATCAATTACAAAGGGACAAACTAGCAAAAGCTCTCATTAATGAAGCTTACACTTGCTCAGATAGAGGAGAGGATGATGAGGCACAATCATTGATAAAACAATCTATAAAGGTTAGATTTCATGATGAGATAGAACAGATTGTTAAAGGCGGTTTTGCTGGAAAAAAAGTGCTTGATATATTTGTAAGAATGCAATTGGATATAGACGAAGATAAAAGACTTATGGCTAGAGGTTTAATTAATCTTCTCATGGAAGATAAAAGATTTCTGGAAATATATAATCCTGTATTTACAGAGATTGAAAATGAGGAGGAAAACTAATGGAATTCCTAATCGGTCTAGCTTGCTTAGTAGTTACTATTTATTACTTCTATTTAATGGCAGGTTTCTTTGATATTAGAGCAGAAAGAAAACGTCTTGAAAGAGAAAGAAGGAGGAAAAATTATGAGTAGATTAATTAATTATCCAAACAATCAACCAGTAAGGATCTATACCGACTTGTGTAGATTATATGAGAAAGGAGATAGATCTTTTTATGATGTTTTAGATTCTCTTGTCAATGTTTTAAACAAAGATCAGCTCAATCAGATTGAAGCCCTTCTTGTAAATAAATATGGAGAGTTATGACTAGATTTTCCAAACTTAAACATCAAGTTAAATCAAATCAATACTATATATTTTGGGCTACAGCAACCGTAGCTGTAGTCATAGGACAAATCTATGTTGGTATTGGATACCGCCAAATGTCTATAGAAATTAAAAATTTAAATCAAACTATTACTACACAAATTAAGGAGAAATTTTAATGTACCAACTTGAATACTTAGAAACTGCTGAAAAGCTGTATGAAATATACAAATCTAATAATATTTTTCCAATGCAATGGTTAACTGTTAAGGAATTAGAGAAACTTAAAGGTGGGCCTGGATTGATCGCAAGCGTTAAAAAAAAGAAAGGTAAACTGTCTGAACTTCAGCCTGCTTACTTTGATTATGTGAATTCCAAAACTGAATATTATTCTTGTAACACTCCCATCCAATGGACTTGCAAATTTGATAAATGGATGGAAAATGAGTATGTATTTACTCCACAAGAAATTAATGAGTTACAAGCAGACAGAAGGCGACAAATCGGACGAGAAACTTCTCAGGAAGTTACTAACTGAAAAAATGCCTAAAAAAGATGCAAACAAAATCATTAATCATTGCTTTAGCGATTTAATCAAATGGACATATGATGATGCTGTTTTTCAACTCACTCAAATCTTTAGCTTTACTGATGAAGAATGTGAGCAATTAATTAAAGAAAACGACATTGTGTCCTCCTCCACCAAAGAAGTTATTATGAACCCAGAACCAAACTTTAATGCTACTGCACCAAGAGATGTAAGGGATCTAGCTGACAATCTTTGGCAAGCTAGAAAACATATCTCTGATGCTAAGAAACTTATCTCAGCTACCGCTTTAACTCCAGATGATTACGATAATCAAAAAGATTTTCAAGAAGCTGTAGTTCAAAGAGCTAACGTAAATTTTCATTTTATCTCAATCACTAAATATATTGATGAGATGAGTGAATATACTAAAGGACACGTTCCTCCACTAAAATAATGAAACTTAAACCAAAACCTTATTTACCTGAAGATGTTTACATCTTAAGTGATGAAGAACTACCTAAAGAAATCCATACTGATCGTTTTGGTAAAGTTATGGTCTTCAGAAAAGATATAGGTTGGACTGTTATCCCACTTAAAGAAGTATATACTTACTTCAAACATATGAAGCACACTCATTGGACATTTACTCCAGATACACCTTATGACTAAAAAAGAATTTTCTTATATAGTATTCTCCAGCTGTGGGGACAGCGTCCAAGAGATTCATGGGGTCTATAAAGATCTCAAGGGTGCATCTTATGGAGCCATGACAGCCTTATCAACTTTGTTTCCTAAACATGGAGATGAAGCAAAGATCATAAGATGTGAAATTATCTCAACAGAAGAAGCTCAAATCGAATACGATAAAGCAAATCCAAAAGACATCTTTGAAAAATGCGAAGATGGTTTCTGCCCAATGCCCACACTAGAACTAAAAGAAGCATCATGACAAACACCAGATCTAACAATGAACAAATGGAAGAGCGTATTAATTATGCTGCTGATGAATTAGCTAAAGGTAAAAGAGCTATGGATATCAGTAAAAAACTTGCATCCAAATACAGCGTAAGTATTCAACAGGCTAGAGATTATGTGAGATCAGCTAAACCAGTATTAACAGATTCTATATCTCCAAATGATCGTGCCTTTATCTTTTCAAAGGTCATGAGTTGTTTAGAGCAAGATAGATTAGATGCTAGAAAAGAAGAGAATTTAAAAGAACAAACTAGATCTACAGGAGGAATGGTAAAGATGGTAAGTCTATTAACTAGCATTGATCAAGTTGGATCTTGGGATAATGCATATGATCAACATCTATTTAAAAATTTCTCAGAAGTTAAAAATAAAATACAACATAGTGACTTAGATGCTTTAGATAATACAGACATTCCTTTCTAACTTCAAGGAGGCAAAGGGTGCAAAAAGTTAAGTCTTGCATTTCTATATACTGCCTTAGTAAATTGTTGCTACTGCTCGGATCATGCGGTAGATTTAAAATGTTTTACTAGGAAATCAGGTTCCCATCGAGGAGTAATAGTGACACCAAGGTTTACGTGTTTAACCCATCATGGCTATTACTAAGTATATGACCTTGTAAGTCCTCCACCTCTAATAATTATGTCACCAGCTTCACAACCAAAGTACAAAGTAAATGATCGTGTCAGAATTAGACACGTTTTAAAAACTTCCAATAGATATGTGATCATCAATGGTAAACCTGTTGAATCACAAAGAAGAAAAGGAGTTATTAAAGAAATTACTTTAAAGAAAAATAAATGTGGAGCTAAGATTCCACACTACCAAGTTCTTTGGGATCACCAAAGCAGACCATGCCTTATTTCACAACACAGGATTGAATTAGAGAATGAAGTGTCCAAAATGTAAATCATCTAAAAGAGGGGTTGTAAGTGCCACAAGATATATTGATTTCTCAAACTCAATAAGAAGAATTAGAACTTGTGGTGATTGTGGTCATAAATATATTACCTTCGAAAGAGAATCTGATGAAGAACTAGGTATTAATTGGACACATGATAGAAAAAGAAAAAAGGAATATTTTAAGAAAATTTTATTAGACTTAATTGATGCTTTATAACGAAATTTAAGGGTTGCTATCATATGCAGCCTTTTTTTTGACCCCTTTATAGGTCAATATGAGAGGGGGTATAAAGACTATAATTAAAAAATCTTGAAAAAATTATGATTTTACTTATTGGATTACTTATAACTGTAGGTATAGTAGGTGTTCTTATCCTTATGAGGATTTACAATCCCAACTAATTTACTTTCGTTTAGGCTCTTTTACTTTCGTTTTTTTAAAAATTCTAGATATTTATTATCTACATCTTTTGCAGTATGCTTATCTATGATCTCTCTACCTTGGTTTACAAGATCATCAGCAGCAAGTAAATCTCCACTATCTACAGTCTCTTCATAAAGTCCTTTAAACATATTTGCTTCTTCTGTATTACCGACAGCATTCATTCCTTGTATGATTGCGTTTACCTTATGATCTAAGAAGTGTTCAACTTCGGCTCCTGGTCCGTAATCTTTTAATTCTTCTTCTTTCAAATTCTCATTCATTGTATGCTCATGAAGATTATTAGCATGATTGGTTGATTGAACTTGGTTGTAATCTATTATCTGCATCTCATTTGAGTAAGGATCATATGAAAGATGATCTTCCCTTCTATCTCCTTCACGTCCATATCCTAAATCAGTATGAATAATTCCTTGATCAGCTAAAGCAAGCTTTGATTTTGCTAGTGCTAGTTTGTATTTACCTTTCTCTGCTTGGGTCATTTCACTTTTTCTTCTTATATACTCCCCTTTTTGATCTTGAGTTCCTTTGTATGGATAATCTTTTTGATTATCAAATCCAAAATTTTTTAATTTTTTGTCAATAATTTCATCAATTCCTCCTTCATCATCAACAGTAGAGACTTTATCCATCTCCATAATGTGCATCACTTCATCTTGTTTACTTTCATTGTCATATCCAAGATGGTACTTTCGTTTTGCTACAGGATAAGTTTCTACAGCATGTAAGCGAGGAGCTACTCCAGCTTCCATAGCTTTTAATTGTGCTTCTACCTCATCATCAGCCATCTCCCTTCTCTGTATTCCTATGCTGGGGGATCTCAATACATCTTCTGTAGTCCTTTGTACCTTACGAACTTGCGATGGGTCATTAGGCATCTCGAAAACAGATCCAATAGCACCCTGTCCCATTAATTTATTTTTAGCATATTGATCTACAAATCCTTTTCCATATGTCTCTTCTAATGCTGCATCTCTCATAGGTCCATATTCTTCTTCATTATTAGGTAACTCTTTTCCTTTTGAATCTACATCTAATTTATCAAAATATCTTTGAACAACTTCTCTCATTCCAGGACCTTTGCCAAGATGAGCCATTGTTGGACCAAGAAACTCTGTAAATTTATTTAAGAACTCCTGTTCGTCCACTTGCTTTAGAATGTTATCTATACATTTTAGGTCATATATATGAACGACTTTTCAATTTTCATCTACTTTATCTGCTTTGCAGCTATCTCAGGAGGTACTTTTGCTTTCATGTGGAGAATGATGACCATAACTTTAAATGAAGTAAGAAATCCTTATAGAAACATACATCCCGAATTAAGAGATGTAAAACCTGGGGAAGAGTTACTGGTGTTCAAATCTGAAGAACAAGATAATATAGAGTAGATACACTTAAGTATGAATCTACATACAGTAATGCTCATGAAATTAAAAGAAAAAACTGACATTAAAAAACAACATTCATCAATCCTTAAAAAGGTTGATACTGTTTTAAAACATATAGATGACCTAAGAGAAGATCCACTCTTCATAGAAAAAATACATGGAGAACAGGAACTAAGTCTTGATCAAACTATAGAGTTGTTAACTGGTATAAGAACTCATTTTATTACAGATCAAAAAGATAAAGAGTTACCAATAGGTTTCGAAGCTTCCTCTTTTGATGTATCATAGAAAAACACTTTACTCTTAACATCATGAGTTTTAATTACAATCCAGACAAAGACAAGTTTCAACACGTATTGAAACAGGCAATCGCAGATTCATTTACTACAGGAGACAACAAGTTTTCTGGTAGATTTGGTATCTTCCAAGCATTAGATGATGACGATATGTTAGAAGATGATGACGATTTTCTTAACAATTTTTAAATTTTAAAGTCAAACCTTTTCAAAACCCTTTATCACTGTTAACTTAGGTATCCACACCAAAGTCCGACAGTGGTTTTTTAATGGACAAAGACTTGTACGATGCAAGTATATTCACTCCATAATAAATTACGCGGATAAAAATAAACCAAATGGAAGACAAAAATCAAACAAACAAAAAGCAATTAGCTTGGGCAATACTTTCTAAAGCTACAGGGAATCAACTAAGTCAAGTTATAAAAGTAACAGACTACCAAGAAGCAGATAAAACTGTGGAATTACAACCAGATTTGTTTTATAAGTCAGGACCTTTCTATATAAGTTGAATTTTTTTTATTTTCAGTTATCTTCTGTAAGATAAGAATTTTTACCTAATGCAATTTCCAGTTACAGGATACGTAGTTTTCGTATACAACGATAAAATTGGTGCTCATGCTCCACAATTTAAATCTATTGATGAAGCAGAAAGTTTTGCTAATGGTGTAAGAGTCACAACTAACCTTACAGTTAGTGAGCCAATGCCTATTGTATTAACAGACCAAATCAAAATGCCACTTAAAGGTGGTGGTTAATAATTTTTGTGCTATCTTAGCTTATAGACTATTGAAAACCACATGGCAGAAGTTGTAAGTGTATCTGTTCCAAGAGAACTACATAAGAGATGGAAGCAATCAGGTAAACAGATTAGCCCTTCTACCTTGTTTCAAACAGCTTTAGAGACAGAATTAGATAATACTAATAGACATTTGGTGTATTGGAGTCAAAGAGCCTTAAATGCTGAAAAGAAATTAAAAATGATTACCAGTCTTATTGAAGCAAATGATGCTGATATCAAAAAATTATTGTTGCTTCAGAGCGAAAAATAGAGTTACAATAAGTAAAATAGATATACTGTTGCATGAAAGTTGTGATTACACCTACTTTCCCACGTTTAACAAATGAGGATATGCTCCAGTGGCATGATATGTTGACAGAATTAAAAGAAGAAGGAGTAGTAAATAAGTTAATGTCTATAAGTGAATTTAAACTTCTATGCTTAGAAAGAGGTTTAAATGAGTTCAGAAAGGATCTAAGAGTCTTTGACTGTTAAGTGATAATAGAATAGTTCTAACAAGTATTAGTTTTAGAAAGAATTGTGGCAACTATAGAAGGAACAGGTATAAAAACTCCATCGAAAGAGTCTTCTAAAAAAGCCACTGCTTTTCTAGGAAATTTTCAAAAAAAAGCAGATGAGAAGTTTATAAAGACGTATGAAAGAAAACAAGATGGTAATATTCAAAATTCAGACTTCGAGACTGACAGATATAACAAACTAAAAAAGAAATATGGAGATCAATTCTCATCTGATGCAAGTACTAATTTCTTTTCACCAGGTGGTGGAGCATATGATCAAAGAAATAATGTAGAGGTAGCTTCGGCAGGTATTCAATCTTTATCTGTGCCAGGTTCAGAAGCATTCAATAAGGAAGTTGATCAATATGAAAGAAATATGCAAAAAACAACGACATCTGATCAATTTGGTGAAAAAGGAACTGATGAGCGTCAACAAAATGTAGAAGATAGTTATAAAATATATCGTCAGTTCAGATACGAAAATGATCCAGGTGGTTATATTGAAGGACTAGATTATTCTAAAGCACCTGCAAAAGAGAAAACTATAGGAGAGAGGGTCGCTGACTTTACTGGAAACGTAGTCAATACTTTAACAGGTACTCCATCTGCTGTAGCTCAAACAAAGGAATCTGGAAAGGGACTATTTGGTGGAAGTGTACCAGAAGGAACTTACAGTCAGTTCTCCCCTACATCAAAACCACAGTATCAAGTAAATAGAGAGAAAAATAGACCTAATCAAAATAACAGTGTAGCCGAAGCTGGAGCTGGAATTAAATTTGGTAGTGTGAATTTAAATGCTGCTAAAGGAGTAGAATCTCCAACAGCTACAAAGACTCCATCAGAAGATACAAGCTTCTCAAGTTATGTCAGAGGTGGTGGAGTAGGTCAGCAAAGAGGTGATACTGGTTCAGGCGATACAAGTTTCTCATCTTATGTTAGAGGTGCAGGAGAAGGACAGGAGAGAGGTAATACTCGACTCGCAGAAGCAAGACAGATAGCTAAAAGAAATCCAAACGTATCAATTAATAAGAGCACTGGTAAAGCTGAAGCAACTAATGACAGTGGAAGAGCTAAAGCACAAGCAATGGCAGTCAATAGAAAATTATCAGGTAGATCTATAAGTCAGACAAAGGCTGCTAACAATGCAGCAATGAGAAAGTCAGCAGCGGAAAGACACTCGACATTTAAAAAGACGGGTAAATCTACTGTTGGAGCACGTAGAGCAGCAGCAAAAAAGGCAAACCAAGCAGCAGCTAAGAAAAGACATTCAGCATTTAAAAAGAGAAGGGCAGCAAGAAGAAAGAAAAAAAGCAAAAAGAAATAGTTAAACTAAAATAAGTAAAAATAAAGGAGTTTTATGAGTGGAGACATCGGACTGCATGATGAACCAATTATTTTCTACAGTAAATATATGACTGCATCAAAAGTAATTGTTTTAAAACATAAAGGAATTAAATTCGATTTATATAATAAAGTATCAAAAAAAATAGATAAATTAAAATAAATAAAAGAATTTTTTAGAAAAATGCCACATAAAATGGAAAAAGTTATGTCTGAATTTAAAGCAGGCGAACTTAAATCAGGAGGAGATAAAACAGTGAAGAAAAGAAAACAGGCAATAGCTATAGGACTTGCTATGGATTACAAAGCTCATGGTAAGAAAAATGAAAAATAATATATCCTACGGAGAAGTAATGCAGGTTTACAGACAACCAATTTCTGTTAGATATATTCCTAGAATACTTATCTGCATCTCTATATTTGCTATTACACTTGTATCTAAACCAGTATTAGCTGACCCTGCTCCAGCTCTATGGATTCAAGTTCCTCAATGGAAAGATGATTGGTCAAAATGTGCAGTTGATGTCCCTGATTCAGCCTGTCACTGGTATGTTATGGCTCCAGATAATACTTTTGGTAAAGGTTTTTCATGGAAAGATGCACCTTGGTTTGATGCTAACGGACTAAAAGATATATCAAAAATTAAAAAATTAACTGTATTAGAAGAACTTCAGAATTCATCTTCCTCCACGTAAGTCTATATATTAGTTACTCATCTCCTATAGATATAGACCAATCTTTGTCTCCAAACTTTCCTACTTCTTTTATCTCAGGTTTCTTAGACTCATCAAAATTGGCGTGATATTTTTTTATTTCGTGGTTTAAATTATAATGAGTTTTTATCTGTCTATACCAACTAACAATTAAATCTATATAATATTGAATTAGTTTTTTTACAAATTGTTTAATCATTTTTCATACTTCTTGCAGCTCTTTTACTAGCCATTTTCCTAGCTTTTTTTGCTTTATCTGTATTTTTTACAAACTGTTTACCTTTTCTACTTTCTCTTTTCTTTTTATCATCAGTCTCTTTTCTTTCAGCCTTAGACATAGCAGCCCAAGCCGCTTTAGGTAAATACCTTGAAGTGCTCTTTTTACCTTTTTTTATAGCTTTATCAGCCATTTTTCTTCTCCACATTCTGCATTACCTTCAAAATCTTTTCAAGTCTCTCAGCCTGACCCTTATGAGTTCTTGATGCCTTATGTAATTCGGAAATAATCTTTTTAATCTTTGGAGTTTGATGCATAATTAACAATCCCTGATAGGTCCTCCATAAAGCCATGCATCACAAGTACGAGCAGCAGCACATTTAAATTTAAATAATTGACAATATCCTAAGTTTGCTCTGTCTAAAACATCGTAAGGATCTGCAGCTTTAGTCTCATTTATACCTTTGATCATGCAATCCATAATCTTATTAGTTTGATCAAATGCTGCACAGTTTCCACATCTTGCAGTCTTAACTGTCTCAATATTACTCTTCCATAGTTTTGATTTCTTTTCCCAAAATCCTGGATCAGGTGCATCAGGATTCAGAGGACCATATCCAAAATTATCTATAGTCCAATTTCTATTTCTAGTATTCTCTTCAACATCAGTAGTCGCAGTAGGACAAGATTCGCTTACCTCTGAAACTTTTTTGTTGAGAATGATAGTTATCTTAGGTTTCATTTCTCTATTTTAGTTGCACTCCCTTTCTCAGCCGCATATAAAGCAAAGGATTTTGCTGCAATGCTATTTAAAATTAAAGTTATATTATTAGAATCATTTTCATCACAACTATCTGTATCAAAACATTTGATTACAGTACCACCAACTATAAGTAATTCAAAAATTACTACAGCAAATACTAATTTAAGTGCTAAAGATACTGTGTTCATTAGTCTTTATCCTTTTTCTCATATTCTTTTTTAGTCATCCACTTCTCTTTACCCCAACGCTTAAGATCTTTCTGTTTTTTACCTTTACCTCCTTTGTATCCTCCTCCTTGAGCTTTATATTTTTGTGCAACCATTTGTGCTTTTCTAGCTGACCACTGACCAGGTTTACCTCCAGAAGATCCTGCTTTAACCTGATTAAAAATTCTTTTTCTAAGTCCAGGTTTGGTGTATTTTGAATCGTCTTGTGCCATTAAAATCTATTTTGTATTGGCTCTTTATTAAGAATAACAGGAGGAATACTATCAGAGTGAGATCTTGAAACCTCTCTCATATAGTGAGGATTATTCATTTCAAATTTAGGTTCATTCTTTCCTATATATGAAACTACAAAATTACATTTATCTGATTTCTCTTTCTTCTGTGGTTGAAAAGGATCGGCTAATCCTGCTGTAACCATCGAATAGTCATTGTACATATTCGAATAAGTTACAGGAAAACTTGGATAGTAGCCTAAAGCAAATCTCATTTGAATCTTTGTGCGTCAAAGTTTACGTTATACTTCATAGGTTGGTTAATTCCTAAGAATTTAGATAAATCATATAAACGAGAAGCAAGTTGTCCACCTTCTTGAAGATCAGTTCTAGTGCCTCTTAAAGGTTTATAAGCTTTTGCTCCCATAGATACATTAGAATCAACATCATAAGTATCAGTCAGGGTAAATCCACCATCTTCTTTAGGTTTGAATTGAACGTGACCTAAACTGTGTGCAGTTCTAGCAGGATTGTTATAAGTTTGTAGAAGAGTACTATCAGGATTAAAGTTTGGATTAGATTGACCTTTGGTTTTACCTGCAGGAATAAATTCATCTTTGTCAGGATAGCCTGTGAATGGGTACATATGAGCATTAGGATCTTTTTCTGTACCTAAAAAATGAGACTTAACAACATCCTTTTTAACATTTTCTGGTAGTTCAGTAATATCTTTATTACCGACTGTACCCCCAGACAAATACTGTGCATATCTCTTATAATGTTCAGGTGCTCCAAATTTATCTAATATTTGATCTCTTTTAGTTTTTGTAAAATCACTAGTGACCACATTCTTAACAAACTTTCCAACACCAGAATCACGAAAAGCTTTCCCACCTTTTTCATAGAAATTTGTAATTAGATCATTATCTTCATTTTTATTTCGGCCAGCAGAAGCTTTAGCAAATAAATTTTTTTTAACTTTTGATAAATCAAAATCTATCATAATTATCCTGGAGGAGTTCTAAAATTTTTCAGAAACTCTTTACCTGCATCGAAAGGTTCTACTGGTACTTCAAGAGATCCTGTTGCCTCAAAATCAGCTCTTCTTTTTGCTTCATCTTCGTTTTTGCTTTCTTGAAGCAATAAATCTGCATCCTCACCTAATACACTTTTCTCTATCTTTCCCTCTTTTACCATCTTTACTAAATCTTCTAAAGATGGCTCAGTGAAACCCTCCATACCTATTCCTGCTCCAGCTTCAGGATTTATATGGTGAGCTGTCAACATATTCTGCATAGTTCTTTGATCTAGCTCTTGATCTCCTTGACTACGAAACCCATTAGAATCGGTAGTGCCATTCATGGATTTCATCTTATTGGCATATTGCTGTACAAATTTCATAAAAATACTAACTTTTTCTTAATTTTACTGTGAATAATTACGCAAATCTATCTTGCATAAAGAGTTTTAAAAAATTATTTGGATCAGAACTCATAGCTATATTATCCATTCTTAGTTCTTCCTGAGCATCCCTATCCCTTTTCTCTATCATATATTTTTCTTTACCCTCCTTATATCCAACCCCAGGTCCGAAGTCTAATAACTGTTTATAGTAAAGTTTTGAATCTGGGTCCATTATGCGAAATTTTTATTCATCATAAATTGCTTTAAAAAATTCATTGTTTCTGCTTCTTTAGTAGGATCAAGTTGCACTCTATCAAATAGGTCTTGACCAAAAGGATCAGTATATTCTTTTTGTCTAGGATCATTTGGATCATATTCTCTAGGGTTTTTTCCAGGTAAATTAAATGGGTCTTCTCCTTCATATACATTCCCATATTTATACATTGCCATGATCAAAATTTCTTGAATATCCTTTAATTCTACTATTAATACATAAAAAAAGACCTAGAGAACCACCTCTAGGTCAACCACTTTACTTTGCACACACGCACATGAGACTACTAACCATGTACTATTTTAGCCTAGCGGTATAAGGCTATACAAGTCAACCTATTGCAGGAGCAATTAGAGCAACTTGAGAAGACTCAGCACAAGCTAGGTCTAGTGGAAAGTTGTGAGCGTTACGCTCGTGCATTACTTCCATACCAAGACTCTGTCTGTTAAGAACATCAGCCCATGTAGGAATTACTTTACCATTTGCATCTACAACTGATTGGTTGAAGTTGAAACCGTTAAGGTTAAATGCCATTGTGCAGATTCCCATTGAAGTTAACCAAACACATACAACTGGGAATACAGCTAGGAAGAAGTGAAGACTTCTGCTGTTGTTGAATGAAGCATATTGGAAGATCAAACGACCGAAGTAGCCATGAGCTGCAACGATGTTATATGTTTCTTCTTCTTGTCCAAATTTGTAACCGTAGTTCTGAGACTCATCTTCTGTAGTTTCTCTGATTAGAGATGATGTAACTAAAGAACCGTGCATTGCACTAAAGAGTGATCCCCCAAACATTCCAGCAACACCAGCCATATGGAATGGATGCATAAGAATGTTATGTTCTGCTTGGAACACGAACATGAAGTTAAATGTACCTGATATACCTAAAGGCATTCCGTCTGAGAAAGATCCCTGACCGAAAGGGTACACTAAAAATACAGCGAATGCTGCTGACACTGGAGCTGAATAAGCTACGCAGATCCAAGGACGCATACCTAGTCTGTAACTAAGTTCCCATTGTCGTCCCATGTAAGCTGAGATACCG
>Ga0209348_1000461_pt1 | contig 21505 bp, 34 predicted proteins | sample ETNvirenome_2_30_FD_184065 | JGI IMG/M metagenome (GOLD analysis project Ga0209348, IMG submission 184065) | Marine viral communities from the Pacific Ocean - ETNP_2_30 (SPAdes) (version 2) | ecosystem: Environmental > Aquatic > Marine > Oceanic | place: Pacific Ocean | collected 2013-06-22
TTGATTCATCGACCGTTGCTGCTCCTATACTTGTAGACGCAGAATTGCCGGTAATTATTACACCAATATCAATTACACTAGACTCTGATGACATGGTCATTTGTTGTCCAGTTACAGCTTGAAGAATTGAAGTTCCGCCAATTGATGTGCCTTGTGAGGATGTTATTTGTATTCCTGTTGCACTAACATTAGCATCTGCAGTTGTAGTTACGGATCCAATAGATGAAGTGGCTACAGATCCAACAGCAACTGGATTAGATCCTGATAGATCACCCCATTCATTTTCACCCCAGGTGTCACCACCCCAACCAACTTCAATGATACCATCTCCAACAGCGTTACCTACGGATAAAGTAGATTGTATTCCAGAAACTGTAACACCTAAATCAATTACCTCTTCACCAATTTGTGAAGTTATTTGTTGACCAGTCATTGTAAGTGTAGATCCGAAAACTACAGAAGCTTCAGAAGATACAGCTGTACCAAAAGTAGGAACATAATTTTGTTTGAATCCATCACTGAGTTGTGCTCCCCATAAAAATATAGATGAGCTTCCATCACCAGTTCTTGAATAATTACCAAAGCTTGTAATTGTAGGCGTACCAGTATCCGATAAAATAACTTTAGGAAAAATATTAGAACTACCTTGTGTAAAACCTCTTAACGAACATCGATACCATCCGTTACCATATTCCTCAATTTCAAAAGCTTGAAGACCTCCTGTTGCTCCACTTCCTGAAGCTGTTTGTGTACCAGTTTGTAAATCTATTACTCCGTATAACCAATTTGTAGATCCATTGGCTAAGATAACTATTGCATATCTTCTATCATTATTTTTTAAAAATACACTCCACGTAACTACTTGGTTTGCTGTGTATGAAAGGCCACCTGTTTCATAAACTTGATGTGTGCCAGTTCCAGAAGTTTCAGCAAGTTGGTCTGCTGTTTTTGTGCCATTTGGTGCAATCGTTGCATCTGCAGTTAATGTTCCTAAATTTTTTGTCCACGAACTATCATCAAATTTTTCGGAATATGTAATTTGATTTTCTCCTAATACATTAATAGTTGCTGAGACACCTGTAACATCTACATTAGCGTTTGCGGTAATAGTATTAGTGCCAATTGATGATGTTAATGATACTCCTGTAACCGATACTGGTTGATCATTTTGTGCAGACCAAGCCCCTTGATTCCAAGTTAAAGCACCCCATGTTGATTGTGTGATATCAAAAATACCACCCATACCAATACCATGCACATAACAAAGATAATAAAAATCTGTTTCGGAGGATGGTGTTACCTCAACGTATCTTGTTGTGGCTGCATTAAAATTAGTGGTATTAACGTAGTTAGAATATGTGGTAGCTCCGTCTAAGTAATACGTAACCCCAGAAGTTAAGTAATCAGATTGACTTGTTGTTGACGAAAAAATTAAAGGGTGATTGTTATTTGAGCTATCGTTTTGATTAAATCTTAATGTTGCTCCTGCAACCCATTCAACAGTTCCAGGGCCTGTAGAATTTCTAGCACCATCTAAATAATATACATTTCCGGTGCCGCCTCCATAGAGGTTCCCTGAAGCTACGGTTACTACATAAGTTCTTTCCGCCATAGCTCCAGGACCTTAAATTACGCTAATCTTAATATTGCAGCAGATGTAGTGAAAGCCGGGAACTGAATAGTAAATGTCCCAGAAGTTGCAGTCTTGTCACCACCAAAATCTAATACAGCGACAGCATCAGTAGTGTTAGAACCACCATCAGTTGTTGTGTTATAGATTAATGCTCCTCTTGCAGTAAGAGTTACGTTTTGAAATGATAAATCAGCAAAATCAGTAATCGCAACAGAAGATGATACTTTTACTCCTTGATTAACTAACGCTTTACCTCCAGCTGTGTATCCAGATGGTGATGAAACTTCGTTTGTAGTCGCGTAGTTTGTAGTTGATTTACCTAAAGTTGCAGATGATGTATACATCGCTAATTTGTAAGTATCAGATGATGTATCAAAATCGTGCTTTCCTTGCAGTAACTCTTTTTTAAAAGAGTCACAGATCGCATTTGTTGTTATAGCCATAGTTTTTCTCCTTAATAAGTTGTGTTTGGAGTAGGACTTTGGATTTTAATTCTTGGTACTCCATCGTCATATTCCGCACGTCTTCTTCTGCCCATTTGTTGTAGGGCAAAATTTTGTAATTCTTCATCATACTTGCTTTTATACAGGTTGTATAGATTGTCGGGTCCTTTTAAGTAACTATAAGCCTCTGTTAAAACACCATGTAAGAGCATAGATTCCTGATAAGTAGATAAAAAAGTATTATTTGTAGATGTGAAATTTGGTGGATCTTTAATATAATTAATTTGCACCGTTAAGGCTGTAGCAGGCATTGGTGCAACTAAAATTGTAAAATCATCCCAGTTTGCATAATATTTTGGAGTGCCTTGCGAACCAGTGCTATTAAACTCAGAGATAAAACTTGTATCTCTTTTTTCTAAAAATACTCTAGTGCTTCCATCAATGACTTGTACGGATCTAAGTATTAAAGAATCTGAAGGTATAGTTACATATCTATTTCCAGCAGTAAAGTTTGAGGTAGCATATTTTCTCAAATCATCATAGTCCACTTTACCAGCTACATCTAACTCAACATGTCTTATAAAATCTTGTATGATTGCATCAGTTAAAACGTTTGAGTCCACTTCTGTATAGTTTCTTACTTGTGTCAAAAAATTTGCGTGTGTTATAGCCATTATGTTATACTAACCTCCACTTTTCCTATTAAAGATAATAATTCTCTTCTTCTATTTTGTAATGCAGGATCCTCAGGAATCATGCTGTGTAATGTTGATGTAACTCCATTTCTTGTTATTTGAAAATCTTGTGTTTTGAAAGCAAAATCACCGGGTAATGATAAATTTGCAACACCTACTGATGCTCCACCAGAATCTGATATTGTAACATCTTCAGAAAATTTTACAGAAGGTTGTTGAAATTTCATATTTCTAGAATTTTGTAATGCTATTGCATCTGCAGTAGTTCGTCTTCTTCTAATTTGAGGATGTTTTGGTTCAAATTCTGATATGTGTACTAAAGATCCATTCCACTCCTTTACCATTTCTACATAAGGAAATGCTTGACCAGATCTATCTGATATAGCTTGAGATCTCTTACCTGTTGCGTACTTTGCCATCTATAATCCTGTCGGGTAAAATGATTGTGGTGTAATAAATGTAGATGTTCTTTGACCATCTTCATCTAATGCTCTTTTTAATTCATCTTCGTAAACTAATTTATTTTGTTGAACCAATTGCGGTGCTTTTTTCATTGCTAAATAATAAGCTAAACCAGCACACATACATGGCAAAAATCTGTATGCAACGTCAGCATCATTTGTATATGCCCCTGCATCTTCAATTCTTTTAATTACATAATATTTTAGAGTTGTATAAGTATTTAAATCAGGTGCTTGATATAAATAAATTTTTGGAGTTTTCTCTCTCTCCACATAATATTGTGATGGTTGTCCCAAAGCTAGTTTGTTAGGTAAAGCAGCATAAGCTGATCTATCAATTTTAGTTAAAGATACATCTTGAGTATCTGCATTATCAGACGCTGTTGCCGTTGTGGAAACAAATGCTTCTAATACATCACTTACATTTGATGTTACAGAATATTCTGCTTGACCACTAACTAAAGCGTTAGAATGAAGATCTACCTTCCATAAATGTATGCCTCTGTTGCCCCATTCTGCAAATAGTAAATTTAAACTTCTTCTAGCTGATCTTAAATCGTAACCAGAATTAGTAGATAGACCACATCTTTCATAACCTTCATCTATTATCTCATCTATATTTAAATTAAACGATACTGTTCCTGATGTTGCCATTATATTTTAAATCCTTTCAACATTGATCCATAATATTTTTCGTAACTTTTATTTGATATTTTTGTGCCATCTATATCTGATTTTATGTAACTACCTGTGTAAGGTTCTTGTTTCATTTGACCTTTTCCTGGTGCTTTAGATACAGATTGACTAAACATAGCTCTACCCATAGCAGCTTTTTCAACACCTTTTATTTTACCTTTATTTTTTGATGCGTAGAAAACTGATTCACCCTCTTTTTTGCCATATTGTTGTTTCATGGCTTTCATAATTTTTTTACCTTTTTTATTAAGTGGCATGTTTACTCCTTAAATATATAATATAACACTTTTGTGGCTAAATCTACAACCTGATCAGGCTATCATTCCTACCAATTTGTCCAATTGGCTTAATATTCATGGCGATAGAATATCTATCTTGATCTCCGAAATAATAGAAAATTCTATGTTTTAAATAGCTAGGAAAAACTATTAAATCACCCTTTTTTACATTTTGCCTACAAATATTGTTAAAAAAGAAACTATCTAATGGCTCTTTATTTATATCCCATGGTAAAATTTGTGGTCTTACGAATTCTATTTTTATATCATCTTCTATTGTTCCAGATGGGTAATAAACAGCACTTAACCAATAATTAGCATGATAATGAGTTTCTGAAAAACCTTGATTTTTAACTAGGGTAGACCAACTATTTTGTATTTCAAAATCTTGATTTATACCCATATCTTTTAAACCATCTTTAATTATATTTTTTAATTTTTCTTTTATTAAATCACCATACGTTAAGATTGAAAAAATATTTTTATTTTTAGATATCAAAGATTTAGTGATGTTTTGCATATTTGTATCATCATCACAAAACTCATATTGTAATTTTTTTAAGTCTTTTAAAATTAACTCATTGTTTAATTCAAGATCTTCAAAGTACAAAAACCACTCAGAAAAAGGAATAACCGTATTTTTTTTCATCAAACTAAATCAGTGGCTTTACCTAATATTGGTTTGTATTTTGTTTTTCCTTCTGATTTATATGCGTGTAAAAATGATGCTCTTGGTGTTCCATCAACCCAACTACAATGAATCCACCCGCTGTTGGGTTCTCCTGGAGTATAGAACTCGAGGATTAGCTGGTCTGGCGTAAGGTTTGATTTTATCCAATCAAAAAGCTCAGCGTTATCCACACCAACACATTCAAAGTCTGCGGCCTCTGCGCGTGCATGCTGCGAATTTACAGAACTTCCAATAGCAGTGCATAATTCTGGGCTACGGAATCCGCTAGTCACCTTAACCCTGCCAAAGTGATCCCGAACTGGTTGAAGAATATTTTCACATAGTAATTTTAATTTTTCTATTTGATCAGCATTAGGATTATTATCAATACCCTTCCTAATCGCTGTGTCTGATTTAGTTAGCTCTAACAAACTAAAGTTTCGTGTCAAATTCATTTTTTTTCCTCCATTTCATAAAACATTTTATCAGAGTCTTCTGTAACCATCTTTGTGTCCTCTGCATCCCAATAAGTATTTTGGACTTTATAGTCAGGCCAAGTGTTATCAGTAGTGTAGCTATTAACGTGCCACAAAAGGCGATTATTAGGCTGAGCTGCAAAATTACCGTTATTAAGAGCCAGTATATGTGCACACTTATGTTCTTGAGGTATTTCAGAATGTTCCACATCCAAGATATTAGTGTCTGGATGAGCCCAGTCAATAGTAAATAAATATTGTCCATGATAAAACTTTTTATCCAGCCCCAAAAATTTACCATTTATACCATCCAACCAATCAAAGCAATGAACACTAGGCCAATAGCTAAAACAATTCCACAACTCCAACTGCTGAACCGACATATCCGGCACTTCGGCTCTAGAAAAACGTTTTTGGAAAAACGCTGAGATAGGCAACCTCCAATAGCACGCACCATTGGGTAACATAATGTTAAATAATAATGCACGACCTGAAATGGAAGTAAGGCCAAAGATAACGCAGTCACTATAAAGTTTTTTATATTTTTCTTCCATGTCATAGAGATATTCTTTTCTAACTTTACAATATATGGGAGGAATGTTTGCGTTCAGATAAGCCATTTTTATATTTTTCCCTCCAATAATTTTTTCTTTCTAAAAGTCTAATACGTTTTTCTAGTATATCAAATCCTAATAATTTTTTTAATAAATTTATCATTATTCTATAATTAATTTTTTGATACTTTTACTACCATCTATGTTCAATTCTAATTCTGCAGAACCCTTCCAGCATTTGTAGGTTACCGATTCAGAATATTCACGTTCCGCGTGACGCTTGCCTCGTAAACATTGTGCCATACCATCAACCTGCAAACGAGCTTCTTTAATTTCTGCGTTTACAAACATCAGGAGGGCTACCACACTTTCAATCATTGTCCGTTACCATTTTTGTAGTGCATGTCTCTAGCCTCGTCTTTTAAATTTTCTATATCTTCTAAGACTTTATCCATTTGTTTTCTTAAAAATTCTATATTAACTTTATTTAATGCCATAGACTCTATGTGTTTGTTTAACTTGTCTGTGGTCTTATAAAGATCCTCGATCATCATGAACTGCTCAGAATCTGCGGGCAATGATCCTAATTGTCCACGTGGCCACTTAATTCTAAACTCTGTGTTTTCTTCCAGATCTTTCTCCATAATCTGTATACGAGTGTCTGCAACATTAAGACGTTCTATAATTTGAAAGTAACCCATAGTGCCAAGTGCTACGATGACGATCAGCGAGGCAACCGTCTTCATAGGCATCTGCACGGCTGCCTCTTCCGATATGTTGAGAGGTTTTTTACTCATTATTTAATATAACCTGGTTCTAAGAAGATAGCCAGAAGACATAATAATATAACTAACAGTGCTGTGAACCTGTAATCCATCCTGGCTATCTCCATAACTTTATCCATTCAGCCAATTATGTATTTTTTTAAATGGCCATGCAATTATATTCCATACCCATTTTACAATTTTTTTTACCATACTTTTATCCTCCTTTACTATTGGATGACTGCAAGTTCTACAATCGCAATCATACCCAATACATTGATTAGTATTTAAATAAGGGCCAACTCCTTTACAATGACAAGGATGAAAACATAATGTACACTTTAACACTTCCATCTTCTTCTAGCCTGCCTTAATCTTGAGTTAGGATCCTTTGCAGCTTTTGGGAATTTTTTCATTTGCCCAGCTGATCTAGCGCAAAATGATTTACGCCTTTTTGCAGCCGCTGAACCAGGTTTTACTTTACCAGTAACAGCTGTTTTTAATTTTGATCCGGGGTTTGCTCTTCTGTATGCAGCAACTCCCGCTTTTGTCATTCCAGCACCTTTTTCAGTAGGTCTAAAATTTTTTTTATTACGAGCTGGCATAACATCACCACCTCTTTTCATTTTTCTATACTCACCATCAGAACCAGTAAAAGGTTTTCTTTCTGGAATTTTTGGTAAAGGTTTAGGTTTAGGCTTACCCTCTTTATCAAAAAGTAAAAAAGGTTCTCGAGTATATCCTTTACGTTTTGGTCTTCTATATGGTCTATACATTTTTTTCCTTACGTAAATGTAATTGTTACTCCACCTGTGCCTGCTATAGTTGCGTGAATCCCCTCTACAAATAAAATTCCAGAGCCAGGTAAATACATATCTAATCCTTCTTCTCCGAATAAATAAGTAGTAATTACTGTTCCAGATCCGCCACCACTTCTAAAGATTATAGATCCACTCGCACTATTTCCTTTTGCTTGTATAGAAGTTAATCTCGCTCTTCGAGTCGTAGGCACCATTTGTGCTGTGCTCGTAGCGTGTGCTGCCGATTGATCTGAAGTAAAGCTTCCACCACCACTCATAACTATCCGTTCTGACCTGTCATGTTAGGCCCTGAAAATTTATCAGTTAATAAAGTATATGCTGCAATATTTGTTTTTGTTTTACAAAATATACCTTTTGGAAACAGAATACCGTCTTCTGGAAAATTAAAATTAATTACATCTCCTGTAGGCACATCTGCTTGAAATAGAGTTGTTCCTGAATTTGATGTTGTTGTAAGTTCTAAAACTCCTGCACCTCCACCATTAGACGCAATAATTATACCCTTCAATCTTATAGGTTGTGCGATGATTGCGGATGCGCCAGCTGCTGCATCGGATCTAGTAGCCTGTATATCGCCTTTAAAAGACATAAAATTCTCCTATGTTTGTGGCTCCCGAAGGAGCCACTAATTATTTATTATTGTGAATCAAAAGGTGTTGCAATTGTTCCATTACCAAGTAACTGACCTTCCACAGCATATAAGTTAGCTGCGATTGCAGTAAATTTGATTCTTGAACCTTTTAAACCACCTGTTGTAGCGTTAGATCCACCAGCTTCACCATTAAGATTAACTTCGTTATCACCTGTTGAAACTTGAAATTGTTTACCAGCTGTTGACGCAGTGATACCAACTGTAACAGCACCAACAAATTTGTCAGCAGTGTCAGCAGTCTTGATAGTTCCTGTGAAATTGTCAATGAAAAGAATTTCAAAAGTCGTACCAATCGTGCTTGGGTTGTTTGGATCACTTCCTGGTCCCGCTTGTGCTGAGTCAGCTGTAGCGTTTATTGCAGGAATAGTGATTGCAGTTGGTGTTCCTGTGGGATCCATAGTTACAAGTCTTCCTGCGTGATCAGCAACAGTTAAATCTGTAGCTAATGTCTCTGCTTTGACTGCACCTGGTCCTATATTTATAAAACCATTTTTAGATCTTACTGGTCCACTAAAAGTTGTGTTTGCCATAATATTCTCCTTTGTATAGCGTTAATTACGTTGTCTCTATACCGTCTGCCTAGCCAGTCAACATAATAATTTTCTAGGTTTTAATAGTATACATAAAAAAAGGGGCGATGTAAAACACCGCCCCTTAATAATTAATACTAATATGTATTTATTAGCTAGTTGGTAAATTTCCGTTACCAAAAATACATCTTGGATCAGAGAATCCAAAAGAGTATCTTTCTCTAGCTTTAAATCTCATATTACCAGTATCGAAGTCACCTTCCATTGCAGTTTTGATTGGTGATCTAACGAACATTTTTAGTCCATTAGGCACATCAGTCAATAAGAAGTATGAATCTGTATCAGTTAAAAAGTTATTAACTCTGTAACCTTCAGGTACCATACCCATATTATTGATTGCATTAATGTCATTATCTGCAGTTCCTGTTCTCATAGGAGACTTCATAATTCTCTCAGCAGTAAATTGTAATTCTTTTGGAATTATCATTTTTCTACCTTGAGCTGCTATTTTCAAGCCTCTCTCATCAACAAAACCAGCAATGTCAATTAATGACTGCTCAAGTGAAGTTTCGTTTAAATCTGCAGCTGTAGCAAGAACGTTTGAGAAAGTTCCACCAGTTGCTAATGGGTGTGAAGCATTAATTAGGGATACTCCATCTCCACCAGTTACTGTTGTTACTTGCGCATTGTTCAATACATTTGCAGCTTTCACTTGTTTTGTGTTTGCCATAGATCTCGCAAGAGCTCTTGTGTATCTGCCTGCTAATCTATCGTATAGGTTATCTTCAATTGCTTCCTCAGTAATAGCAAATGCTAATGCGATAGTTTCGTGATTGTATCTTGCTGTGAAAGTTTCACCTGCTTGATCAAACACTACTCCAGCACCTTCTTGTTTAGTTGGTGCAGAAGCAAAACCGCTTAACATTACTTCTTCTTCGAAAGCTCTGTCTGATGTTTCAGTAGTATAAATCTCAGCGTGCTGATTATCATATCTACTATATTCCAGGCCGAATAAAGCATTCAAACCTGGCTCTAGTTCTTTAACTAGCTGTGATCGTGATATTGCCATAGTTATTCTCCTTTATCTATTATAGCCCAGTACCACTTCTGTAGAAGTGATTGTTGATTCTAACAAGAATATTAGCATTAGCTGAACTCGTGTCAGAATTATCTGGATCCTGACAAATATCGATCGCCTGAATGACGAAAGTTTGTGCAGTACCTGATACTGATACATCAAGCTGTGCTTTTGATATTCCTGTTGCTGTTACACCAGTAGTGTTTGTTACTGAATAATTCTTAAACAAATCTGCTCTAGTGAAAGCCGCATCAGCATCAATCAAGAAAACTGCATCAGGGTCATCTACAACGAATGCTGTGATGTCACTTGCTGCAATTCCACCTGGATAGTGATTGCTGAAAGTTGGCTTTTGAGTAGTTGGATCTGTATAAAAACATCCGTTGAAAACACCCACAACAGCATCCGATGTGTTAGCACCATGTTTCTGAATATTACCAGATGTTAGTGGTTCCACTAAGTCACCTTGATAAATCGCAGTCGCATAGCCACTCGCAATCGTATATCTGTTTTGAGCTCCTACTAATGGTGTTCCGTCTAGTTTTCTGTACGGTCTTAGACCGAACTTTTCACTTACGTTTGCCATAGTTGTTTATCTCCGTTTATTTATATTTAACTTATCCAAGCTAACCCGGGTAGGTAATGCAAAAAAATTATTTTTTACGACTACCACCAAAGGTAACTCTAGACTGCCTATCAATATTGATGGGCATGTCCGGGTGTTGTTCCTTCATAAGATCTCTATCTATCGCGTCTGTTCTGTCTTGAGTTATTTTTCTAAAATACTCAGCACGACTTTTTAAAATCTCTTCTGGTATCCTTGCCAACACAAGGCCACCAATTCCAATGAGACCAGCATGTTTTCCTTCGTGAATGACTGGAAAATCGTTTGGACCTATTTCATTAATAATGGTTTCAGCCTTTACAAATTCCCAACCTTCTCTAAGTTTTTTAGACACATTACCTGGGTCCTCAAAACCTGCGGTTGCAGTTCTTATCCACCTATGTGCATATCCCTGCGGTGCAGCTGGCGCATCCAAACTGGATGGTGGAGTCCAATCTTTTTTTCTAGCTTGTTTAGTTCTAGAAACAGACTCGCGTGAAGTTTTTACTTTTTCCATGTTATACTCCTTCCTTCACGTATTTTGCGTATTCCTCTAGTGGCACCCCTAATTTCTTAGCGATAACTACCTGTGATTTGGTGAGTTTCACAGATTTGCGTCCACCTGATCTTCTACTAACTGAACCTACATTTTGGACGGGTTCTCTTGCAGGTTTAGAATCTTCAGTAGAATCCTGTGCAAACTTTTGAGGGAAATACTCCTTCATACGTTTGTTTATTTGATTATAATACTCATCTGTCTCAGCATCAATACCCTGCCCCAAAAGGTCTTCATGAATACTCATGGCAGCCCCTGTCATTACTCTATCAGAGCCAAACCACTCATTATCCTCAGCCCATTTTTGAGCTTTTTGTGAAATTGGTGGGGGTGCTTGATTTTCAGCAGATGGTGCTTCAGTCTTTTTTTCTTCTTGCCTTACTTTTTTCTCAGCTTGTGCAAGAGAAACTTTTTCCTTTTCAACCGATAATTTAGAAAGATGATCTTGAGCTTCAGCAATTTTATCTACGTCATTAGACTCAAGTGCTAGTTTTAGCTCTTTTTTAACTTTATCTCTTTCAGCATCAATCCTAGAATCGTATTCTTTTAAGTAATTGGAATCAGTCTCTTCAAACTTTTTCTCAATTGTATCGTATTTATTTTTCAGACCTTTTGCATACTCAAGTGCAGCTTTTTCTCTTCTCTCTGATTCTCTTATTTGAAAAGTTAATTTTTTTATTCTTTTCTGTACTTTGTCAGAATAATCAGCCAAACCTTGATCGTCTTGTTCTTCTTCTTTTTGTTCAAACTTTGGTTCTGGTTTAGTTTCTACTTCCTCTTTAGTTTCTTCCTTAGTTTCCTTTAGAAGTTCTTTTGCAGATTTGCCTCCGTTACTTACATCAACATATCCTAAGTCGACTTCTTGTTTTTTTTCGAAAGCTTCATTTGAAACTTCGGGAGCTTCTACACTTATTGTTTCTTCTTTGACTCCATCAGTATCAATATCTATTTCATTGTTTTTATCTTCAGCCATTTTTCCTCCTTAATAATGGTGCAAAATATTTGTAGGATCTGTAATAGTTGCTATGACTTCATCGTCATTTAAAACTCTTACTTCTCCCCCATCTATTTTGAATCTTGACCCTGCATATCTACTAAATATTACCCAATCATTTAGTTTACACCAAGGTCCGTTTGAGAATTTATCTTTGTCTTGGTAACAAAGATCTCCCATTTTTAGCACAAGACCACATACGGTTGTCATTTGTATGGTTTCTTGAGTTGTATCAGAAAGCAAAATCCCACCTTTTGTTTTTTTAGGGCCAGCATAGGGTAATACTAACAACCTATAACCTGTTGGTGAGGGTAAACTTTCTAAAGTTGATTGTTCGATCGCGCTTGGATCTAGAACTGTTTTTATCGCTTCTTCAGCTTTGTAAGCATCTAAAAGTGCTTCAGTCCTCTTCGGTGTCTCCTGGGACTTTGTCATCGTTGTACTCCGTGTTTGACAGCAGGTCTTTTATATCCTGTTGCAGGTCTTCAAGTGACCTGATTTGCCCCCTAACATATTGTAGTTTCTCTATAGTGTCAACACCATATATAGCGTTATCCTTATGTTGTAAAAGATTACGCTGAATTATTTTTTGTATTAATGAAATTGTATCTACATCCATAACATCCTTTCTAAACAAACTTTATTTTTTCCAGCTTCATGTACTTGGAAGCTCCAATAACTTAATGCTTTTGCTACTACTTCAATATTAAAATATTCACAATCATCGAAAACAAATCGTGTGCCTTTTCTAGATTTATCAGCAAACCATAAAGCTTCTCTTAAAACATCTCTTGTCGTGTGTGGTCCATCAAAATGAACTAAATCAAATACTTTATCTGTAGAATTAAATAGACTCATGAATTGTAAATCGGTGAGATGATAAAAATTAAAATTTTTTTCGTGAGCTAAATCTTTTTGCATTTGTATTCTCATCTCATCTGTATAATCAGCTGTCTCTGGTTCTCTCCCATCATAGTGTTGATATTTTAAATTATTATAAGGATCTATACCGATGTGTTCATAGGGTACATTTCCAATTCTTTTTTGAATACCCATCATCATTACTTTAGAGCCTAAACCCTCTCTAATTCCTATTTCACAAGTTGTAACTGATTTTGGTTTATCGTAAAATTTTAGAGTGCCACACCATCTATTTAAAAGTTCATATTCGGTAGAATCCCCTCTTATGGTCATGAGGGCACTATAGATATTATTTAAGCTTTTGCAAATGTTTTAACATTAGTAGGTTTAGGTCCCACATTGGCAACTGCCCGTTTCCTGGCAACGGCAGATCTTCTCTGACCCTCGCTCATTCTTCGAGCTTTCGCTAGAGGTACGCATTTTGGATACTTTCTCTTCGCGTCTGCTTTCTGTTTGGAACGGCCACATTTTGCGAATGATCCATCTTTTCGTTTGCTCCCAATATCTACCCATTTTTGTGCGAACCATTTCTTCAGTCCACCTGATTTCATGTACTGAATATTTTTTTGCATTATCTTACGCCTTGAAAATTTAAACCTCTTATAGCCATGCCACCACCTCTAACTTTAATAGAGTCTAATGTTTTAGCTTGTCCTTTATGCGCTGCAGATGCTTTGTGTAAAGCTTTTGCAACTTTTTTAATTTTCATTCCACCTGTGTTCATTTTTAAACCTGATTTTTGTAATCTTCCCATTCCAGATTGTGAACCTGCGCTTACGGCTTTACCAACTTTCATTCCTAAAATTTTTTTCTTAGCTGCCAAAGATAAACCTGCCATTGGCATTAAACCTTTTTTTCTTGCTTGCTTAGCTAATAACAAACCACCTAATGCTCTTTTAGGTCCTTTAAAATCTTTTCTTTTAACACCAGAAGGATCTTTAATTTTACCCGCACATATTTTTGAAGCGTAAGCGTTAGCATATGCTGACGGGTACACTGCAAATTTTCTTTTCGCTGCTGCTTTACCTCTTGGACATAATTTAGTCATTTATTTTTTTCCTCCGTTCCTAAATATTTGTGTTCCCTTTATACCATATATTGAAGCCACAACCAAGATCCACAAGTTTGTGAACCATGACGGGAGCTGCGAGAACATTTCGAAGAACAGTTTTACTTTATTCATCGCTTCAGGATCTTCACTTATCACTGACCACGCCAAAACAGCGATTGGCGCAGACAAGATAATAAGAACCGCCTCGTCCTTCCAGTCTGATTGTCGGGCCTCTAATAATTTACCTTGGTAAGCTTCTTCACCTCGGGCCATCTTAGCAGCATGCATGTGTTGTGCATCTGCCATTGCCATTTTAGTCTCTTGACGCTTCTTATAGATATGACTAGCTGCGTTTAATCCCAATTTTAAGGCACTGAACCACATTTTTAAATTTCTCCTTACGTCTTTTACTAAGATAATCTATCATTATATCAATCGTATTTAAAGCCCCTTTACCATTGATTCTCCATCTCCACGTATTTTTGTGATGTTCCTGCCTTTTTTTGCACAAATAAAAAGCACCACCAAAAAAATCATGAAATCTTTTAACCATATCTTTATCTGTCATTTCTACAGAACAGGCAAAGTATTTTTTGGTTTTAAGTTTAGACCAGATGCCAAAACTTCCCTCACCATCAAACACACCAGCCAAAAATATTATTTTTTCTTTTTGGGAGAGGTTATCGTAAACCGATGAACTTTTTTCCGGATACTTGTATGTTTTTAATTCCTTTGATATCAGATTTTGCTCCTGGTTCTCTATGAGGGCAACCACCACGCTTTAACTTTATAGGCGGTACTTGTGGATTAGGCCCTTGTTTAGGAGGCGGTCCTGATTTTATGCCTCCACTAAGTCCTTTACGTTTTTGCTGTCTTTCTGATTTCATTTTTGCCTTTTTTAAAAATTGATACTACTCTTGTTTTACCCATCACCTTTGCTCTTTGTTCACCTACGGTTAAGATTTGAATCTTCCTTGCAAAAGGTTTGTTAATTCTTTTAACTTTTCTTACAGTTGCACTAGCATCCGCGGGGGTTGCAAATTTTATTTTTACCGTATCTCTAGGATTTTCATCTGTATACAATCTTCTCCCAGAACCCTTAGGTTTCTTACCAGTGCCTGTTTTTGGATCTCTATTTTTTTGCAAGTTTCTGCCTCGCAATCTCTAATCTTTCATCTGACTGATCAGATTGTTCTGATAATTTATCATATTGAAAGTCTAATCTATTAGCTTCTTTAGTCATGTCTAATTGTGCTCTTAACTCTGTTTCTCTCTCTTTACGCTGCATATCCATTGCACGTAAATCTATTTCTTGTTGTTTTAATCTTACTAATGGATCCACTTGACCAGCTTTAGCTTGTATTTCACCTCTAACTAACTCTTCAGTTATTTCTGCAACCGCAGTTGCAACAGCTTTATCAAACTGAATTTGAAATTGTTGTGGGTCCTGTTGAGCTAAAGCAACCATTGCCGGCTCTTGCATTAATTGTTCTCTGACTTCTATCTTAGCTTTGAAAGAAATATGATCAGATATATGTGATTGAAGCAAAGCATAAACAGTTGGATTAATTTGAACCATTCTAGATGCCATAAAAGCCATGTGAGCAGCAATATGTGCATCATGATCTTGAAATTCAAATGCAGTAAGTAACTGCATTTGCAGTGCACGTGCGTTTTCTTTTGCAGGATCCATAGGTTCAGGTTGTTTTGGTGGTGCTTTTAACAAAGTTTCAATTTGTTTTGTCCCTAATGCTTCATAAACACGTCTATATGCTTCATGAATGTTATGAATTTGTGGATTTGACATTGCAGTTTGCAATTGTTGCTGTGCAAGCATAACTCTTTGAGCCATTGACATGATATTTGGGTCAGCAACCGGTAAAATATCTACACGATTGTCAAAATCTACCTGTTTTATCATTCTTGGGCCACCATAAACGTCATATGGATACTCTGGAGGCAGTGCATCAGCCATAATTCTTGCTAATATTTTAAATTCTAACCTCATTGCGTAGTAACAACGCTTGTGAACACCACTCATTACACGTGATCCACGTTCCATTAAGGCCATTGTCGTGCCAACAGCCCTATTTTGTAGGTCATTACCTACGTTAGAGTCTGTAATCGCAGCAAATTTTTGTCCCGCGCCCACAACAAAACCTAATAAATTAAATAATGTTGTACTTGGCTCTGAAAAGGGTAGGTTAAAAAACTGATCTCTGATGTTTCCGCCCGGAGCATCGACATCTCTAAACTCTCCCGGCTGTATCGGTTGGTCATCATCTCTAACTCTTATACCTCTAGACTTAAATCCCGCAGGTAAATTCTTTAAAGTTCCTGCATCTATCAATTGTCTTAATGATTGAGTTGCAGCTAATGATAAACCACCTATCATGTGTGTTAAACCAAAACCATAAAAGCCTAATCCGGGTAAAAATTTATAATGAACAAAATATTCTATCCTTTTGTAAGTAGGATCATCAGGTCTATAGTTTCTGTAAATAGATAAAACTTCACCTGAGTTCTCATCAATGGTTACTACATAAGGTATTTTAATTTTCTTAGCACGTGAATCAAATTTTTCATAATCATCTAAATGTAAATCTACATGCATTTCTAAAATTGTATGTAAGTAATCTTCTCCTGTTTTTTTGACACCCTCTAATTCGTTTATCTTTTTCTGTACGTTGTCCGGTTGATCTTCTCCAGCTTTAGGTAGCTCTATATCTCTGTAAAAACCACCGGCCATAAGTTTTACGACTTCGTTTTCCGTTAGCCGTTGTACGTGAGTAATTCTATCTGTATCTTTTAGATCTGAAGCATAGTATGGAACAACTAAATCTTCTGCCGGTATAAATTTAGAAACTGGTCTTTTTAATATTTCATCGTAGTATATCTTTTTAAAACTACTACCGGATAACGGTAAATGAAACAACATGCTATCCATATCTGTAGTATACTCCTCCATCTCCTCCATAAGCATATAGTTCATGTAATCCCTTACTCTATCTGCTTGATCTTCAATTGGTGGTGTTTTTAAACCTACTACTTGGGTCCTTACAGGTCCCTCTGATGGAACTAATTCTTTATAAGCTTGTGCTTGAAATTGTGTTACAGATTCAGCTAGTAATGGGTGAGTTACATTTGAAGCCCCTTTAAAAGGTTTTGTAACTTCCATGTACTTTGTACCAAGAAGATCTAAACCTTTAATATAAGCCTCTTCCCATTCTTTTCTTGATGTTTTATCTTTTTTGTATTCAGATACGAGATCATTACCCATTCTAGATAAAGTTCTCTCATCCATAAATTCTGCAAGATTAGCATTGAAATCGTCTTGTGGTCTTACTTCTGGTTCTTCTTCTCCCTCAATTGAAACTTCATCTACCTCATCTTCAACAATTGGTGTGCCTTGACCTTCTTCAATTTTTTCCTCTTCAGAAATATCTATATTATCTTTTTCAACAGCCATAAATTTAACCTAGCCTTTTAATGGCCTAGAATCAACTAATAAAGTTTTGTTGGTTTAGTTCTACCTAATTTTGTGCTTACAGATACTGAACCACCAGTATTAAATCTTTTTTTACCTCTTTTGTTCATCTCCATAATTTTTTTGATTCCAGGATAATCTTTTGCTTTACCTACTCCGATAGCAATTTTTATAATAGGTTTCTTACCTTTTATTCCACCTTTTTTGTATCCTTGTGCACTTAATCTTCTAGTAGCTTCAGTTAAACCACCCCCCATTTTTTTCATTTTTTTTGCAAGAGGGATCATAGTTTTTGGTTTGTCGAATTTAAATTTTTTTCTTAAATCTTCAATTTGCTTAGGAGTCAATTTACCTTTAGGTTGTCGTCCTAAACCTTTTAATCTACCTTTTAGTGTAGCAAGTGTACTTTTTATTTCACCCATTCTTCCTGTATCAGCTCCACCACCTTTTGTATATTTCATCATGCCGCCTTTCTTAACTGCAATACCTTTTTTCATTTGCTTTAATCTTTTTTTATCTTTTTTCATCTCTTCCATTCTTTGCATCATTTTTCTCTGATCTTCCATTTGGTCTCTCATTTTATTGTAAGCTCCAAACTCGCTTTGAGGGCCTAATGCTCTTTTTCCTTTAACACCCATTTTACCTCTTTTAGCTTTCATAACTTTTCCTGGTTTTACTCTTTCGTCTTGTAAACCCATTCCCTTTCTTCTAGCGGCACCGAATCCTCTTATAGCACCACCAAATCTTTTTCCTGACATTGCTTTTTCAATAGCCATTCCTCTTTTCTTTTCATAACCGGAAAGTTTTCCGTCTTTATCTAAATCTGCTTTACCTGGGTTTTTGAGCATCGCTCCTCCTTTACTTTTTGCCATGGGTTTTGGATTTTTTTCTTGCATATTTCTATCAGTTTCTCTTCTCAAAAAAGAAGGAGCTGGAGAAAATTTATCTGGATTATTCATTATATCTTTTTCTGATACAAAAGTCATTCGACCAGTATCTTTATTAAGAACTTTTAATAGTCTCTGTGTCCTAGTCTCTGCAGTTTCACTTTTCTTAACATAGTCTTTAAGACCTGGAGTTTCTCCACCTCTTTTTAATTTAGGTTTACCAAATTTTTTTTTCAACTTTTCTCTTAAACTTTGCATTCTACCCTCAATTGTGAACTGACCTTTTTCTGCCCTTAATTTATTCGTTCTTGATATACCACCTCTTCTTAACTCCATAGGTTTACCATCGTACTTGCCATAACTTTTGAATATGTCTAATTTAGAAGAACCTTTTGGTTTTTTCTTTTTGTTTTGTTTTTTTTCGTCTTCGTCTTTTTTTAACATTCTCAATGGCATAAAAGCTCCTAATAATATTTATACTCTTTTTCAAGTTTCATTGGCGGGTCGTCCCAATCGTCCGAATACGTTGTAACAAATCCACCTTGTCGATATCTTAACACAGCTTGTGTCATAGAATCAACATAGTCATCGTATTGTCCATTAGGGAAAGCTGCGCATTCTTCGATTACGTCCTGAGCAAATTTTTCATCTAAAGGAGCAAATACCATACCGGATTCAAATATAGGAGCACAACTATTAATTCTAGTATATTTATCTCTACCTTTTGCGGGGACATAATCAATTACTGGTATTCCAGCTCTTCTTAATTCGTGTATTAATGGTTGCCCCGAGGCCTTTGCTTCTACAATAACTGTTTCAGGTTCCCAGTAATTATACTGATCTAAAGCCATATTTTTAAGCTCAGGAAAATCATATCTACCCTTTATGGCATCTAATAATATTATTGCTTGCTCGTATCCTTGAACAGGTTCAAATATTCCCCACGTTGTAATTGCAGAGTAGTCTGCAGTTTCTTTCGCACTAAATGCTGTATCATAACTTTGTATTACATGTAGTAATTTTGGAAGATGTTCTGAATCATAATCTTGCCACCATTCCCTTTTGATTATTGCACCCTCCTCTGAAGTTGGGTCCTGCATATATTGTGCGTTCCAGTTTTTTGTTGATACTGAAGCCTTAACCGCTTCTAAATCTTTTAACGACCAATACTCAGGCCAAACTGGTTTTCCATCTGGCATGATAGCTGGAAATTCAATTACTTTCCATTTATCTGCTTTTGGTTCTGATTGAGCCTTCACTAATCTACCAGTCAAATCATCTGTGGCCCAACGAGTCATAACCACAATAATTTTACCACCTGGTTGCAAACGTTGTCTTGGACCGGAGCTGTACCATTCAAATGCACGATCCATTGCTTTATCAGACATTGAGTCTTGTTCTGTATGTGGATCATCGATAATAAGTAAGTCCGCCCCTCGTCCTGTGATAGAACCGCCAACACCCGCTGCAAAATATTCCCCACCATGATTGGTCTCCCAACGTCCTTTTGCCTTACTATCTTCTCTTAGTTTAACATCTCCAAAAATCATTTTGTACTCTTCAGTATCCATTAAATTTCTTACCTTGCTACCAAATCTAACTGCTAGTTCTGCGTTGTGTGAAACCTGCATAAGTTTCATTTTAGGATATTTCCCTATCATCCACGCAGGAAATAAGTATGAAGCAAACTCTGACTTAGTATGTCTTGGTGGCATATTTATTATTAACCTCTTTTCTTTATCCATTGATATAGCTTGAAACTTTTCAGCAATAATCTGATGGTGCCCGTATCTTTTTGGGTCCTTTGTTTTTCTATAAATGAAGTCAGGCCATACTGCTTGTGCAAAAGCTAAGAAGTCATCTTGGCATAATTTTATATATTGCAGCTGCTTCTCTAACACTAAGTCCTTTAGCTCATCATCAGTCAGCGTGTCTAAGTTTTTAATCATCTAAAGTGTCCATTTGATTTGAACCTTATATACATCTATGCAACTTGCCACAAGTGTCGTGTCGTAAGTTACATTTTTCGCGCGCGGTGGTGTTTTTTTCTTTTTTTAATGTTTCTGTTTTCGCGTTTCTTTTGAGCCTTCTAACGGCCCGCGGTCACCGGTCACCGGTTCGGGAGCAATTTTCAACGGCCACGTATCAAGTCAACACGGCACGTCTAAAACGATCAACCAACAACGGCCAATTTACCGGGATTTCACAAATAAAAACGGGCTCAATCGCTCGCGGATCTGTAAAAAATGATCTGGGTTCATATATTTTTAAGGCTTTTTCCTTTTGGGCCTTATGCAGGATTAAGATCTTAATATTGTTTTTAATGGCTCTGTTAATCCAGACTATTTGATATTTATTAAGGGTCGGAAAACTGACTTTATTTGATTTTAATTCAAGCCAAAAACTAACACCATTGAACGCGCCAAAAACATCTGGCACGCCAGAAATTGTCTGAGTTTCAATTCTAGTTAAAAAAAATTTCTCAGGCTCTAAAACTTTTTTTATTGATTTCCAAAGTTGGGCCTCCGGTTGTGACATGTGATTTATTTACTATGAGTGTTGCAAAAATACAACACAACTTATACGGGAAAATAATTTGGGGGGTGCGACAATCTTGTTCTTTAATTTATCTTATTGATCTATATATTGATGGGATAACTAAAGGAGAAAAAAACATGAGTACATTTAAACAAAGAGAAGAGGCTAGACACTTGATCAGAAAATTTGACAATGCGACAGGCCTCAAAGATGAACAGAGACACTTTCAAATGAGAAGACTGGCGCAGGGTGAGAGAGACAGACACACTCAAGCCATCTCAAGAAATGTATCTAATTTTTTACATGAAAAAACTTTGATCGAGAGAATAGAAAAAAGCGGTAAGTTGTAAAAATCGAAATCCGGGGGCGCAAGCCCCCGGGTCTGTGTGGGTGGCGGCCATGCACTGATGAGAAGCCAAAAACTAAAGGAGAAAAAAACAATGATTAAAGTAAAAGTCACAAAAGAGTGGATAGACATTGGCAATGCAAAAAATAATAGAGAGTGTCCAATTGCTAACTGCTTCAATAGAGGTAAAGGCGTAAAGGGGGTGGGCCATGCGTTAATATTTGATACTCATTCAACTTTATTTCTAAAAAAGAAAATCAACGGCAAAACACCAACGCTTGATTTTAAACACTCAGACCAAATAAAAAATTTTATTGAAAAGTTTGATAACGGGGGCGCAGTACATCCTCAGGAGATTATTTTCAGTAAG
>Ga0209348_1000462_pt1 | contig 21477 bp, 38 predicted proteins | sample ETNvirenome_2_30_FD_184065 | JGI IMG/M metagenome (GOLD analysis project Ga0209348, IMG submission 184065) | Marine viral communities from the Pacific Ocean - ETNP_2_30 (SPAdes) (version 2) | ecosystem: Environmental > Aquatic > Marine > Oceanic | place: Pacific Ocean | collected 2013-06-22
GGTTCATGAGTTACTAAATCTCCTACTTTCATACTATCTCCACAGTGTCAAATAATAGTCTGTTTGATATTGTTTGTGCTCCCCATCGCTCCAGAATACCCTGATCTCTCGAATCCTACCATAAATCTTGCAGGCATAGGTAACAATCCCAAAGTCTTTCCTGTCGATGTGCTTTACCAAATCTCCTACTTGCATGCTAAAGCTCGCTGGCACAGGCCCCACTCGATTAGCTTGAGTGCTGTTCTGCCGTAGTGCCCTTGCAATCTCCACACATAGCCACTATTGATAAGCTCTTGGAAAAACTCAATCACTTCCTCTTGGTCCATCTCGTTGCTTTCGTATTTAATGATTTTATCAATGCTTATTAACATACTACCTCCAAATTATCAGATACATGCTCAGTGATTTTTCCATTAGTTGCCCAATAGACTTTCCAGTAAAATATATCGACTTGCTCGACGATCACACCAACTTCATCATTGGCTTCCATCCAGCATCTGACCAGATCTCCAACTTTCATTGGTCACCCCACGTTCGCCAGAATATCTCTTCATTTTCAAAATCAAAATCATTCATGATTATCTCCTTGGTTATATTAACAATATACCCTGCTGGGCAGTAGGCGGGTAGGACAAAAAGTGTCCGATTTAGAAATATCCATAAAAATATTCCTCAAAGTCAGCGAGAACCTCATCGAGAGTCAAGCCTTTGCCGCCGCCGACCTCATTATAACTCACAACTTCACCTGTCGGAGTCGCTGAGAATATCAGTGTCTCTTCAAGTGCTGTGTTTTCCGATATTATATAAAAGTTGCCCTCATGGTGAACAAGCACTCTTTTTATCTTACCCGTTAGATTTTCGTATTCCATTTCAAAGTCTTTGTCTTTACTCTTAACTATAATATTCATCTTTTCCCCTATTTTTTGCTTTTTGGTATCCTTGATTTTTTCAAATCACATTCTAAAACATCGTAAGTTGTGGTCATGCCGATGGGCATTACCCTATATTGTCTTGCTCCGCCTTGTTTTGGCTTATATTGCAGTGCATCAGATATAGGGCGCGAGTTGACTTTCATCACCAAGCATGGATGGCTATTGAGATTTACGACCCCAGCTTCCTTCTCCTGCGTGTGTTTCCTCTGATGCCATATTCTGTTAACCCCAGTGGACCTAATCATTACCAAATCTCCCGCCGAATATAGTGGTTCGTTTATGTGGCTTTCCCAGACTTTATCTGCGTATTTATTGTTCAACATCCTATCCATTGAATTGTAGTCTGGTATTTGATGGTCTGGGAGTTGATCTTCAAATTCCAAAGCTAAGATTGCCTTAAAAGCGGTTTTAGAAAAATATCCATTATTATTGTGTTGATAATAATTGGCTATCACTCTTATTCTCTCTCTGAACTCTTGGTCATTGATAATCTTCGACTTGAAGTTTTCAAACTCAATAACCTTCTCCTCAGTGCATTGAGACATCATGTTATTCAAGTAATGCCACTGGCGGTCGGACAAACAGCCTTTATCATCAAGCTGAGTTTTCATATCAGCCATGATCTTTATATTCCTTGTTAGGCCGATTTTGTCGGCCCTTTTGATAGCAGATGCTATTTCCTCTGAAGTGTGCTTTGACATGTTAAAACTCCTTGGTTATGTTAGTAATATATCATACTCAGTGGTAGGCGGGTAGGTCAAATTTTGACCGGTTTTTTATATGACGTGGACCGACTCTCATAACAACACCGTTTGCAAAAGCAACAATCGGTATACCTTCCTCAAAATCTACAACAACCCCATATTGCTCACAACCTATCGCAGTCATATAATCTTTGACCTCAACCAAGTCACCTATGATCATTCTTTTTTATCCTGCTTTTTAAGTTCAGCATCATCATTAGCCTTTTTTCTTATAAAATACTCACTATTTATCCTTGAGCGTGACACGGCTCTTTTTACTATTCGGTTCATAAACTTCTCCACTTTGTTATTGTTTGGTGTATATTTTTATAATTTTTGCTGTTCTCAGACACCTTGCTGAGAACATATTCTATCTCTGGGCACTTATCTGTATACCAACCTGCTGGTGGTTCCCACTGGGCACCTGATACCACAACTGTGGGGGCTTCTCCCCAAAACGAGGTAACAAGGCCGCTGCTTACAAACTCTTTAACTTTATTAAAGTTCCAGTTAAAAGATTCGAGCTTATCTATTGTTGAGATGTGCATCCTTGCAGAGGTGTTGAAGTTATCTCGACCAGTGTAAGTGTTAAACAGGTTTAGTGTATCGTAATCATAGCCAGTAACTAAGCAGGGAGTCCAGCCATTTTCCGGGGCCTGCCAGCTTATAACTCGTGATGGGATCTTGATGTAGGCCCCTATCCCAATACCAGTATCATTTATCAACTGTACAAAATACTTTCTCCATACCTCATTAGCCTTGTACGCATCTTCTCTAAGCTTTTTTAAGTGTTCACACTTTGGTCGTCGATGACCCGTACACCTACAAAACGAACACCTTGGAGTGGACTTTGGGCCTTGACGCTTTGCCTTCCTTTCTTTTCTTCTTTTCATTTCGTAAGCCGCCCTTCTTTCATGGGAAAGTGGGACCTTTCCCTGTGATATGGTATTTTTGTATGACTCATAATAACGCTCAACTTCTTTACATGTAGTGACGTTATGTCCCTCTTCATTACAGTAGCCACAGCGAATACTATATTTATAATCTGTTCCAATCATTTGGTCACCCACACTTCAAAAAGTGAATTGTCTTTGATACTGCCGCCAAGACCTTCAACTGGTGTTGGCTCTCCTTTGTTCTTTGCACTAATTAGATGCCTTACATCAGCATAGCTAACATCTGCTTTCAAAGTTGCCCCTACGAAGTCGATAACATCGCCACGCCAAATACCAGATTTACCAATCCAGTTGTGCCTTATAAAATTAATAGCTTCTTTAATTGCTTCTATCTTGTTATCCATTTACTACCTCCAAAAACATTTTAGGTACAGTCACAGCTAAATCAGAAGTGCAAACCTCCACTAAGGCACCGTGTTCGTACTCTTTGGTTATAAGAAAAATAATATCAATCCAGTCACTGTTATTATGTTCTGGCTTGAGCTTTACCAAGTCTCCAACTTTCATAAGTTCTCCATCGGTATTTACAATATACCCTATCAAAGCTAATATGGGTAGGACATTATTTGTCCGATTTTAACATTTTCTCGAAATAGTTATAAGCCTTGTTAGCTATGAACTTGTTTTCATAAATCATTAATTCTTGATCTTCTTTTACCCTAATCGCATATAGCCCAACATCAGAGGCAGCAAGCTCTGGGTAATCTCTCAGATGACTTGTTTTAATCTTGAATGGTCTAAGCATCGTCTCTCTCCTTCGCTAATATAATAGCGTCTATATAATCAGGTGGCACAGACTTTACAATCAACCTGTGGCCCATGAACTTCGGTGGAAAAGCTCGTTTTAACTTGAACTCGGGAGTTGTTGCGTTGTGCTCACTCTCTATGATAGCAGTCAGATGATTACTTGTATCATCACTCTCAAAGCGGACCCAAAATCTACTGTCTGTGTATTCCGGCATCTCTTCCATGAGAAGGCTCACTGCTTGCTCTTTTGGAGCTTTTTCGCCTTTATTCCAATAAATACTCGCCATGATTTCACCTCCTTGGCTGGTATAAGTAACTTATCCTTTATTTTGTGTTTTAGGTAGGTCACTTTTTGTCCTTTTTTTCTTTTTTCTTGATATTGGTGACAGTTTTTCTGTTTGAAGATTTAAGTCTTTTATCTGATTGGCGGCGTTTAACCTTTCTTTTTGGCCTGTTTCGATAGGGACTCTGTATCTCTCTTTTCTTTTTAATTTTACGAGGCGTTCTTCTTTTGATTTTCCTCTTTTTGTTTATTCTACGTTTGCTGCTGGTATGTAGGGTGGTATCACGGTAGTAGATAACTTGATGCGTAACGTTAGGATTACTTTCAGTTATCTCTTGGTGTACATCAGTTGTTGTGTTCAATATTCTATCACCCGCTTCATTACCATTGGCCATAATCTTTATGACGCATCCTTGTTGTGTAGATGCGATTATAAAGAGAGCCACGAAAGCAATAATTTTATTAGTTTTCACTTTTCCTCCAATTTGTTTGTGCTAATACGGATTAACATTCTTGCATCCATCAGATTATAACGATCATAATCTAACCATGCTACTTTACAGAATGGAATACCAGCCATTGAACTTCGCCAAAGCTTGGTCCCTGTTATAACTATTCCATATCTTTTGTTTGTTAAGTGCTGGACTAAATCTCCAACTTTTAATTGATCATTTTTTTTCATCGCTGTATTCTCCTACGACAAGACAGCAAGGGACTATATATACTTCACCTTCGCAAATAGAACATACTTGATAGAACTCATAAGAACGGTGGTACATGGGTATCTTGGGAGATATTATTATAGCCAACTCTCTGTATCCTTTATTATCATCTATCAACACAAGGTCTCCCTTGTCGTATTTGTCTTTTTGGCGAAGTGCCACATTTTACCCTCCAGTTATACTATCTTAATAATCCCACGCGCTACAAGCTTGTGTAACGTCTTATCACCTATAATTTGAACATCCCCATCTATGTAGTAGATTTCATAATTTACTCTCCACTTTATGAGGGAAAACTCAGTCTGCAACGCACCTGATTGTAGAACACGCACGATTATTCCTAATTTTCCGTTATCATATATCAAGGTTCCTATTTTGTATAGTTCATTTTCTTCGCTTTTGGTCACTCATAAACACCTCTTTAAGAAACTTCTTATTCAAGAAGCCAACTCTTTCGATGTATACTATTGTTTCAACTAACTCTGGGTAGGGAGATAGTGGGCTTTGAGAAATAGATACTGCTGATACTACACCGATGACTCTACCTTTTTTATCGAAAACAACCGAACCAGATGATCCGGGCAACGCGAAAGATTGAATTATAGCTTTTTTATCACTGCTGCTTGCGACCGTTCCCATATAAGTTGATTTACCTAAATGCGAGGGATACCCAGTATAATTCACGAAATCACTAACAATATCTTCCTCAGTATTAATCTTTATGTTCTTAGCCTTAACCGAAAGCTCCCGCTCTGGTACTAAAATAGCCACATCCCTTATGGTATTGCTATAAAGAACTCTTGCTGGGATCTTTTCCTCACCATCTAAAATGAATACCTTTCCATCTTCTACGACGTGGGCAGCGGTCAATATAAACTTGTATCTACCCATCTTCAGATAATTTGCGGAACCCCACCCACTAATGTCCTCTTCAATATCAAACTGAAGTCTTACGGATGTTTCCAACCCAGTTTGGTACTTCTGCTGACATGATGGAAAGGTTTTGTTCTCAGCAGAGAACAAGGTACGCTCCTTATCAACCTCCATCGTAAGCATACACGATAACAAAAATAATAACATAACAAATCCCCCTATAGTAATTATAGGGTAGATGCCCTTATCACTTTAAGAAAGGATATTATGTTCTATTGTAGTCATCTCGTATCCTTACTACGTCCTCAAGCTGTGGTGTTGAGACCTCAATCAGTCTAACGTGCCCATCGGCAGGGGCACAAAATCGATGAACAACTCTTGGCTGTATTCTCATTGACTCTCCCTCACGAAGGACCACAACAGACTCCGGTGTATTGTCTTCTTTTAGGCCAATCTCTGCTACCAGTACCCCATTCAGAACATAAATCGTTTCGTCCTTCACCTCATGGTACTGTGTAGACAGGCGATGTCCCCTGCTTATGTGCAGTATTTTTCCTACATATTTATCATTAGTTGCCCACAGAATCTCGTGACCCCAAGGCTTCTCAACTTTATTAACAAGACCCTTCATCTTTACCTCCAAAGTATTTTTGTAAATCTGTGTATCCGCCAATGAACTCCTCTTCCCACCTATCCTTTGATTTCCTTGTACAGCGGATTATCATCGGCACAGTCATCCAATTATATTTCTCTTTTATGTAATTTAGTAATCCCTTTGAGCTATCAACGCAACAAAACATAAACTGCTTGTCCTGCTGTTCTAAAAGCTCTTTTGCCTTCACACAGTATGGACATTCCATCCATGCAAAAATTTTATAATACTCGTTCATGCTACCCCCTCAGTAGTTGTTTAGAGGTTGAAATTCTACTCTCAATGATATCTGGCTCTCCCACGACAGTGATAAGATCATAGCCGGCAGGGGTGAGTATACTTATATCTGAGAATCGAACAAGAGGGTTCATTCCATCGAATATCTTACCCTCTATCAAATCATAGTTCATCTGCTTGTTCTCCGAGATAAAAGAAATATATTTTGAATTAACTCTCACCTCTGTTAAGAACAGTTCACCATTTCTATCTTTTGACACTTTTTGTACTTTTATGAACATCGTTTTTTCCTACTAATTGAATATGTTTATTGTTTACAATCCACCTTGCTTCTTCTAAGTAAACTGTTGTTTCGTCTGTTGCGGAAGTGTCGACCACCACCCCATAGGCTGGTTCGTCGAGCTTTTTTATATACCATGGCTGGAGTGAGTCTGGATACAAATACGTATCTTGCAACACTCTTACCAAATCTCCACAAGTCAACACGGTTATTGTTCTCCCGGCTGTTCTGGCTGTTCTGGCTGTTCTGGCTGTTCCAGATCAGGAGGAGTAGCAACGCTTTCTTCCTCAGTAGGCGGCTCAGATAGTTTTATATAACCGCCAACAATAGCATTAATATCGCTTATTGTTTCCACAACATCCTGAAGGCTACTGTTTATTTCGTTAGTCATGTCGAGTAACAACTTGTATTTGAGCGGCGAAGAACTCTGAACATTCGATGCATTAAAAGCAGCGTGAGATGCACTTGATAAATCTTGTGTTTCTTTCCGCAACTCGTTAAATAGCTCCGATATTTTATCTGGTACTTGTTCTAATCGCACAGATGAATTAATTCTTACTTTCATATTTACCTCCAATTATGAATTGATAATCATTTTGTAAATGGTAGTGGTCACAAGACCAAACACAGTCATTATGACACCCCACTGAATTTTAGATTGAGCCTCTTTCCATTGTTCTAAGGCTCTTAGTCTGGCGTATAAACCAGAATCTGGATTATATATTGCGGTCTTGACGTCTCTCATGTCCCTAACCATCTCATCTTGTTTTTCAGCCATTCTCTCAATGTCGTTCTTGATCTCAAGAATACCGGTTTTTATTTGATTAGCTTGTTCATCAGTCATTGTTATCTCCTCCGCAATAAATAGTTTTATTACGAAACAATAGCATGACTGGTCGTGATCAAAGTAGAAGCCACAGACACTGCATTTTGAAGTGCGCAGCGTGTAACCTTTACTGGGTCTACTATCCCTTCGTCGAGCATGTTTACAAGCTCGTCAGTCATGAAATTATAGCCCTCATCGCGTCCAGCCCGCCTTACCATCCTTGTGATAATATCTGGTGATTTATCGGCGTTTTTGGCCATTTGGCGCAATGGCTCCTCTATTGCTTCAAGTATTATTTTAGCCCCAAGTGATTGCTCTTCTGAGGTCGTTGCGATAGCAAGACCATTAGTAGCTTGAATCAGGGCTGTACCTCCGCCAGCTACTATTCCTTCTTCCTGAGCCGAACGTACAGCTTCCAAAGCATCGTCGATTCTATGCTTCTTTTCCAGCATTTCAACTTCAGTTGCAGCACCCACACGAATAACAGCAACACCAGCAGCAAGCCGAGTAATTCGTTCTTGTATTCTCTCACAAGTTTTGAGGTCATCTGTCTGGTGTATTTCTGTTTTAAGTGCCTCAATCTGGCTATCAATCCCATCTTCATTACCCATGCCTCCAACAATGGTAGTCCAGCCTTTTGCAATCGACACAGATTTACAATTTCCAAAATGAGTTAGCTGTATATTTCTCATGGTGACCCCAGTCTCTCTGGTTATAAAAGTGGCACCTACGGAACAACAAAGGTCTTTGAGTATATTTCTGCGCTCTTCACCATATCTTGGAGGCTTGACTGCTGCAATCTTCATAGTTCCCCGAACAGCATTGGCTATAACAGCAGCAAGTGCTTGGCCTTCAATGTCTGCAACTATAAGCAAGGGGTTGTTATCTCTCGCTGCGATTTCAAGGGTAGGCAGAATCTGCTCAACCGTTTCGATCTTTTGATCCGAAATAAAAATCAGAGGATTATTATACTCAACCGTTCCTGAGCGTTCGTTGTTGATAAATGTTGACGATATATAGCCAGAGTCAAACCTAAATCCCTCTATCAAGTTGAGAGAAGTGTTGATTGAGTTAGCCTCTTCAACCAAGACCGACCCATCTTTACCAGCCGAGTCAACCGCTTTAGCTATTAAAGTACCTATAACACTATCATTATTAGCAGATATAGTCGCGATATGCTCAATATCCTCTTGGGATCTGATCGGAGTAGCTATGCCTTTAAGACGTTCAACAATCATTTCTGTTGCCTTGTCCATACCACGTTTAATCTCCGTTGGAGAAACACCAGCGGTTAGATATCGCTGCGCTTTTTTAAGTATGGCTCTGGTTAAGACAGTGGCGGTTGTTGTTCCATCACCTGCTTTGTTAGCTGACTGCTCTGCTGCTTGCTTTACGATTTGCGCTCCAACATTTTCGATGGGGTCTTCAAAGTCAACAAACTTTGCGACAGTCACCCCATCCTTGGTAATCACAGGGATGCCCTGCTCTTTGTGAAACAGTATTACGTTACGCCCCTTCGGGCCTAGGGTAGTAGATACATAGTCGGTTAATTTATCAATACCAGTTAAGATCTTGGTATTTAGTTCTTGGCCATTACTATAATGCTTCATGACTTAGCCTCCAGTATTCGCTTTGCTTTTTCTAATTGTTCAATAGCATTTCTAACGTGTTGTTTTTCTTCATCAAGAGAAGTCATCCAAAACAATGACCTCCTCAACGTTACAGTTGCGCTATCTAAGCGCAACCATAGTTCATGTGGTGAGTTCATTATTAACTCCGAGTTAGGGTTACTTCTTTAATATAACCTCTTCTACCATTTTGTCAAGTAATTTTGATGTTATTTTTTCATTATTTTCATTTACTGACCGAGCTTGGGAACTTCCTTGTATGGTTTTGTTCGGGTCCAACGCCAAAACAATTTCCTCCAAATATTCATCGGCAGAAAATAAGGCATCAAAAGCATTCTGGCCGTCTTGAACTGTTCCTTTCGGGGTGGCATACTTTTTACAACTTTGTTCTGCTGTTCTCAGTGACGAAATATAGTTTTCCAAAAAGGATATCACCTCTTGATTACTTTGAGAAACAGCGTCATAAACCATATCTTTGAAAGTCTCTGTGCGAACAGAGGCAATGTAAATTGTAGTTAGGTAGGTGCTTTTATTAATTGCAGACGACAAGTTTAGAGGAGAAAGTTTGCCATCTTTATCGAAGGCTACAGCTTGATCACTACCATGTTTAGATACTGCTCCCGCTGCTGTGATGGGGTAGATCTTAAACCTTCGATTGGTCTTCCTTACTATCTGAAGATGGTATATATCAAGAGCCATTATCTTGGCTGGGTCTGATGCCCCGAGTGTTGTTTTCTTAATCTGACCAGCAGCTTGCTTCTTTAGAGCAATAATATATGTAACTGGTACACCAATCTCAAAACCTCCGGCTGCCTGTGTCATCTTAGACTTGTCTCGATAGTATTTAGAACTTCCTTGCTCTCCAGCAGATGTATCAAAATCTACGGCTCCCATTCCTTGGCCCGGGCCGGAAGACTTTCCAGTCACTTTGCCACCGCCCAACAAAGCTAAAAAATATTCAAACAGGTAACCTCCTGCCCCAGAATCAAAAGATTTGGTCACCTCAGCCAAATAATCTAAGAGCATAATCTCAGTTAACATCTCTCTCTTATTTGCGTTGTCTATTTTTGGGGCCTTTCCAGTGGCTGCATTGTAGTATTTTAAGGAAATTTCACTGATCTTCTTAATCCTCTTCAGCATGGTCTCGCCGCCACTAAAAAAGCTTCTGAGAATATTATCGACCTCAGAGTTAAAGGCGCCTTGTGCCGCTTTGGCTGTTTGAATTTGTGGTTGGGTGACACTTTGTTGACCCAATGCTGTCTTATTCATCATACCATACAGCTTTTGAAGAACATCATCTGCCCTTTGTCTCAGAGCTTTGTTCTTGGCTGCCTTTCTAACTGCTATAAGTTTGCTTTCGATATTGGTGTCGAGCTTGGCTGGGTCTGTATCCAACAAGTCCATGAGGTAATCAAAGTCTTCATCGGTTAACTCTGATTTTGGGTCTTTAAGTTTTCTTAATTTATTAAAAGCGGAGTTTGCAGTCACTTCACCTTTCGGTGTAGTCTGGGATGTATCGAACAGGTCATCCAAGTTATAGGTATCTTCTTTTAGATTTATCTGCTCTGATACTAGCTTATCCAGTAATTGATCATTTATCTTCATTCTTAATTTCCTCTAAGAGTGTTTTCAAGTCAAGACCAGCGCAGTCGATTTTCCGCTTTGTAAGGTGATAATGCGAGACAAATCCATTGTATCTGTTCTTGGATGCTGCTGTATCTAAAGCATAACTCGTTTCACCGTTGCTGTCAAGTGGACACTCCAAAGGAATCCAAGGCATGGCTCCATGAACAGCTTTCATGAGAGCCTTGAGGGCCTGCTTTTGCACTGGGTAGAAATCCATGAATGGCTTCATTGATCTGCCGTGGACCTTCTGTCCTTCGATAATTGGACGCTCCCCAAAGCCATTACGCTTGTACCACCCTTGATGCTTTGGGTAATAGGCATTACTTATCTCGACCCCCACTGTGGTCGAATTGTGCTTACCACCAGCGTGATAAGCTATGTGGTTCATGTCCATGAATTGGTATATGGTTCCATCATTATCGATTGCAAAGTGGACGCTAAGACCTCTTCGGTGAAGCACCTTCCAGCAGGACTTTGAGCTAAGACAGACATCCCAGTGCGACACGAACATCTTTGGCTTTCGCTGCTTTGTTACTTTCTTGTAGCCCTTAGTCAGTTTTAAGCCATTTGCATTAAACGGCAAGACAACCTTGTGCCAGTCAATTGGGAAATACTCATTATTATAGATAATGTGGTTTGAATTTCCTTCCCTGATCTCTGCCTTCTCGAACTCTTCCAGCTTCGACTCGCGAACTGACCATATCCTTCTAAAGGTTGTTGGGCCACACATGCCATCTGCGGTTAAGTCATGCTCTCTCTGGAAAGCTCTGATCTTTTTAAGCAAGTCATCATCAAAATCATATGCACCAAACCACTCTGGAGTCCATCCTAGTTTAGACGCAGATGCCTCATTATAAAAAATCTTATCTACCATTTAGTAATCTCCTTAATTTATGATCTCGTCGGCAATACCATATTCGATTGCTTCCTCTGCTGTTAAGTATACATTAACTTTACGATCTAACAGCTTTTGTATAGTTCGCTTAGTCATGTGTGTTTCTTTTGAAAGTGCATCAATATATAGTTCTTGAATGTGCTTTATTGACTTAACTTCGTTCTCAATATTATGCAACTCCCCGGCAGAACCCGCAGCTACAGCATGGATCATAACTCGACAATGTCGTCCAATTTTTCTTTTCCCCTTCGTGCCGGCGGCTAGGAGTAGGGTACCAGCAGACATTACTTTGCCGAGACCAATGGTCTCAATCTCGCATTTCGATTTGGTTACTCCCATCATATCATAGATGGAAAACATCTCATCAGCAGATCCTCCGTATGTTGATATATAAAATGTAATTGGGTCATAGGGAGCTTCCTTGGTGGAGAAATCAGTTAACAACAGCAAGCCCATACACAGGTCACCCGCTTTTTCTTCATCCACATCTCCGAATAGTGCTATGGTTCGAACATCATTAGCTGGTGCTAACATTGCGGCAAGCTCATCATTCTCTTCAGTATTTCCTTTCGTTTTCTTTTCTTTGTCCTTTGAACTGTTTGCTATCTTGATCATGATAATCTCCTTTTGTTAAATTTTTTATTAATATAGCTCATGGCTGTATCCCAATCATTGAACTCAATTAGATAATCATACTTACGCGGCACTGAGGCCCTAAGGTTCCTAATCAGAGTCTTCTGTAAAGTTACCAGTTGGCTTCGATCTACCTGCTTCTGGAACTCAACATATTTATCTTGTCGACCTGCTATTTCAAGGGCGAGATACTTTAACTCATGTGATTCTATATTTGTTTGGATTGACGAGGACAACACAATTAAACAATCATCTATAGTATTCTTCATCATAATTGCTGTATAGCCCAAATTAACTATTCTATTATAAAGCATGTGTGCTATTACCCCGCTAATAAAAAAAAGTATATGTGTCAGTTCCATTCTATCTCCAATAAAAAAAGGACGTGAATAGCCATCCACCGTCCTTCTTAATAGATGCGAGTATGTTTTAGTTAACTCTTTCGGCCAAGGGCCTCATCTAATTTAGCCTTAGCTTTTTTCGCAGTCATAATTCTTTTTGCTACTCTTCGAGCAACCTCTTGGACAATTTCATCTTCAGATAGCTGAAGCTCTACACCTTCAAGCATCTCTTCATCACCTGCCGCGTCGTCGCCCATATCTGGGGGAGTATCGGCGGCATCATCCATATCTGGTTCGTCTAGTGGTTCTTCTTCAGGGCCTTCGCCGGCGCCTACTGCGTCCTTGAGCATGTCCATGACCTCTCCGAGATCTTCATAAGCTTCAACAGCTTTCATGACTGCTTCTTCATCGATATTCAATTCACCTTCTGGTTCCACTTCGGGAGCAGGATCTTTCATATCTGATGCACCCATTGGGTCTTCATCTTCTTCTTCATACAGATCCTCTTCCATGTAATTACCTTCTTCCATGTAGTCCTCTTCCATCTTCTTGCCGTACATTTCTGTTAGCTTGTTGGAAACAATATTTGACTCCATGCCTGCAAGTCCCATGAAGCGTCGAACAACTGCCTCATTCAAAAGTTTTTTCTTAGCCATTTAAAAATCTCCTTAAAACGTTTTCATAGTAAATAGAACGTAAAATTATAAAATACTCAATTTTATAAATCAGGATGCTCTTTTGCTATTAAATCAAAAATATCCTCTAGTTCGTCCTTCTCAATACCAAATTTTGAGAGTAAGTCTTCTGCTTTTTCGTAATCGCTCATTATTATTTTTATGTTTCGTTTGCTCTGGACTCTTTTGTCCTCTTTATATCTCCTTAGAAAGGCCATAACAAGCTCATCCTTGTTTAGATACCCGGTTATAAAAGATCGAAAGAACTCAGCTTGAGATAGACCATCATAATCTAGTCTTACTTTTAATTGTGCATGTCTAGAGTCTGTGTCATCAAATACAAGTCTTTTTGTCTTCTCTTTCTTTTTCATCGGCAATCCCCAATTGATCCAAGAGGTTCTTAGCTTTGCCCCAGCAAGTTGGACAATAAACCCTAACAATCTTCTTCTTCTCTCTAACTGTTACATGCCAAGTTGATACCATCTCTTTGCTAGTTTTATCAAACTTAGCATGACATATCATACAATCATCAGGCAATAACTCAAAGAGTCCCAGCTTGTTCTCCAACTCAGGACTCTTTGAGTTATTTTTTTTAAGTTTTCTACCTCTAGCTCTTCTTTGTTTTCTGTTCATCGACCAGTGCTCCCAAAGCCACCGTTACCCCTATCACTATTAGATAGTTCGTCAACTTCGATAAACTCCACCTGAGGGTAAGGAATTATCATAAGCTGTCCTATTCTATCTCCAGCATCATAAACAGCGCTATCGATATCTGAAGATTGTGAGAACCAGCCAAACTTTAAAAGAAGTTCTCCCCTATATCCGGAATCTATGACACCCACATGGTTCCTAAGGATATGATTTGTTTTAGATACGGAAGAGCGTGGAAAAATTAATCCAACGAAACCATACGGTATCTCCACAGCCAAGCCAGTCTTATAAACCATATTGCCGTGGTCATCAGTAAGGCCTCGTTCAACTGCATACAAATCCATCGCTGCGTCTCCGGCTTTGGCGTATGTAGGAATAGTCGCATCAGGATGCAGTTTTTTGATTTTGATTCTTATATCTGTTATTTTATTCTTGGTCATAATATCTCCTATAGTTTTGCTGTTACTAGCTTTGTATCAGGTATTCTTTTTATAATCGAAGATGTCTTATCTTGTTGTATCTTAATTACTGTATTTGATGAACCGGGTTTAGCTCCGCATAGCTTAGAAATCCCATTGTTGGTTACAAGCCTAATCCTCAAACCATAGTCATGATCTTTGCCTTCGCTATCAGTAAAGATTATCTTTCTAGATGTGACTGCTCGTATATTTTTAAGCTTGGGGGTCATATTAGCAATAGCACTGCACAACGGATCATCGCTAAAGTTGTAAGAATAAACGGTATTGGTTGATCCATCAGTCAACATCATTCTCATATGAATGTTCTTATTAAGCACATGCTTTTGTAAGAGGTTACTCAAAATTACACTATCGATCCTATCAAGAGTCTCTGATGAGCATTTATTAAAACGAGCCCTAGCGACTGACTTTGCTGGTTTGGACGCTCTAATCTCTTCTGTAACGCTAAGAATGTCTTTAAAGATTGCTTCTTCGCCAATAGCGCTACTGGAGTTGACCCAGTCATAAGAGCCCTTATTAATATTGGTCTTATATTTAGCAGATATGTGTATTTCCTTATCTGCGTCCTTGACTATAAGATCTTCTTTATTTGTTGTTCCGCCAATGTGGAGAACCTTATGCTCGCCTACAAGGTTTGGTATAACATTGTTAACGAACTGCTTGTCTTCCATCAGCTTAAGTAGCTGTCTTTCGTTCTTAATTCCGTTCTTATGTGATGATCCATCTGTTTTAAAGCTCATACTAGCCTCCTTCTGAAAGTCTTTGTTTCATTAATATAACAGCTTCTGGGTTTTTGTCAAATAAAATATAATTTCTTTTTAAGTTTAGAGCCGACAGGCCCGTGGTTCCTGAGCCAGCAACAGGGTCCATAACAATATCTCCTTCATCTGTGCTCATAGAGATGATCCTATCCAGCAAGGCAATGGGCTTCTGCGTTGGGTATACGCGCTTTTCAGCACCCATGGCTATGGAATGAATATCGTTCCAATAGTCAGTTGATGGCTTACCTAAAGATTCATGCTTGTATATCTTCTTGTATGGGTTTGATCCTGTCTTGGTGGGAAAATGGATTCTGTTTTCTTTTACCATAGCGTCCAAACTCTCACGAGACATTCTCCAGCCATTCGCTGGACTGTAGGTTTTTCCATTGTGCACATATTCATAAAGGCGCTCAGGCTTACTTGTCTTCTGCGTCTTTGTATAAACAATGTGACCCAAGGCATAGTATCCACGGCTGTCTTTGTTCTTGTAGGAGTTCTCAGAATAGTACTCATCAAGCGGTTGATACACCATATTAAACTTAGGCTTCGCAACCTTTGAACACCAAAAGATGACATCAGTGCATGCCCCCAGTTTGGTCTTGGTGTTGTTCTTTGACCTTGATCGTTGCCAGAATATGGGCTGCACTTTGTTAAAATACTTATTGCATAAAAAATGTGGTATAAACATCTGATCTGCTGATATATGAAAAAAGAATGAGCCATCTTTCTTTAGAGTCCTGAGGCACTCTTTCAGCATTGGCTCTACTAAAGAGATATAGTCGTCATCTGATTTAAATTTATCTGTAAACCCCAACTGGTTATCGGGAGTCAGATAGTAGTTCCTGTTTGAGTTGAAGGGTGGGTCAAAATATATACATTGCACTGTATCTGTTTCGACTTGTTTGAGTAGTTCACGGGAATCGCCAGCTTTTATAAGGTTCATTGTTGCCTCCGATGTTAATTTGTTTAGAGAATATAACGTGTTTCAGATTTTTGTCAAGTTCTTATCCCAACAAAAACCAAGAATTATTTACTGGTCCGTATGTGCTAAACCCCCAGTCTGGACTGTGTCTTGGTTTAATCATATATGGTCGATTGATATGAAGAACATCTTTGTCTGGCTTGATAGACCAGCACCTAACTCTAGTCACGACCGAGTTGGAATCTACAACCTCCACAACGTAGAAACTCTTACCTCTTTTGGTTTTCTTCTTTAAGACCGACCTGACGATACACCAAGCGTACCCAAGGTCCGGGTCGTATTCTGAAAGAGGTGGCGCCATCCAACTATCGATCCTAGTTTGAACATCGGGGGTGACGACTTTAGATATAGGAAAGATGCCCGTTAGATCGCTCAGATTGGTGATTATTTCCTCTTCCGTGAAGCTTCCCTCCGGATGATAGGTTGCTATATTGTCCTCAAGATTTTTGGGCTTTCTTGGGCGATCTACGCATACTGCTGACCAGAAGTGTTTATCGCCTGAGAATCTGTCGTCGATGAGATCACGAAGAGCGCCGGCTCTACAAAGTACGTCGAGAGCTTTCTTGTTGAGCTTCGAGTATATAATGTTCTCATTGAAGATGAAGTCTTCCACGGTCTGGAATGGCCTGTTGGTGAGGATCTGTTCGATGGCTTTCTCACCCAAACCTTTGATAGTTGTTAGAGGAGCAACAAGGGTGCTATCGTCGAGGATCTCCCACCTCATACCAGAGGTGTTCACATCTATGTCTTTGATGGAAAATCCGTGCTGTTTTGCAAGGTTAATCGCCTTCTCTTTACGCGACTCCGGTTCTCGCTCAAGGAATGCTGCTGTCCACTCTGGCTTGTAATAATTACATAACCAAGCGCACTGATAGCTGATAATACTATAACTAACGGCATGAGACTTATTAAAGCCATACCCGCTAAAGTATTCAAAAGTTGTCCAAAGAGCGTTTGCTTGTTTCTCCGAAATCCGTTTAGCAAGACACCCTCGGACGAATTTGTCCTGTATCCGTTCTTTAACCTCACTTCCTTTACCTGTACCCTTCTTAGTAAGTAGTTTACGCAAAAGATTTCCTTCATCTAATGTGAGGTTGTCGCCAAGCTTATGGGCCAACATAGCAATCTGCTCTTGGAAAATCAAGAAACCATGAGTCTCTTGTGTTACATCTTTCACAATCTTGTGAAGATACTTCACCGAGGATGGGTCCTCCTTAGCGTCTACATATTGCCTATCAACACCAGCCGATAAAGGACCGGGACGGTATATGCTAGTAATAGCAGATAAGTCAATAATTGATCTTGGCTTGGCTCGCTTGGCGAACTTTTGTGCGCCTTGCTCTGCGAACTGGAAGATTCCAATCCATTGTCCTTTGTGGAAAATATTTTCATAAACATTCTGATCTCCTAGGTCTAGTACATCTGGGTGTAGGTGGGTATCGTAGTAGGACTTGATATCTGCAAACGTTGGTTCTGCGATGTCATGATGGCGCTTTAGTATTTGCCTAATGCAATCTTCAATCATACGAAGAGTTGATAGACCAAGCAAGTCAAACTTAATGAAGCCCATGGGCTCTAAGTGGCGAACATTCTGGCCTTCTGACCATGGTGTTTGCCGTACTCCTTTGCTAGCGATGAGAGGCATGTGCTTATCTAAGTCTTCTCCAATCACCACACCACCGGCATGTCGAGATACCTGCCGGACTTGACCGACAAGACCAACAACATGCTCTTTGATCTTAGGGTATTTGGAAAAAAATTTTTGGAGCGATTCGCTGTACTCGATCACTTCTTCAAATGTTGGGTTATACACCCCAGCCTTGATGCCGTGCTTGGCTTTAGCCAAAGGAGTTGCTTCAAAGAGCATCTTGTTTGTTACCGCATTTGCTTCAACAAAAGGGACGTCATAGAACTTACTAATGTCTTTGATGAGTGATTTCAACTGAAGGGTACTGAAGTTAGATATTGGAACAACAACATCATCACCCCAATCTGTGATGAGCTTTTCTTTTAAAGCCATTGGCTCAGACACATCATAATCGATATCAGGGTAATCAGTAGCATCACTGCGTAGAAATCGCGAGAAGAGGAGGTCGTAACGAATTGGGTCCACTTGAGTAATACCAAGAGCATAAGCAACAAGGGAACCAGCAGCAGAGCCACGACCGGGGCCGGAAATTTGTATTTCATTTGTTTTATCCGCAATAGCTTTCATTGTTAAGAAGTACTTGGAGAACCCACGGTCAGCTATAACCTTGAGTTCGTGATCAAGTCGCAGTTTATATTTATCGCTAGAACTCAAGTTATTGTTGAGTTTCAGCATATTAAATAAACCTTCCGATGCTATCCGCCGGAGATAGTCATCGGCAGTATATCCAGCAGGAACCACAAAGTTAGGTAGACGAACGGTGTCATCAGGAAGAAATCTTTCAATACGCTGGAAAGCAATCTGGTGAGTACGTTCAATCGACTCAAGCACAAGCTTATCATCATAGTCAACTCCACATTCTTTAGAATATTTTTTATAAGATTCCCACATTTGGTTTCCGTTCTTTGGATAAAGTTCGTAACCAATTTCTTCAACAGAAGTGGGAAGGTGATCGGAAAGCCACTCGGGCTTCCCACGGCCAAGCCAGCCAAGGCGCTTGTAAAGTTCTCGATCATCCCAAGCAGTTGGAGTGGGATAATGAGAGTCAGCAGTTGAAACCAATTCAATGCCGAACTCTTTATGCATCTGGATTACATATTTATTTAGTTCATGTTGCTCTGGGACGTTGTTCCATTGGAGTTCTCCGTACCAGCGATCTCCGAGGATCGAAACCATTCTTTTGGTGGTGTCTCGCATAGCTTCAAGAACAACGGCTTCGCCCTCTTCACGATGGGCCCAATAGCAACCAGCATATATACCGCCAAGACAAGCGGAAAGGCAAATAACGCCGCTAGAATATTTGTTAAGTAGTGCATAATCAATCCTCGGTTTACGATAGAAATAGTCTCCAGTATAGGATTCTGAGACCATCTTAAAAATATTGTTGAGCCCCTCTTGGTTCATCGCCAGAATCACAATGTGCCGAGATCGATTGATAGCAGTGCCCTTGCTCTTGCTGGCTCCTTCCGCCTCAATCGTGGTGCCTGATTGTTCGTTCGACAGTGCACGAGCTTTCTTTTTGTCGGCCTTGTGTTCTTCATAGGTCTTCTTCCAATCTTCAACTGATGGTACAAAGTATGCTTCAACGCCGAAGATAGGCTTGAAGTCTTTACCTTCCTTCATCATCTTCTTAGCATGAAGAACTTGATAGCTTGTACCATTCATATTACCATGATCAGTAAGGGCGAGGGCTTCGCAACCATTCTTGTGTGCAAAATCCATATGGTCGGCTGGAAAGCCGAAGCCATCAAATGGGGAGCCGACCCCACAATGGGCATGAAGCCCAACAAAGTTTATGCTTTTCATATAGAACCTCCGAGTTCATCTTTTAATGTGGTTAAAATATAACACTACATTTATTTTTTGTCAAGTAAAAAGTAAAAGTTTCTTCCTATTCGCTGCGTGTCTAGTTATTATGGAGGACTCGCTATGGTGTTTCTTATTATACTCGGAGGTGTAATAAGTCTACTCGCTGCTATGGCCATTAACGACGCAAAGGTTTATCAAGGTTTCCCCGTTGTAATCTCAAATTTGATTCCGATGGGCTTTCTGATTGCTGCTCTTCTTGTTCTAATGGTTTTGGTTGCGATGGCTTAACATATAAATTTTTTACTCAATCCCCCAGTTGCAGTCGCAAGGGTCACACTCACAAGCGTCACAATAATCGTCTTCATATAACCTCATCTCCTCTTCAAACATAAAGTATTCTTTACTGTTTATCAAGACTATATAATCAAAAAAGAAAAAACTAGGTATTTTCTCTGGGTTTGTGTCGTCGTTATCGTCTAGGGCTTCTATAATGACTCCGCAAGCGCCATCTTCAAGATCTTTATAAAAAGGAAACATCGAGATACCAAAGACCTTTATCAGGTCACCAACTTTAAATTTTAATTCCTTAGGCACACACTACGCTCCAATAACTTTTAAACCATTCTTTGTGCAAATATCCACAAGAACATCTATATTATAAATATGCAGCGATTCAAGTAAAAACTTGATCTCGGTGAACATATCTCCGGTTGCAAATGGTTTGTACACATCATGAATGTTGTCTGAACCTATCGCAACTACTAGGTTATGCTCCAATAGTTCATCAACGGGAGTGACTGAATTGTGAATTGGGGCGACCTCTTCAGACCGACGAGAATCAATCCAAGCAGTGGGACAGGTGATAAAAGACAAACCAGCATCTTGGCTCATCTTGTACACTTCTTTCCGATAGTTTTTAGAGTGAGCAGCAAGGCTTATAGAGTGTACTGCTGTTACTTTGCCCTCCATACCATGTTGGATTGTTTTTCTTGCTAGTAACTCAGTCTCTCTCTCGTCACTGGTATTTAGCTGATCGACATGCACATGCAACCTTTTATCATATTTCTTGGCCATTCTCATCAAAACATCGAGGTGCTTATCTTCTCTTCCTTTATCGTATCCGGGTAAAGATCCAATAATATCAATCAGATTATACTCCAATGCCCTAATCAAGAGGTTCTTACATCGCTCATCTAAGATTCCTTTTAATGTTTGTGAAGCTATTTTAAAATCGATTTGATCTTTGAAATCATGCTTGGCTTTGTTGGCTGCCTCTAGGGCTTTGAACTTAGATACATAATCTAAATCAACAAAGCTAAGGCAGGAAGTCACACCATATGCTATTTGATTTACCAAAGCAGTGGAAATATTATTATAGTACATGTCTTGTGTAGCTTTGTGTTTATAATCATCAACAAAAAGCCATTTAACATGAAGATGATTGTTAACAACATCATGAAGGTTGTTTTTTGTCACAGTATAGGCCCTGTCTAAATGACTGTGGGCATTGCAAAATCCGCCGTTGGCTTTTATCTTATTTAGTAATTCTGTGTTTGGGTCAAAGTACATATTCTCTCCTATATTCTAATATGTTTTACTTTATAATTAAACAATTGTAATAAGAAGTCTTCAATTACCTTATTTTTACAATTGTCATTGCCCTCACATTCATAAAGGCGCCAGCTATACATTTTTTTATTGCTCATTATCTTTTTGTTAATGTCGGATATTTCATCTCTAATGACTGAGCTTATTCCGTCATACCTTGTGGGCAATATGTCTAGTTTTTCACATATTTCTAAAAACTTACCCCAGTTTCTATCACCATAAGACTTGGTAGCATCTTTAAACATCTCTATTTTGTGATTGATCTCGGGTGTTATTTCGCGACCAGAAAACTTGTCTGGGTGTATCTTTGAAGTCACCATACGATACATCTTAGTAAAAACTTTATGTATCTTTTTATCTGGTATTGGCGGGGCTTGGCCGGCTTTTATAATACCCTCGTTGTCCGTTTCTGGCTTTTTATCCGGGTAAATACTCTTTATTTTTTCTGAGTTTTTCTTATTCAACTCGTCGATTGGGATATGATTCTCTTC